>Ga0256777_1000267_pt1 | contig 11795 bp, 2 predicted proteins | sample MC6MC0928MT_FD_186042 | JGI IMG/M metagenome (GOLD analysis project Ga0256777, IMG submission 186042) | Metatranscriptome of enriched soil aggregate microbial communities from Iowa State University, Ames, United States - MC6-MC0928-MT... | ecosystem: Environmental > Terrestrial > Soil >... | reverse complement strand
GGAGACGAGTGATCGAGTTCAGCTTTCCACGTCGAATCTGAATCTCATTGCCTCCACTGTTGACGACTCGACTCATACTCTCCATCTCACCTCGTCGAGTGTTGGCAGTCAGGCATTTGGCGCGTACTTCAAGCATGCATTCCGCGTCGTCAATGGATTCCGCGCCACATTCGACTTTCGGGTCCCTGTCGGCAATCCATCGGAGGGATTCGCATTCGTCTTCCAAGGCTATGCACCAGCACCAACCGGTGGAGCATCAGCTAACTTGGGCTATAATATTCCCAAGAGCGTCGCGGTTGAATTCGACATGAACCGGGATACGACCATCCAGGATACGGCCAATAGCAACCACGTGGAGGTGCACACTGCATATGAGGCAACCAATAGTGCGGATAATAATGTTGCTCGTCTTCCACCCATCTCCACATCTGACCCCGGTGTAGCGATGGGCAATGGAGGGACGTATACTGCAACCATTAATTACATCCCTGATACGGTGCAATTGGGTTCAGCTAAGATCACCGTGAAAGTCGTGCCGAAGGGAAGTTCAACGGGTCCCACCCTGAAGACGACCATCGACAGTGATCGTGTTGGTGCGATGTTGACGAATGGTGTGGCATGGGTTGGATTTACGAGTTCAACGAGTGCAACCATCCAATCTGAGCTTCACATCTCCAACTTCATGCTTGCGACCATCCCCGTCGCGGCTGAGCGATCATTCGTGGTTGACAATCAACTCAGCTCGGGACAGACAGCAGCCAATGCAAAGGGAACGACAAGACAGGCTCAAGTACAGATGGTTGACAAATGTGGCACGAATATGCCAATCAACTACAACTCGAACGCACTGAGTGTGAGGGTGGTGAATCCGGTTAGTGGCAGTGCAGTATCGGTGAATGGCTCCGCTGTGACGGATCTTGCCAATGGACGCTTTGACGTGTATTGGTGGGCCGCCACTGCTGCTATCCCTCAAACTGTCTACGCCATCGACATCAAACTCAATGGTGATGCAATAACTGGCTCACCCTTCCGTGTTACTGTCGTGCCCGGCCCACCCCTGGCAGCCGCATCGACACTCAATGCACCCATCCCAACTGCCTACATCGCTGGCCAGACAGAGAGTCGAACTCTCACACTCCGTGATCGACTGGGCAATCCAACCCCCTTGCCCAGTGGTTGGAGCATCCAGGCTGGTTTTGAGAGCAGCTCTGATTCGCTCGTCGCCTACAGCGTTCCCATCTCAACCAATGAGCCCGCGCAGTTCAAGCTCAGTCTCAAAACCGAGACGGCACGAACGAGTGGAGTCGCTGTGCAGGTGTCACTCGTCGACCCAACCAATGCACAGAATCGAGTCATTCAACCCGCCACTGCCGTCACGGTCGCAGCTGGACCACCCGCTGCTGCCAATAGCCTGATGTCAGGCACGGGACTGGTTGCTGCAACCGCCGCTGTTGATGCAACCATCACACTCGCCGTATTGGACGCATACAACAATCCAGTAACGACATCCAGTGGTGTCACGGTGGCAGGTCAACTCGCATGGGCAGGCACGGGTAGTGGACCGACCATTCCATTCACTGTCACTTCAGCAGGCGGGAACCAGTATACACTCACTTATCAAACGACCAAGGCCGGCTTCTATACGGCGACGGCGACTATCAATGGTGTGTCAGTCGGCAACAGTGGCTCACCGCAGGTGTATCCTGGCCCAGTTGATCGTGGTGATGTGACGGATGTCATCCCTACTGGCACGGCAGGAAGTCCAACATCCTTCACCATTCAAGCATATGATGAATATAACAATGCAAGGATCAGTGCAAATGATGAGAATCCATTCACCATCGCGCTCTCAACTACTGATGCACCTTCCACCTACTTATCGTCTGTCGAATGTAAGAGTGGTGCCATCCCTCCCCCACCCAATGATTATGTTTCTCAGTTTTCCTGCGTTGCATCGTCGAGTGGGCGCTACCTCGTCAGCCTCGTCGCAAAGAAGGCTCTCACATACAAGGTTGCCATCATGCTCGGCGGTATCAGTGGCACGGCATCAAGCATTACACCCGGCCATGATACATTCGCTGTCGTGCCAACCATCCCCAATGCTGCTCACTCAACTCTCTCTGGTCTGAGTGCGACATCAACAGCGGGTGTGGAGGGAACATTCCAGCTGACGATTCGTGATGTGTATGACAATGAACGCAAGACAACGGACGATGTTGGATTCCTCTCACAATACATCCTGGCCACTGCGACTGACACGGCGACGATCGAATCGCCGGTCAAGACACAGAATGAAGGCATCTATACATTCAAGTACACCGCCACTCGTGTTGGTAACTACAGTGTGACGGTTCGTGTGAGTGGTGACAGTGTTCCGACCAGCGGTGTGAGTTCAACCTGGGTGAAGCCCGCTCCCCTCTCTCCTGCCAACACATACCTGCGACCACAGCCCGGTCTCAATGGTGGCATTGCTGGTCAAACTGCACAATTCGACATTCAAGCACGTGATGCATTCGACAACAATCTGCTGCAGGAGTCGAATGATGACAACTCATTCACTGTCACCATCATCGTTAGTGGAACGCCGACGTCCAGTGCAACGATTACAGCACATGATGATGGCATCTATACTGCCGTCTACACTGTACCTGGCTGGTCGAGCGCGAACCCGCATTATACCATCGTCACCAGTGCGATCCCTGCTGGTGGCTCCGCTGTTCAAGTTGACAGTCGCATTGCCACTGTTGGAGAGAGTGCAGATCAATCACTGGCCGCACTGGAATTCAGCACAGGCACGGAGTTGATTGCTGGTCAACCTGCAACACTCGTCATTCAGGACTATGATAGTCTCGGTGTCAAGGCGACGACGGATGATGCGATATATGATCTCGTCTTCACACCATTCAGCCCCAATCCTCCACCCATCACCATTGGTGCTGTCACCATTGCGTGCCAGTCGGGCGTAACGGACCAATCATGTGCACCCAAGACGGCAACATTCACGCCGAGCTTTGCAGACACATACAGGGTCCAGCTCTACTCCAACTCAGTGGAAACGAACGCGAGTGTAGCGAATAACTATAATATTACGGTCAAGGCAGGTGCGCCGGATCCAGCTCGAACCATTTATACGCGACTGAATGGGACGACTGCCGTTGCTGGTGCCGACTACATGTTCACTGCCTCATTGGCTGATGCATATGGGAATAAGGTGGCGCAGCCAGGTGTGTCATTCAACTTCACATCGACGGAGGTATTTGAACTGCGTGGTACGCCGACCTATGCTGATGGCCTCTACTCTATCACCATTCGCTTCCTTCGATTCCCATCCCAGTCACCTCAACAGCAAGTTGCACCAATGGTTGATGGTGTGTCGACACTTGGCTTCACTGTCACCGTCTTCCCCGCTGGCATCGATGGGAGTCAGAGCAGTGTCACGCCTGTGCAATCCGTTCCCCTCGTCGTTGATGAGCCATCGCAGCCACTGTTCATCACACTCAAGGATGCGTTTGGCAACTCCATCATGCAACCTCAATTCACATGTCAAGCAACACTCAACAACCCCGGTGCATCAGCCAGTGATCCATTGGTGCAGACCAGTGAACATATGCAGAATTCGGATCAAATCAAGCTCACATTCACTGCAACGCAATCGGATTATCATACTGCAAAGGAGCTGACCATCAAGTGTGATGGGGTGACCATCACCAATCCAGCCGCCACTCAACTCTTAAAAGTCGTCCCATCCGCGTTGGATGAGTCAGCCAGCAGTGTGGAACTGCCAGCGACGCCTGCAACAGCCGCCAGTGAATCCGTCTTCCGTCTTCACCTTCGTGATGGCCATGACAATCCCTGGGGCCTCGCTGTCGGCACCCCTCCACTGACTGCTCTCTACTCCGTCATCGTTGACTACAATCCACGCATCATCGTTGACAAGTTGCAGGCGGCAGTGTCAGAGGACAGTACGGCACCAGGCCAGGGCATCTACACTGTCCGCTTTACACCAACATACAGCTCGACGAACAACTATACATTCATCTTCCAGCTGAATGGGAATACATTCAGACCGGGTGGTATGACTACTTCCATGCGTGTGGTGGCTGGAGCTGCCGTACTGTCCAATACTCAACTTCCCGTTGCTGGTCTACCAAACAGTCAGCAGCGTGGTCAGACGATTCCAGCCGGTCACACGTATAGGCTCATGTTGCAATGGCGTGACGTAAACCGCAATCCGTTGACGAGTGGCGGACCATCGGACTTGCAGCCATTCTTCTATCATGCACGATGTGATAGTACCAACACGTTGAATGATGTCACTGCCAACTTCACCCTAAAGAATGTGACTGACTTGCACAATGGCAGTTATGCATTCGAGTTCCGTACGGAGGTGGCAGACCTATACTTCTTCAACGTAGTCGTGCCAGGTCAGGCATTGATCGCTAACCCAACCTGCCAGACCATCCCTCCATCCACGTCCTTCACCGTCTCACCATTGGCCGCTGATCGAAGCGCAACACTGGTCAGCGATATATTCGATGGACGAGCGGGTGATGAAATGAAGTTCAATGTGACACTGCGTGATCAGTACAAGAATCCCATTGCCAATAGCAGTGACTATACGATTTCGCTCGGTGCCGCTTCTCTGTGTACGGCCAACACGGATGGCTACCCATCGATTACTGCTGGTGACATCCTCCGTGCTGGTGATGGTCCAACCATTGCGATCGGCATTACAGTCAACATATCGAACCATTATCGCGTCCCCGTTCTACTCGATGGTCAACTCATCGCAGCCGTACCGGGAGTGTGCCCGACTGTATTTGTGCAACCCGCTCTCATCGCTGCCGTACTATTCAACTCATCGGCCAATGTGACGGCTGGACTACCCGCTCGACTCGAACTGCAGACAAAGGATCGATTCGGCAATGCCATCACAACCACTGGCCCAGCTGCATCATCATCCATCTTCCATGCCGTCTTCACACGGCAGGGTGGCGCGCCCTATGTCGTTCGCAACTCATCCGTCGCATCGAATGACACCAACTATCCGATCATCGAAATGACATTCGCTGTGGCGGGCACCATGTCAGTCGATGTCACACTCCCGGCTGATCCACTCGATCCGAACTCATTCAACCAGACCTGGTCAACACAAGTGGAAGTCTTACCGGCGGCATGTGCAGTCGATGACCCATCCAAGCCGTATCGATGCCCAACCACACGGGGCTGTGTGGCGAACTATACGGATTGCCCAGGCTATACTCCATGCAATGGGGTCATCTGTCCAGACACGGGAGTGTGTGCTGCATCCTTAGCTGCATGCAACACGACCAACATCTGTACTGCTGGTACATCATTCTGTTCCCTTGGTACGAATGTCGGCTATTGTACTCTGCCGTCCAACTCATCCGTCCTTGACTCATCCTGCCCTATTGGTACATTGAGTGATTATTGCCCGTTGTTGGGTCTGGTGCAATGTCTGGATGGTCAGTGCCGTAAGTCAGGTGAGTGTCCATCGACGTCTGTCTGCCCTCCATTCACTGTCGCCTGCCCCGATGGTCGAAGCTGTGCGACGAGCGTGCATGAGTGTCCACCACTACCCACTCAGTCATGCTCAGCGCCAACACCCTATCAATGCCGTGATGCACGATGCGTACGACGCGCAGAGGATTGTGGCAGTGATGTCACCTGTGCGCATCCATCTCATGTCGTGTGTCCCGATGGATCCTGTCGACCATCAGCGAGTGAGTGTCGAGAGACATTCATTTGCCCATTCAATATGGTCAAGTGCGGCAATGGGGAATGTAGACACAGACTCACCGATTGCCCGTCCGCAACAACATGCAAGGTTGGTGAAGTGAAATGTGAGAACGGTGCATGCCGATCGGATCTAGCGGCATGTGAGGCAGCATTACAATGTACGTCAGGTGTACGATGCGCGGATGGCACATGTAGACCCAACCCATGGCAATGCCCGACCGCTGTCACATGCCCATCCGCATTCCCTGTACTGTGCGCGGATGGAAGCTGTGTGCGTGACACCACTGAATGTCGCACGCAGCGTACCTGCCCAACCTCCACACCAGTCCTCTGCCCAGATGGCACCTGCTCAGTGACGTTGGACACCTGTCCAACGACTCCCACTTGCCCATTGGACAAGCCCACACGATGTGCAGACGGAAGCTGTGTGGCAGCTGCTGACCAATGCCCACTCACTGCTCAGCCCCCTCCAGTCTGCCCTCCCCATCGTCCACTTCGTTGTAGTGATGGCAGCTGTGTCGGTGATTGGAGCTTCTGTCCAACTCGTCAAATTCGTTGCTTCGACTATGCGCCAGTTCAATGCCCCGATGGTCGCTGTGTGAGTAGTGTGGAGATGTGTGTGGCAGCGAGTGTGGAATCCTGCCCAGCTGGTCAGATTCGCTGCCCATTGGGTGGCTGTGCATGGAGTCGTTCACTGTGCCCAACGCCGGTTACATGTGGAGTCGGCTATGTGCGCGGGACGGATGGCAGCTGCCACTCAGGCGCCGACCTGGTCAATGCGACCAGTCTACCATTCCGTGCCGGTGCATCACCATTCTGCCCAGCTGACTCCATCATATGCCCACAGCATCATCAGGGGGCAACATGTGCAAAGACACTGGCGGACTGCCCACAGGACGTCACCTGTTCATTCAACCGACCTGTGCGCTGCAGTGATGCATCATGTGCTGCCACACTGCGTGACTGCCCGACCGTTACTGAGATCAATACGAATACGCTCGTCTGTCCAGCGTCGTCAACGACCAGTGCCGGTGAGTGTGGTGTGTCGACTACCTGTCCGTCGTATGCGCCAGTGAAGTGTTGGGATGAGAGTTGCCGCATGCTGCCGGAGGATTGTCCACCTCAGGCCAAGTGTGACTCCACCAACAACTACCTCTGCTCCACTGGTCAATGTACCTCCTCACCACTCATCTGTACACCGGGTCAGAAGTGTAATGAGCCGGATAAGCAGATTAAGTGCCCATGGTCAACAGCCGGCGCCAGTCAGTGTGTGGCGAATATTACTCACTGCCCAAACATATTCGAAGACTTCCCTGCTAATGTATGTCCAGACTCCGCACCGCGCTGCCGAGTCGGCTACTGTGCACGGGACGCAACCAATTGTGAAGCACTCACCTGCCCGCCTCATATACCACATGCATGCCCCAGTGGACTATGTACACGATCGGCGGATGAGTGTGAGGCGACCAATGGCTGTCCATATGATGAACCCATCAAGTGTCAGGAGGATGGGCGTTGTGTAGCAGCTGATGCATTGTGTCCACCTGATGGTTCCACTCCATGTCCGAGCGGCGATCGATGTTTGGACGGCAGCTGCCCGACTAGTGTCCGTCCATGCCCGGTGAATGCGACTGGCTGTCTCACTGGTCAAGTTCAATGTGCGGATGGTCGATGTGCAAATAAGCAGGCTGAGTGTACGGATGGCACGGACCATTACAATGCATGCCCGGCCTATCGTCCGTATCGATGTGCGGATGGGTACTGTGCGAAGTCCTCCTACCTGTGTCCCATCATCCCCTCAACACTCGAACAATTGCAACCTAAGCATACGTCACGTGCGACTCGTGCGTTCCGCTGTGCGGATGGCAGTCAAGTGGAGTTTGCTGCCCAATGTCCAACCCTGCGCCCATGCCCCAGTGGACAGCGACGTTGCGACACTGGTCGCTGTGTGAGTGATCTGGCTGAGTGTCCACTATTTAATCCATGCTCACTCGTCTATCCCAATGGAGTTCGATGCCCGACTGGACACTGTGCTGCATCCATTGGTGCATGCTTAGATGAGAGTAACAATGAGGCAGGAGGATGTCCAACCATCGCTCCTGTCAAATGCCCGGATGGTCAGTGTGTGAGTGGACCAACGTCATGTGACGAGGAGAGACCAGCCATGTCTCTGCCAGCCATGTCTCTGCCAGCCAATGGCTGCCCTGACAACACTCCATACAAGTGTCTGGATGGCAGTTGCAGCAGTGATTTCAATCTTTGTCCGGCAGCCAGCGGCTGTCCCGCATCGACTCCCGTGTTGTGTGCAGATGGCAGCTGTGTGTCAGCCGGCTCCATGTGTCCATCTGCATCGGGCGGCATGGAGACACCATGTGGCAATGGTGGCATGCGATGCCCGAATGGTCAATGCAAGACTGATTGGTCACAGTGTCAACATACGAATGGATGTCCGATTCATACACCAATCCGATGTGCCGATGGTAGTTGTAAGCGATTCCCAGCTGGTGTCGATGCGAATGCAGCAGACGTGTGTCAAGCAACCGTGACGTGTGATGCATCGACTCCCTACCTCTGCCGTGATCAGACTTGTGTCTCCCATCCACGCTTCTGCCGTCCCATCCTACCATGCTACCTCAGTACACTCTGCCCGGGCAATCGATTCATCTGTCAACCACGCAATGAAACTCAGACATGTCCGCAGGTGGATGCCACATGCCCACCTCATAGTCCGGTTCTATGCCCAGACGGCGCATGTAAACCATCCGTTGCGCAATGCCTTGCCAATACTCGTCAAGATGCATGTGAGGAGGGAGAGGTGAGATGCTTCGATGGGAGCTGTCAGAAGTCAGGACTCTACTGTGCGGCGCAGACATGGCGAACATTCCACATGTATGACAATCCATCCTCACCAGCCAACTTCTCACTCAGCGCTCAACATGATAATTCAACATGCATGGATGCAACATTGACACTGTGCAGTGATGGCTCATGTGTGCCCCATGCCAATGAGTGTCCCATGGTGCGAGCCTGCCCTGTTTCTCTCCCTCGTCGCTGTCCCGATGGCAGCTGTATCAATGAACAGACCGGCGCATGTGCTGATGTTGCTTCCTGCCCATCTGGTTGGCAGCGGTGTGAGGATGGTGTCTGTCGACGGGAGTGTCTTCCATTCAATGGCTGTCCACGTGATAAGCCATACTCATGTGTGGGACGAAAGGAGTCATGTACGCCTGATCGAGCTACATGTGAACCCCCAACCCAAACGATACTGACGCGACGCCGACTCATGCAGCTCTCATCATCATCAACAGGCGGTGCACCCCCTGAACAGACACGTGGACAGGAGGCATGCATCAACTGTGAGAACAGTATCCCTGCCATACCACAGGCGGTTGTATTACGCAGTGATGCTGACCAGACCATTGATGTATCGATCGATGGTGCTGGCGTTCCACACACGCAGCTTCATATACCTGCTGGTTCCTTCCGTCAGCCTGCTAAGTCGATTCGAGTTGAGCCCGTTCCATCCGCTGGCCTCTCCTTCCCTGTCTCACCCGTCTCACAAAGCTCCATGCCACAGGGACCATTCTACTTCGCAACAAATGTACTCTCAACGCCATTCAAATTCTCACTCGATCAACAAGGTGGTTTAGCTGGTCCGTTGAGTGTGAGTGCCATGATTGATAACATGATCTATGATCCCTTTGCGTCGAGTGATGGCAGCAGCAGTGAGCAGAGGACTCTGCCATGTCAACTGCAAGGTCCAACATTCTCACTCGTACCGGATCCTGACATCTATGACACAGTGGCAGAGGAGAACAAATATAAATGTGGGGGCAGCTTGACACTCACTGCGACAACCATGTCTCTACACATCGATCCCACGTGTGATGCCATTCAGCTGGAGGGTGAGTACACCATGCCGGGTGGAGGAGTCTCATGCTATTGCTTCAATATTACTGCATCGGAGGCTGAGCAGCCGGGCAGTAAACCAGTGTTTTCAGATGATTATTATGAACCTGATTCAGCGTGGCGTCGCTTCACGGACGATTCCCAGGTTTGCTTCCATATGGCCCAATCGTCTGATGAGTATCGTCTGTCTGTGTATACTCGTCGTGACTATGCCAGTCAAGTATGTCCGTATGAGGGTGCGATCCGTAATGTCCTCTTCTGGCGTATGAGTCGTGATGCGGCTGGTGGCGATGGGTGTGGTGGCGCCAGTCAAGGTGGCAATCGTGTGATGGACCCACGTGACATCTGTCTGGCCACGGTGCAACCTGCACTGGGCACATGGGGATGCATTCAACCAGAGCGAGCGGATCGACTCAGCCATCCAACATGGTCTGCTGATAGTGGCAGACCACAGTATCGAGTACAGGCAGAGGTGGCGACTGATGAGTATGAGGTGTTGGCATTCGCCTATATACCGCTTCAGCCAGCCCCTGTTGAGGCGCCGCCTGAGTGTGATATTATTTGTGAGTATGGAACGATCATTCTCATCATTTGTTGTTGTTTCGTTGGCTTCATGGTCATCATGGGTTATGTACTCTGGCGCTTCATGCGCTATCGTGAGAAGTACTTGGCACAGAAGGCGACGTTGGCTGACCTGCGTGAGCATGCGCGCGACATTGATGAGAATCGTGGCGGGTTGGGTGTGGCTGATGATGAGGTGGTGATGAGGGCCAATCCCATGATCGTTCAGATGCAGGAGTTGGATCGACAATTGGAGCGAGTCAATCAACAGATGGACACACAGAAGGAGATGGATCAACGAGCGATCGAGCAGCTGTCACAGGACAGGGAACGATTACATGCGGAAATTCAACGAGTCAAGCAAGTATTAGCAAGCGCTCAGAAGACGAGCGCAACACGATTGGAGGACACACACATGACATCAGCGGCGATTGCCATGCCACCACCCATGCCGGCTGGTCGACCCCTGTCAGCCACCTCTCACATCGCGCCAATGGAGATGGAGATGATGCCCACACAAGCACAGTCACAGTCACAGTCACAATCATCCGTCCCTGCATCTGCACCGGCGCAGGATCCCACTCGGCAGCGTCATGACTTTGCACAGGTCAGACGGGCAGCGAAGAAGAAGGACAATATGTAACAAGGATGAAGAAAAGTTTCAGATAGAGAGCAGAAAAACAAAAAAGAAAGCTGGCCCATACCCCATACCCATCGCCCACCCGACACCTACCCGCTTGCACTCGTGCGCGTAGCACCAGTCAGCATGATGTCACTCCATCCTACCCTACCCTACCCGCTCTATGATGCCCCCCGCTGTCTCTCCCTCATTGTCTATGTATCTGTCTCCCTCTCTAGCTATCAACCTCTCAGCCTGTCAACCTCCCTCCCTACGAGCCCTTGGCATGAATGGATTCCGCCCGTGCTCATCTCATTCTTCTTCATTCATTCATCCATCCATCCATTCGATTCATGCGGCATGCACGATTTCATTGCATTACATTGCATGCCATACGCTCATCCTAGATCACTCCCGCATGCTTCTGCTCACGACCACTCACATCCACTCACACCCACACACACACACACACACACACACACACACACACACACACACACACTCTCTCTCTCTCTCTCTCTCTCTCATGCTCTCCATCAAATCACTCCGCACTCCATTCATTCATTCATTCACTCATTCGCTCACTCGCTCTACGCCGCCATTCCTAGAGCGACGATGTTACTCGTCGCAATCATCTCACTGACTGTTCCATTGTGCTTGTGCATGCATGGCATGGCACATGCATATGACAACAATGACGCATGTGCTTATCCGCCATGATCGCATGGAGTCAGATGCCATCGTGTTCATCCATGTTCATTGTACACTCGAGTATTCATTGAATGATGGAGGGGATATTCTCCTGCTCTGCGCCCTCCAGTTGCCATTCATTTCTATCTCGTTTTTCCATTTTTTCTGTGCAGCTACATTCATCCGTTCATCCATTCATTCACTCAATCATCGTTTGTCCCTCATTAGCCAATACACATTTTGAGACACAGGTTCC
>Ga0256777_1000259_pt1 | contig 11963 bp, 2 predicted proteins | sample MC6MC0928MT_FD_186042 | JGI IMG/M metagenome (GOLD analysis project Ga0256777, IMG submission 186042) | Metatranscriptome of enriched soil aggregate microbial communities from Iowa State University, Ames, United States - MC6-MC0928-MT... | ecosystem: Environmental > Terrestrial > Soil >... | reverse complement strand
TTGCTGAATGGTCGATCATAGTCCGCACTCTTTCTCATTGGATAGATGATGAGTCTTGTAGCAGTTGCAAGCCAGTGTTCTGCTGTCTCAGGTTGGAAGCATACGGTCAACACCTGTAGCAATCGCTCAGTGACATCAGCGGATAGACGAGAGGAGTCATCCCAGAAGTTGAAGAGATGATTGCGAATATCAGAGGAAGAGTCACTCAAGCCGCGTAAGAGACTCACCATCACGAGGCGAGCAAGGGAATCACCACCAGTCATGGATGACGAGCCGAAGCTATCACTGTCCATTTCCTCCATGTGTGCCTGCGATTGACTGGCATGTATGAATGCCTGCTTGCCACGTTGGAAGTCAGGATGATTGTCATAGATCCAGATGAGACACTTGTAATACAACATTCGACATGCATCCGATTGATGATTCGTACACAGTGACTCCAACTCCGGCATGAGCTCTCTCAACTCTGCGCCACTCATGACGGTGAGGATGCGGAAGATGCAATGTAACATCAACTCATGTGCCTTGCTGTCAACACTGGCCAACACGCGTCGAATGGTTGGCCTCAGACGCGTGTAGAGCTGCGTGCTATTTGCCACACTACAACATGCGAGTACGCGCAAGAATAGGTGTTGTTGCTCTCCATGTAGTTGTGGCAGTTGGAAGACGAGATTTTGCATCTCCTCATCGAGGAAGTCCAGTCGTGCGAGATGGAGGCAGAGCTTCAGCAGGACTTGTAAAAATGGGGCATACTCACGCTGGAAGAAGAGCTTCTTCAAACTCTGTCTCACTGCATGGAGACACGCACCATGAATGCGACGCTGCTCTGGATCACGCTGCGAGCCTGCGAGTGATCGGATCCATATACCCATCACCTCTGCTGCAGGCTCATATAACGTCTTCTTGGTCGAATGAATACAATCCATGACAGCAGCCAACATATCTCCTTCCTTCAATCCAACATCCTCCAACGCATCAAATCCAGGGAAGCCACGATCAAGAATGATGGCCAGTAACTGAAGTCCGATCTGTCGTCCAGTCAATGCATCGCTGCCAGCACGTGCACGGGAAACGTCACGGCGGAGAAGAGCGAGGATGATGGAGCGCTTGATGACAAGACGATGTTGCCAAAGATCGACCAGCATACGAATAAGGATGAGATTGGCTCTCAGCCTTGCTCGCTTCCCTTCTGTCACTTGTCCATAGTCCGCCGCCACTGTCATGAGGTGAGCGATGAGCATGGAGGCATGCTCACGATCAGGCTCATCTGGGCCAGGTACAAAGCGCCAACGCAGGAAGACGCTACACAGGTCACGTAGGAAGTAATGGAATCCAATGCCTCCATTCTGGTCAGCCGGCAGCGTCATGAGCTGCACGAGTGGCATGAACCACAGGGATGCATAGGGCTGGAAGACAGTATGCTTGAGCACGATACATTTGGCGATGCACCACTTGATGGTGATGTGAGTGGATGAACTGCACATCTGTGAGTACATCTGACTCATCCATTCAGGCATGTGGATGGAATCCGTATCAGACATGGCATCACGATGAGCGGCACCAAACTGAGAGTCCATGTGAGAGATGAGGGAGAGGAGAGAAGGCATAGCAGGAATGGAGAGGATTGGATCAAGGTCAACCAATTCGACCACTGCTGGTGGGGGAGATGATGCATCCTCAGGCAGCAGTGCCAATGTTTCATCCTCCTTGCTTTCTGCCTCGTCTTGCTCTTCCTGCTTCTGGAGCAAATGGCCAGCCGCTCCTCCTTCCGAATCCCATATGCCCTGTACATCTTGGCTAAGGCTGCTATCACTCAGATATTGGCTGGATAGGTATCTGGCACTACTTGCGACTGCACTTCCACCTGCACCGGATCCACCAGTTGCAGTGCTTCCTCCACTTCCATTCTGTGATTGTGTGGCCAACGTACGTAGGTCCGCCAAGTCAGCTTCAACTTGTTTGAAGTTGGTTTCGATCTCGAATCTCAACGTTCGTTTGTTGACGTCGATGATGTGTGACCAGAGCAATTCGCCCTTGGCTGGTGTCTCACTGAAGCAGAGGACATCGAAGAACTTCGGCACGGATTGTGTCAACTTCAATGCAGATGAGAGACAGGTATACGCGGCACCATAAAAGGATTCATAGGAGAGTTGGTCAGGATGAGGGTTGGATACACGCTTGACGTGTGCATGAGACAGCTTGACCAGTGACTTGTGATCAACATTGGTCGCACACTCCTCCTTCGTCAATCGTTGATACATGATGGCAAGTATGATGTACGCCGTCTCCATCTCCATCAGTTGCAGTTGTTGCTCTTCCATCGAGGCAGCTGCGCGTGGTCCATCCGGCATGGCCTCAACCAACTTGAACAGTCGACTGGCATTGGACTTGAAGAATGAACGAACGGCGGGTAAGGGACAGAGACGTAGCGCTGGTACAGCAATATGATGGGCCAACCAGTAGCGAACGTTGTGATGTGGATTGATATCGAGGTCAGTCTGAAGGAACATGTCGAGGCATCGTTGCACTGTCGCCTCGACCTGACCTGCACGTTCACCCAATGCTGAATCGATGAGATTGTGTATGTATGTTGCGATGGCGGTGTTGATCTGAGCACTGTACACATGTTCATCACCTTCCCGTAGAATGGGCAACATGATATCGATGAGCGTGAAATGTTTGGATATGTGAAGTGCGGCGAGCAAGGGGTCGAGTAGAGATGTGTAGTTGACATACTCCCTGCTGCCAACAGCAACATCACGCGAGTGGTGAGGGAAGGGAGGGGATACAACAAGATGTCGAAGTGTGGAGATGAGAGGTGACAGAGCAGGAGGGGCATCCAGCAATGGTTGAGTCTTCGATGCTGCACTGCTGCTACTGCTGCTGCTGCTATCCGTCATAGCAGTGGTGCTCATGCTCGCACTGCTGACGAGGAAGAAAGTCGGGAGGAGTGATAATGCAGTACGCTTGAGAGTGATGGTTGCATCATCACTGATGCATTGTTGATAGATGTCCAGCAATGTTGAGAATGTTGGTTGGTGAGGTGAGAGGACGCGGCTCTCATCGAGAATGATCAACTGCTCCATCAGACGCAACAGACGAGCAGCCAATTCACTCTCACCAGGTAGCTGCAGCACCTTGCCGCTATCTTTGGGTGTCGTCTGGCTCTGCATGGCATTGCGCCGTCGTGCTGCGGACATCTTACGGCCAGCTCCAGCTGTCGAACCGGCAGTTGAGGGAGCGTTGATGAGCGCAGTACGAGCTCGAATATGACTCTCACATGCAGATGGGAGGTTGTCGAGCACATGAGTGACGAATGCATCAGCTTCCATGCGACTCTGCTCGATCGATGACATGGATGAGGAGGCAGCGTTACCTGTCTTACCACCAGCTGTGACATCACTTCGGAACGCGTGTTGACCTATTTTCTTGCGCTGACGTCGGATAATAACATGATCAGCGACGTTGAGGAGCAATGTCATCATATCTTTCGATTCCATGGCCATTGGAAGCAAGTTTGTTGCAAAAGAATGAAATTGAGTCGCAATGTAACTATCGATGAGCGTTCGATAGGTACTATAGAATACTTGGCCCTTACTGGCACCGGATGAGTGCACAGGTTGAGGGTCGGACCCCTTCTTTTCCTCATCCATGTCCATTGCTTCTTGTTTGACGACAGGGGAGAGTGAGGAAGAACCTGATGACACGATGTCAACACTGTTGGATTCTGGTTTCGAGCTTATGGCAGCTTGATCGCTTTCATTGAGCATTGTTAGCAAGTCTTCTTGAGGAATGCCGATATGTAGAGCAAGCTGCAACATCTGATGAGCGACACTACGACCGAGCGGTGTGGATGTGGCCCGTCGCTGTTCACGACTCTGATCATGGGGGTTGACATACAGATCAAATGCCTGTTGAAGAAGGGATTGAGCAAACTCATTGCATGCATCTTCACCAAGCGCACGCTGCAGCAAGCCACTACTCCATAACTGTCGATATCCCTCAACCAAGAGGCCGGCAAATCCAACGCGATGCAGTAGTGATGTGACGGAGAATGATGAGGGTGCAAGATCCTTCTGGCTGAGCACAATCTGTGTCTGTTTGATGAATGAATTCGCATTCCCACTAATGTCTAGTAGAGCTGAGCACAGCTGTCCAATGGTCGATTGTAAGACACGAATGCGTTTGCTTTGACTCATCGAAAAACCGGCGGACTCAGGACGAAGTAAACAGTCGAGTAACAGTGAATAGAAACCGGAGCCAAGTAGGGATGAGGCCAGCGCTGGGCCGGATACACCAGAGCGAGAACGAGAACGAGATGAGAGAGCAGAGGAAGTGTCATCTGCCTTCGACGAGGAGAGAAGGAGATGCATGAGACGGAAGAGGCGGATGAGTAGTGTGCATTTGATGTTCCTGTACATATCACGCAGTTTCTGTGCAGCTTCATCATTTGCTTGTCGTTTGGCATGTGCATCCACCCAAACATCCAATCTGGGTCGTGTTGGTGCAGCATCCTCCTCCAACCTCACACTCCCCACACACATGATAATATCCTTCAATGTATCCGTCAGATAGGATTCTGTATCTGCCCTCCACAACTCGTCCGCCGCTGCTCGTACATCATCCGCAATCAGTCGCTCCTTCAGTAGCCACCAATACACATCCAGACTGCTCGATACACGACTCAGCCATATTTGAAGGGAGGACCATTGCAGGACTGGAGATACAGATGCAGATGTGGCTGTGCCTTGTGACGGCTTCATATCCTCACTCTCATCCATACTCAGGGAATCAGCACCACCTGACAGTAGAGACTTGACCCAATCAGGAGTGACAATCGGGTTGGTGGAAAGTGTGGTGTTGTCTGGTGCAGCCGCATCTGTCCCTCCTTGCGTTTGCATGCCAGCCCCTGCTACCGCTCCCTGTGCATCCGTCACACCCTGTTCAATGAGGAGCACCAGCTTACTCATCCCATTCTCATGGCTGAAATTTCGTATGAATGATGCACCATTGTCACCACCATGTGACTTGCTCACCAACACGCGACAGAATGATTGGAATAAGCGCAGGCACTCACGACGATACGCATCCTCCACTGATCCTGCCGCTTGTAGGAGTGCAGCAGTGAAGAGGTGGAGTGATTGACAGTGTGATGGGCCAGCACGCTCCATCTGCCGCTGCAGCTGTATATACTTGCGTGCATTCGCATCTGTAACGATGCGATCGAGAGCGTCGATGACTGCTCGTATCTCATCACGTGTGCCCAGCGCATCCTCATCACTCTCAGCCAATCTGAGGCTGTGTAGGAAGTGATCAAGCAGATCGAGGGTATGGAATGAGACGAGAGTGTCATGCTCACGGAACGTACGATAAAGTCTGTTGAGTGTGAGAGCGGCACCAAGGCGCTTGTAAGGGGAAGGATGAAGGGCGAGTGAATAGAGGCGACGAAGCAGAGATTTGATATTCATTGCTGAGCCAGGTGCAGAAGGTGGAGCCGTTGCGCTGCTGCTCTTCTCCTCAGCACTTGCAGCAGCAGCCGCTGCTTTTGCTCCTCTCCCAGCAGTGACGTGTGCATGTTTGATACTCCAAGCAAAGAACTCAGCCATGCAATCCGCTGCATACTCACGCAGTGCGCCTGATGCTTCATTGCCAACTGCATCCGTGACTGCATCGAGTAGTGCACGCGTGTCCTTGTACAGCGTCGTGTTGCTGTTGGTGAACCAGTGAATGATTTGGAAGGTGAGTGGATGGAAGAGTTGCTTGCAGACGCTCTCGGTGTGCGTCGCTAGTCTGAGCAGGATGGGGAAGAGATGTTGATAGAGCGGTAGGAATGCTGATTCATCCACTACTTGTTGGCCCGCCTCTGCAGAGCCACGTGTACGATTCGGGTCATGCGCTGTACAACTAATCATATAGATGATGAGTGCATGCAGCGCCTCACATGCAGCAACCTGTACTTGACGATCGGTGGCTGATTCAGCGAGATGAGCAAGATGTGGTAACAATGGATCGAGCAAAACGTCCAACTTCTTGCTGAGTGGAAAGGCATAGCGGATGGAGGATGTTGCACTCCATGCAGGGGCAGCATTGCCATCCTTGCTAGTGTCAGACGCTGGTGCTGATGCTGTGGACACATCACTTGATTCCCTTTCGGCACTGTCACCAATGATGAATCGGTTATGACCACCGATGGAGCCCAGGAATTCAAGGATGCGAGTGATGAGATCCAGTTCGGCCATATCAACCGTGGCCAATGGTGCTGCAGAACTGCTACCACCACGGTTCTTTCCTGATTGTGCAACATGTAGGGTGGCGGATGAGTCGGCCTTCGGTAGTCGAAGATAATCAAAGAAGTGTGGAAGGATTTGAGGATAGTAGGTTGGCAATTCCGCTGATGTCACATGTTGACGTTTGCCGACTGCTTGCACAGATGTTGTTCCGATGCTAGTTTTCTCTTGCTTGGCCGTTAGCCCCATCTCCCTATCCGCGTCCATCCATCTTTTAAGTGTGTTGATGCTGAGGTATGCAGCTGGTCGATAGCTGCGACCGATATCAATCGATCGGATCAATGCGGGAACCCAATCCTTCAAGCGGACCATCTGTAACGGAGCGGTCAGAAGAAGGTTGAGTGCGGCATACAGGAGTTCATCACTCAGCTGTGGCAGACGAACGAGTACACCATGAAGATAGGCAGAGAGGAGGTTGAATACATAGCGACGATTGGATGAGGTATCGAGTGGTAGACGATGATGGGATGACGGCGGACCAATGTTGGTCGGTGAGGATAACGAGGATGCAGCGGCATCGGCATCTTCCATTTTGACAGCAAACTCGGATTTAACTCTTACCTCGCCTTCAGCAACCTTCTCATCACCTTGAGATTTCACCTCTTCGATGCTGATCGATCCTGTGTCTCCATTCAATTCGATGCCATCCATGTATTCATACAGTTGCATGATTTGTGATACAGCCGCAATGATCTTGTACAGCCCTGATATGAGTGGATGTTTGTTCGAGAGTTGAATGAGATCCGGCACGAATAGTGCAACCCATGACAGGAACCAGCGTGAGAGGAAGGAGAGGCGAACATTGCTATTCAAGCTCAGTGCAGCAGGGAGGACACGATCAGAGAGATGGGCAGAAGCATATTTGTGATGGCTCAGCAGAATGCGTTGGGATGAAGCCGATGGACCTCCAGTGGGAGTGGTCGTCGAGCCATATGGCGGAAAGAAGAATCGCTGAATAAATTCGACCAGATTCAGGAAGAGCTCAACATCCTTCGGCTTCGACGGTGTCAATGCTGAGCCTGGATCACCATGTGTCACACGCTCAGATCGATCCGTCTCACTCATATCATCTTGATCATCCGTCTGACCGTTGTTGATCTCACTGGCTTCATTGCTTTGTAAGGTCATATCGAGTGTGGTGAGAATCTTCCTGACATCACTCATCAGCTGATCGAACATTCGTCTCCTCATACCCCACACGATGCTCTCATCTGGATAGTCCAAGCCTTGATTCCACATGAGGACGGATTTATCCCCCTTCTCATCCTGTCGCACTGTCACACCGAGGAGATTATGCCACAGGTATGTATATTCGATGTATGCATGACGTTGAGTGAGGTTCGGTCGGCCCTGTGCAAAGAATTGTACATCGGTGAGTGGAGGCAGAGCACTGATCGTCAGGATGAGACCAGGGTAGACGACACTCTCCAGCAACTGTTGGAAGACGAGGCCCTTGTCATATAACACGACAAAGAGACGAGTGAGGGCAAGCAGGTTCTTGGAGCGCTGAGAAGAGGTGAGGGTTGGATAGGCGAGGAAACAGCGTCGAACGAGTTGAATGAGCGAGTTGAGTACGGTTGAGTCACATGAAGTGAGCTGTTGGATGATGAATGCAGAAGCCGTCATGAAGTCAGGCATGTGTGCAACAGCTCGATCCAACTCATCTGGTGTTGGACTGCGAAATAGTTTATCACTACTCTCGAGTAGTCGTCCAAGTAATCGTCTTAGTTCATGCTCACTGAGATAGAGTTTGATGACACGGGCAAGTTGACCGAGTGCACGCACTCCGACTGACACCTCCGTCACACCCTTGGTCGGATCGATCTTCTTGGCGAACACACTCAGCAGAAGATTGAAAAGCCGACGCTTATAGGCAGGGGAATGGGCGCTGCTCGATGAGGATGATGATGATGCGAGAGAAGCGGCATCTCCTGCTGCTGTTTTCTTCACAGACTCCGCTTCAATGAGGAAAGCTGCAACTTGCTGCAGGTATGCATCCAATGCAGCGGCAGCTCGTGTACTCACACTGATATTTGGGTGTTTACATGCGCGCAGGAGTAAATCGAGTAGTACCTCTGCTTCACTGCTGCGTCCCGTCCCACCTTCTGACTTTGCCGTCATCTCCGTTTGCACCTCCCCTGTCATGAATGGCCTCCAGAGTGGTGCATGTCGACAGAAGCAAGCGAGGCCTGCACGTAGGATGTCATAGCGATTCGTATCCTGTGTAGCAATACTCAATCGTACCGCCTTCCACAACTGTTCAAGTCGCTTCACCTTGAGCTGATGACCAATGCGGAATTGATCATTGAATGAGAGGAGGAAATGCTTGAGGCCGATGAGACAACCTTCAATTACCTTACGATGAGGATCCTTCGAACCCTCCATCTCATCGATCAAGGATCGGCCATACAAATCAGCAAGACTGCGAGCATGATCGATATGACGCCGAAACTCTTCTTCACAGAGTTCACTGAGTAGCCCTAATGTACTGAGTAGATGTCCTTTCATCGACTGTGATAATTTCGATTTCGACACATTGATCTGTGCGAATAATTGTGCGATGATGACGTGTGGGGGACTGTATTCACGCTGTTGAGTGAGATCAACATTATGTGTGTGAGCGAGCATCAGTAGGAAGCCAAGTAACTCCAACGCCTTCTCACGATGACGACCAGTCTTGTCGCCACGTACGACATAGAGGGAGAGCGAGACGAGAGAGCTGAGATGTGAACGCAAATGGATTGCTGCACGTTGACTAACACTCAGTAGCAAGGACATGATGGCTCCTCTTACACTATCAACACCCTCCCGAGCTGTCTGGAGCAATGTACGAAGGATGCCGATGACGCCCGGAACACCGCGACGTGTGCTTCCACCATTACCGCCACTGCTACTTCCACTTATCTGTGATGCTGATGCCAGCGAAGGCGACGATGCACTGCCTGACTCGCCTACATTCTCTCCTTCTGCGCTCTCGTCTCTGCCTCGCCTCATGCCAGCCTCACCATGAAGCAACACGGAGACGACAGATGACAGACTCGATGATGTCGCCGTTTGTTGTGAGAGAACTGTCTGTTCCAAGTTGGCAACGGCAGCCAATGCACTACTCACATCAATGGACGGTGTGGATGATGATGGAGGGGTAGCACCTTCTGCATCGGCATCTGATGACGGCAGTGGGATGGCGAGGGCAGTGCAAAGCCAACGCAGATGAGGAAGTAAGGTGGCAGCCAGACCCAGTGATGGGTCGAGATGGCGAGAGGGAGCATTGGATGCACGTAGACGAGATGACGTAGTCGTGGTATCAGCCTCTGCATCTTCCTCCATCCCCATTCCCATCGCTGCTCCTGCCTCTTCCTCATCCGCCATGTGCATGTACATCTGCTCAGCATCGAGGTCGAGGAAAGAGGAACTGTCAAGCAGCAGAGAGGAGGACATGATGAGGATGAGGCTGGTGGGAGCAATGCAAAGGGGTGATAATCGACAAAACTATTTGAATAGCGCGACTAGAATCCCACTTTGTTGAGACAATGTAGGTCGATGAATTGGGTATGGTGTTGAAGATTGTCAGTTGAGAATGTGGTTGAGGAGCAATGGAGGCCGACTCAGCCTCACTCAAGTCTGTCACGAATCACGAATCAGGCAGTCGGCTCTGTCAACCACGATTGATTCTGATTCTGCTCGTGAGCATTGACACAGCAGACGCCACAGGCAGTCAAGCGAGTTGTTGACACGCATGAGTTGCGCGGGTGGAAGGGCGGGATGAGATGAGATGACATGCAACAGAAAGCTTCCGAGCGGCACCGGATTGGAGTTTGGGCTACATTCTCGCGCCATCTTGACCTCCATTCTGCAACACGGCAAAGTTAACAGCGATGCCTGGGCACCATTCAAGCATCATACAGAAATATTTCCACTCAATAAGGCATAGAATAGCATTTAAAATGTTTTTAACCATAAATAATGACATGAAGTCATTTATTGCCAACGCAGAGGTATGTTGAAACTCAAAACTTTGCCTTCGTGCCTAATTGTCCGCAGTGGAATGTCAATCTTTTGAGGTTGCATGAACGCCGCTGTCGGCTGCACCGGTGGCATTCCAGGACACCCAAAGCTACATCACACCACCCGCATTCACCGCATGTCGCTTCTTGCTGAGCTATCCACGGTGGCTGTGTTTCGCAAGTGCATTCGGTGGAGTTCAAGCATTGACTTCGGCGCCTCTCATCCATTGGCAAGGAGAGCAAGGCTAAGCCTTTTGCTACCAGACTGCCACAGCATTAGGAGTCAAAACACGGTATGTTGATGTATCAACTTCCATGCGGAAATGCATCATACATTCTCATCAATTCTCTCAAATCTCATTTGTCCGAGGAGTTCGGTTTGCCGCTGGCTTCTTTCTTCTTCTTCCGTCGCTGATCCAGCCAGCTGCCCAGCATCGTCTTGACAGCTCCACCCTTCGATCGACCGATTGTTGCTGATTCGTCATCGTCATCACTTGATGAGTCGTCATCTGAATTGGATCCTGAGGCGCCAGACTTGCTTGCCGATGCTGATGCTGATGCTGATGTGCCAGCTGCTAACCGTCGTCGTTTAGCCGCTGGTTGTTGCTTCTCATTTTCCTCATCATCACTCTCGCTCTCACTCTCATCCTTTTTCTTCTCTTCTTCCTCCTCCATGTCGTCCTCCTCTTCATCGGATGAGTTCGGTACGATGACATCAGTGCGTGGGATGATTTCATCTGGATCATAGCCATCCTCCTCTGCACGTCGGATTTGTTTCAGTTCCTCATCATCACTATCCACTCCACTCCACGCACCCTTCTTGGGGCCCAACTTATTATTCTTGCTCTTCTTGCCTCCCCCTGCTGCTGCTTTCATTCCCTCTTGCATGGCCTTGCTCCCATCTCTCTGTGCTCGACCCATACGCGCCTTGGTGGATTTCTTCAAGTCAGCAACCTGTCGACTGCTGATACGTGCACGCGATGTATCGAACTTCTCAACATTCTCTGGGGCAGGAACGATACTCAGACGACCGCCCTCATGTACTAGACGAGACGCCATCACTGCCTCAATGTTGCGACCAATCGAGCTCGTGATGGCATGATTATGTTTGTCATAGAATCCAACTGCCTTGCGTTTCGTTGGTGCTCCTTTTCTCTGAGTGTGCGCCTCGGCTCGCTCCTTCTTCTTGTCTTGATTGGTGATCGGTACACCAGTTGCGGACTGTTTCGTCACACCTTGGACCATGGTTGCTTCGAGTGGATCGGGAGATGAGAGTGAAATTGGCGGGGACAATGAGTGCAATGTGAGTGACGATTCTATTCTACGGTGAGTCAAGCTGGTCGCGGGTTCGGGCTGCGGGCTGATGCGGGTGCGAGTCTGCGCAGATGGGCAGGAATGAAGTGCGCCTGATTCTGGAAGAAACTTCGAGGAGTCAAACGACGACAAGAATGAATATCAATGGGCGGAAATTATTGCCTGGTGTCAGGTCGTCCTGTTTTAGGGTGCGACAAGTCGAAACAGCGGAATGAAGTTGATGAGCGAAGGAGGGAGGGGAAGTCGCCACTCGACGGGGGCAAAGAAAAAAATATGTAATTATTCGACACCACCATGCAACTATACTCTGAAAGCTGTTTCAGGTGCTAGGATTAATTTTAGCAGCACCTTAGTGTAT
>Ga0256777_1000255_pt1 | contig 12011 bp, 1 predicted proteins | sample MC6MC0928MT_FD_186042 | JGI IMG/M metagenome (GOLD analysis project Ga0256777, IMG submission 186042) | Metatranscriptome of enriched soil aggregate microbial communities from Iowa State University, Ames, United States - MC6-MC0928-MT... | ecosystem: Environmental > Terrestrial > Soil >... | reverse complement strand
GCGAGCGAGACGTTGATTGAACGCTGTTGTTGCCACTCAACCATCACGCGGCCTCGACCAGATCATACTGTATACGGCTTTGCGTTGTCGTTGATTGGATCGGTGATCGCGCAGTCGTGGCTCTTACTTGCAGCAGCATCTTTTCTCCTCCCAGTCACTGTTGCTACGCTCGACATCGAGTGACTGCTGCACAGTCAACACGAGAATCGCAAAGAGTGCGGACACACAAGTCGAAACAAGTACAATCAGTGCCACAACCAACGTTGGTTCATCATGGAGTCAAGCCAGCAGAAACTGACAATGGATGAGAATGCATCAGTTCCAGTAGTTGCCAATGACGGTGACACTACTGCGTCCTCACCATCCATGCAAACTGAAACAAGCGCTCACACCAACTCTGATCCACATAATGACATAGCAGTAGCTTTGCTCGAGCAAGCCACTGCGTCGGCTCATCCTTCACCGCGTCTTCCACCAGCACAAGCAGATGGAATGAACTCGGCTGCTTCGACCACTGCAACTGCCGCTGATCCCTCTTCCTCCTCATCTCCCCCTACCAGTGCCAGACAGCAGCGCCCCATCTCTGCATCAACTGGTCGCAGTCGCTCGAAGCTTCCACGTGTTGCCTTACATCTGCAACAAGCGGCTGAGTATGCGAGCAAGATCGATGCAGGGATGGAGGAGAAGCACGGAGGCGAAGAGCCGATCAGCCAGCCAATGACGGATGGAAATGCAGTTGCATCTGAGGCGACACTAACGACGTCACAAGAAGATGGTAGCAGCAATGAGGCGACGATGAGTCCAGTGGCTGTTGACACGAGTCCCAATGGCAGCGCTGATGAACAACTGAGTGCAGCTGCTGTGCATAACTCACCAGCCGAGCAGGCTGCAGCGGATGCAGACAGCTCGTCCCAAGGACTGCGAAATGACAGCGAGCCGACGCCTGCAACCGTTGAATCGCAGTCCAATGCAAGGCAAATTGCGAGCGAATCAGCGTTTCTTACTGGTGTCGATGGCGCGGACACGCGAACACCAGCACCCATCCCAGCCTCAGCCATTCCATCTGCAGTTGCATCTCCTGCTCTCTCATCCATGGATCCTTCCTCCACCTCCCGTCCAGCATCTGGTCGTCGCATCCGTCCTTCACGTGCAGCCGAGAAGCGTGAGGAAGAACGTATGCAGATCGATTTACTCTCAGCATTGACCCATGCTCCATTGTCGCTACAACAACAAAGTTCAGGAGCATCCATGTCCAATAATAATACTGGTGAAACCAGCGAACAGCAACTGGACCCGATCCCATTCCCATCAGCGCGACCAGGCCATGGCTCCTATCATGTTCCATTTGGCCAACCATTCAGTTTTGAAGATATCGAACGATTGAAAGTTGAATTTATGGATCGTTTGAAGAAGGAGCGGGAGCTGGCCAAACTTGCAGAATCGAAGGAGCAGGAGGACGAAGAAGAACGACAGATGGATGAGACGGAGAGATTGTTGGCAGTGGAATCGGCGAAATTCCTCGCAAGTATTCAAGCACGTCAGCAGCAATTCGAGAGTGAGTTCGTGCGTCTCCAGCCGCGTATCATGACTGCGATCCACAAACAAACGTACATCTCTCGGCGCGAGGAGCAAGTGGCCATGTGGAAGGAGGCACTGACCATGCAGAAGGAACTGGAAGAACAACGTGCGGCGGCTGCAGAGAGACGTCGTGAACGATTGAGAGCGAAAGCATTGATGGAGAAACAGCGCAAAGAAGAGGAACAGAAGTTGGCTGCATGGTCGGCGGAGCAGGAGGCATTGGCACGGGATCAAGCAGACAAGGCGTTGCGTGAAGCCATCCTCGCGAGGAATCGAGCGGAGCATAAGAGACGACTCGCCAAATTTGCTCGACTCGATGAACAGGCACGCAAGGAAGCAGAAGCCGAAGCACGTGAAGAAGCCGCCTATGCAGCCGGTCAGCGTTACATGCGTCAGAAGGTTCAGCTGTTTCATGAGAGTATCAAGACGGACCTGTTGGGCGGCATGGAATTCAAAGAAGTGCTGGCGGCCGGATTGGAGGAGGACGACTCGAATGAAGACCCATGGGCGGCAGTCAATAGGGAGGAGGAAGAAGCAGCGATGAAAAAATTAGAAGAAGAAGCAGAAGAGGAGGAGGAGGAAGCCGAGCCACCGAAGCCACTCACTCCACCTCAACAGAAGGGTCATCGACGACAATCGTCACGTTTAACTGGTACGATTGGTAAGCGTGCGAGTATGATGGTTGGACGGCGTATGTCAGCATTCATGGGCAATGGTCCTCCACCGTTCCCTCGTGGCTCATTCTCCACCACAAAGTCCTCTCCGAAGAACCAGACGGAGGATGGTGATGGTGATGGGGGACAACAGACGACGGGCGGCTTCAAAGTGACAGTGGAAACACCGGATGGGAAGCAGAGGGAGGGAACGCCTGCCAGGAAGGATGGATCGAATGATTTGGATCGAGTGGATGGCGGGGCAGATATGGATGCGGATCCACCTCCACCGTTGCATGCTCGTCCGAAACGCAAGTTTATCTCTCCGGCTGTCGTCACGCTTCGAAAGAGACTGATGGAATATCCTCGTTTGATTGCAGCAATGAGAAAGCATTGGTATATCGCCTTGAGTGGTGTTCCTGATCCCATGTTATCCAAGGAGCGATTCGTGGAGTATCATCTGAGATTTTGGCGCAGTGTCACCTCCTCGTCCTCCGAATCATCCTTCGATGCCATCCCGGACCGAAGTGCGGGCAGCGCGTATCTCAATCATCCGGCGGTGAGATTTGCCATGATGGATTGGACGAGACGATGTAGTGTACGAGAGGAACGAACCGTGCCATTAGTGTGGCCAACTGAAACGGAAACAGGAATGCCTTCACCTGCCTCTTCACCTACTGCAGCTGCCGCCTCTGGATCCCCAGCGATTCCAACTCCCGCAAACCCTCTGATTCAAGTCTCACCAGCTGCACCCACCACCACTCCTGTTGTTGGTCCTTCTCCACTCAGTTCTGCCGCCAAAACTTTGCAGCCTCCGCCTGCTGCACCGTCTACCAGCCTCGCTCCTCCAGGTGCCTCTCCTGTGCGCCGCCCCTCAGCTACAGGAACATCATTGTTGTCACCTCCTTCTCGCCCATCTGGACCAGCACTTTCCGCTCCTACTCCTACCACTCCCACTCAACGTTATACACACGATGAATTACTCGGTGTGTCACAAGACGATTTCAATGCCTTCCTGTTTGAGAACTTGGATGCATGCACACTGACCTGCGACCCGGAAGACTATGTGCTGTTGTTGGATGCGGTGTACGAATGCATCACGATGCCTGAGCGAGTACCAATCGGCTTCAATGTTCAGCCACAGCAGCCACAACAGCCTCAACGACTTGTGCTTCGTGCAGTGAATTCTGTGCGTTCCGTCTCCGTCAAAAGCGACCATCTTCAATTACCCGCTTTCCTGCTCGATTCGGAAGGCATGGATTATCAATTGTTCAAAGCGGAACAGAAACGAATCAAAGATGAGGCGGAGAAAGCGAAACAAGCGGCATTGGAGGCAGCGGCAGCAAAGAAGAAAGAGGCGACGGAAGCTGCTGCTGCGGGATCTGGATCAGAGCAAACGACTGCAAGTAAAAAGAAGAAGAAACGAAAGCCCAAACCAATCAAGCCCAAACCTCCAGCCAATGATGCAGCGAGTATCCTGGAGCGACAGAAGGCACGCTTCACCTCCTTGGCCACCCAGCCAATTGTCAGATTGACAGAGGAAGAACTTGTTGAGCGTGAACAATTGTTCCTCACTCTCTCTGCATACCCTGCCCTTCCGGCCCAGCCAATGCCTGGTAGTCGCGCTCCAACTTCAACCACCTCCATGCAAGATTCTCTTCGTCCGTTGTTGCTTCGTGAGTGGGTTCTCATTCGTGATCGTTTACCTGATGCTCGTACACGTAAGAGGTTCCTCGCTGTCAAATGGTCGATGCTCACCTTGTTGCTGGCGGAGTATCAGGGAATCTCGTATCGACGTGCCAAGGCGGGAATTGGACCGGGAGGAACGATCATTGGAGGATTGGACATGATGTGGCATGGAAAGGATGGACAGAAACAACATCAACATTCCTCGGGCGAGAACGCCTCAACGTTGGATTCCACTCCATCATCCTCTCCATTGTTGCTCGCTCGTCTTCGTGCACAGAATGAGGCATTGGGTCTGTCTCCAGGTGGGCGCGACGGTTCCATCGGTCCCTTGGGAGGTCTCGCACCCGGTGAAGGCATCTTCGCGAAGAATTGGCGCACCCCACAAGATCTCATGACCAGTCTCTCCGATCTCGACTTGAATCATCTGAGCCCGTCCTGGCAACGACTGGAAGCAAATGTGGAAACCTCCTGTCTACTCGCACTCTCATTCGTCCATTCGAAAGCCGTACGAATGTTCGGTGTCCAACCACCACCGGACCCATTGGATGTGCAGATGGATGAAGATAAAGAGTGGAGTGATGCCGCTACAGAATATGACACCGATGAAGAAGATAAACTTGAAGGACTCAAACGCAAGACGGAGTGGAGCTCAGATGAAGATGGGGAATATATACCAAGTACGGATTCAGACTTGAGCTCGACGACTGAGGAAGAGAGTGAAGAAGAATCAGAGAGTAGTAGTGAGGAGGAGGAGAGCAATGGTGAGGACAGTGCTGGATGGTACAGTCCTGACGAGGTTGATGAGGAGGGCACAGCAGCCGATACGGAAGGCGGTGGCGAGGCTCGAGCCAAATCCGGTGGTAAGCGTCGACGAAGTAAGTCGAAACGAGCGAGTTCGAAGAAGGCGACTGCTGCTCTGGCCCCTGGTGGAGGAGGTGGAGCGGTCGCTGCTGGTACGAAGTCTGCCAAGAAGAAGAAGCGACGTAGTACACAGTCGAAGCTGCTCACAGTTGAAGGAGATGAGGCCAATACCGATAAAACGAGACGCAAGAGTATCAACAAAAATAAACGACGAAGGAGCACCAGTATCCCACCTCAAACGAAGAAGCCGACCCAACCAAATAAAGCATCTTCCAAGCGTCGTAAATCCAAGAGTAACAGCACCAAGAAGAAGAGCAGCAAGAAAGGTGAACAAACGGATGGCACGGCTGCGGATGATGATGGTGGAGAGGAGTCGAGTGATGGCGAGTATAAGCCTCCATCCAGTGCTCGTGTCTACACAGCAGAAGAACGTGCTGCCATCCTTGAGCAACATCGTTTGGCACAGATGAATCGGATTGCGGGCAACATGGAATTGGTTGCATCTCGAGCACAGACTCCAGAAGCCACACGAAGTCGACCCGCATCCGGCCCTCGAATGACTACATCAGGTAGCAACAGTCGAGCTGGCTCCGCTCCAAAGTTGCGTCCCGATGGCACGAGGATGTCAGCGGAGGAGATTGCTGCAGTCGAGGAGGCTCAATTAGCCGAACTCATGGATGAGCTGGGACTGGCTCCCAAACAACCCGTCGAGGAAGAGAAACCGAAGCAGGAGGAACCGCCGACTGAACCTGAACCGGAGCCTGAACCATCCACACACGATGAAGATGAATCGGCACGCAACACTGCATCCAGAGATGCCATATTGGGTGATATTGAATTCGCCAAATTGAGTGCCAGCTTCCGTCCATCCATCGCTGCTGAGAAGGAGAAAGAAGAGTTGGCTCGACGAATTCGTCAGAAGCAAAAGAAATTATTGGCCACATCCGGGAGTGAGATGGAAACAGACATGGATACCGATGCCGATTCATCCATGTCGGAACAAATCCCGTCCAAACTCATGCATGAGCGAACTCGAAATCATCGACGTCGATCCAAGATGGCGCTGGCGAAACATCGACGTGCAACAGCAGCAGCGGATTCTGATGCGGATGGTGGCGCATCTGTCGAAATTCCAAGCAAGAATGTTCGACCATCTTCAGCGATGCGTATGTTGGCACCCGTCGAAGAGCAACAAGTTGCACAAGAATTAGTCAAGGCTCTGGCTGTCACTGGATTGGATGTGCAGAGGGAGTGTGAGTTGCTGATGATGCTCGTCGAGCCAACAATGCAAGAGACAGAGGCGTTGACAGCGGAGGAATTGCAGGATCCCGAGAGTGAGGCATTGAAAGCAACAGCCATGGTGCCCATACCACGACCAACACCTGAAGATGCGGCGGCTGCTGGCCGGGCACAAGTAGCATCATCCGCCGCTGCTGCTCAAACCTCATCAGCTGCTTCGTCAGCCACTTTCAATCCTGAGGTGTTCGCACCACTCTTTGCTGCCCTCGCTGATGCCTCTCCTGCCCCGGCTGCAACTCCACCTGCAGCTCCGTCCCCAACAGCATCTGATGCAGGGGAGGGCAAAACAGCAACAGGAGAGAATGGCGCGCGAGCTTCAGGTTCAGATGGTCGCGATATGCTTGTGCAAGTCATTGTCGACAGTGGTCATTTGAATGAGACTGATCTACTTCGATTATTGACACATCAAAAATGTGGACGGATGACAGTGGAAGATGCACGAGGCCTGATACAGAAGACAAAGGAATCAAGGAGTCGACCAGCGTCACAACAGAGGATGCGAGCGCGATCAAGATCAAGATCACAATCCAGATCGAGGCCACAGTCGGGAGCGAATATGAACGTCAAGCGGAAAGACGGTGCGACCACTCCAACAGCATCTGTAACTGAAGGTGATGGTGCAGCACCTTCCGACGCCACAGAGAAGCCATCTGAGGAGGCAGTCGAGCGTCCTCGAAGTGGCCTCGGCAACAAGCGTGCAACACTCATTGATGTATTGTTGACATTGGTGGAGAACAAACATGCCAGAACTCCTGATCGATCTCATGCAACGACACCAGGATCAGGATCAGGATCACCATCAGCAAGTCGATCTCGAGCAGCATCAGCTGGATCACAGCCAGGATCCATCTCAAGCTCAGCGGGTGAGGCTTCCCCACTTGAGCACCATCGTCCGTCGCTCGCCATCCAACAGGATCAATGGTTGGAGATTATGGAACGTGTCGAACAATCTTTGGAGCAAGCATCTACCCCTATTACTGAACGATCACCATCACCGTCGCCTTCTGCCTCGCCTTCTCGCTCTCGTGCTGTTTCTCAGTCCGGGGATGGTAACACGACGAAGTTGAAGCCCAAGCCCAAAGCTAAGCCGAATGCTCAAGCACAAGCACAGCCACAATCACAATCCGAACCCAGAGGTCAAGCTACTCGTCCCATGCGCCCTCGACCAAGCATCAATGGTGGCACTGCCGTGGCTGCATTGTTGGTCCATTTGCAGAAGCGTGGGGTTGCTGTCGATGACTTACGTCGCAAAGTTGGTGTCACCAAGAAGCAGATGAAACAGATGAAACGAGCACACCAACGACAGATTAGTGCGGAAATTCAAATGGATGTCGATGATGATGATGATGACGCTGAATCAGATTCCACACCAACTCGACAGGCATCAAAGAAGAAACCTTCTGGTATTGCCAGCAACAAGAAGAAGCCCAATGCTCGTGGTGCAGCAAGCAAGAAAGGAATGGAGAAGGGCGCCTCTCACAAAGGCAAGCAACGTCCAACACGCAAAGCTGGGAAAGGCGATGGGACTTCTGGTAGCAGCAGTGCATTGGTCACTCCGGTCGAATCAGGTATTGAAGGTGGTGTCAGTGCGTCTCCTGAACCCAGTGATGCATCCATCCATGGTGATGCGGCTGCAGACCCGTTCAAGCCCACTCATACTCGCCAGTTTTCCGCACCATTATCCCTTCAATCTTATATTCCGAACTCTGCTACTTCTCCATTTCGTGTCATATTGCACCAACGCAGTCAGAGTGCTCAACTACAAGGACGTCTTTCCACTCAGATTGGCCGAGATATTGACGACGTGGAGATGCATGAGGCATTGCATGCACAAGTTGTTGCACTCACCGATGCATTGGTTGCTGTTCATGCATCCCGTGCAGTACTCGACTCCAGAGGAGGCACACTCGATGAAGACGCCCTTCGACGCCACACACAATTGGAGATGCAAATTGAGCGTGAGTTGGCACACTTGTCTCCAGCTGCTCGTGACGAAGTGTTGAGTCGTGTTTCCACTCGGGTGCAATCTGCCGTACGATCGCATCGGGAGACGGAAATGGTTCGAGGCACACCCATCGCAGAGTCTCCCGCCGCTCAGCGCAGTATCAGTCCCAATTTATTCAATCATGACATGCCTAGTATTGATGTGGCGCTAACAGACCGTAGCGGTGTTCGTGGTAGCAAGCGTGGAACGAATGCGTCAGTTCGATCAGATCGAAGCTTCATTGCACCCAGTGGCTCACAATCGGAGCCCATCTCTCCACGACATGATCGGCATGCAACCATGTTGTCATCAATGAACAACAACATCATGGACGATGCATTACAGATGTTGGTTGGGCAAGGCGCCATCGTCAATTTGGATGCAATGGCTGATCATGATGATGAACCTGTCTTGAAATCATTCGAGGAGTTATTTGGAGCGGATGGAAGTGTGATGGAGGAGGATGGATTGATATTGGATGGAGCGAGTCATCGAACATCTGGATCGTTGCGATACTCATCATCCGATAGATTGTCACCCGCATACTCCAATCGCCTCTCACCCGCATCATCTGCGCGTCTCTCAGGCGGATCTGTCACGCTCTCTTCACCTCGATCTGCAGCCTTACCCTCACCACGTGCACTTGGTATCCCAGCAACAGTTTCACCCATCAACATCTCACCTCATGCTGGCACTCCTCTATCGGCACCGCGCAGTCGTGCTGCATCCTCTCATGCAGGCTCCACTGGTCGTAAGGATGCGTCTGATGGCATGGCTCATGCGACTGACTCTGGAAATGTTGAAGATGCGCCAGCGGTTCCATCAGCCATTTCGGCATTTCAAGCACGGATCAGTGCCGAATTGGAGAAAGCGGGTCTCATGCATACAGACCAGGAATCACAAGAAGAATCTTCGGCCGAGCGAGATGGTGCAAGCCATGGGGACCCTCAACAGAAGAAACTGACCAAACGTGAACAAGAGGCTGCAGCACTTCGACGTCGCCTCCGTTATCGACCCGCTCGTCCACTCAGTGCCCAATCCGGTGCCGATGCCGTCCAACGTGCACTCAACTCCGTCCAACAAGCACGCAAGAAATTAGATGAACAACTCCACACGGAGAATGTGCGTGCAACCATTCAACAATTCAAGAAACAACATCAACACATGTATGATGCGGCGCATGAAGAAGAGGGTGATGAGAAGAGGCAAGCAGAGCAAGAAGCCAGGCAACAACAATATTATTACCTGCGTCGTCAAACACTCCATGCTCGTGCTCAACAACTTCGTCGAATGGAGCATAATCTACTCCTGCGTAATCGTGGTGCACGTGTCTTAGTGCATGGTGCAGGCAAGGAGCGCAAGAAGCGTGTCGCCTTCCTTCGTACACCGTGGAGTGCACAAGGTGAGCAAAGTTCCACACACTTCTTTGGCGATGCCAAATCCAATTTGGAATGGCTGCCGAGAGGGGCGGTGTATGATGTGTTTTCGGCGGAGGAAGGACATGTGGGAATTGGCATGATGATGCAAGATCAAGAGATGACTGAGGCGGCGAATGAAAAAGAAGAAGAGTATTTGGAGAATGATGGAATTGTACCTCGTGCCTCTCCACGCTTATCTGACACCTTCTACCCTCTCTCACGTGATGCACATCAACATGCGGTGGTTGCAACGCGATCTCGTCATATCAACCAAGAGATCAGCGTGCCATCGACGATCGAGCGTGCCAGTCGTCATCGCTCCCAGCGTATGATGGTGAGTCGTATCATTCGTAGCAATGATGGCGGCAGGCATGGTAAGAAGTATGTGATGGTTGAAGTGGATGATATATGGGGTCTGACCGCACAGAAGCATTCCCTGCCACAGCAACGGCAGAAAATCGTCGATTGGAGTGAGGAGGTCGTGCGCAAGGAAGCAGAGGAGAAAGCACAAGCACAACGAGATGCACACCTGAATGCATTGCAACGACAGCTGAATGCTGCAGCGTTGGACGACAGTGTGTACGACCATGATGTCGGTAGTACTACTTTCCTCACTCATACGACCTATGCAGAGCAAGTTGCAGTCACTCAAAAGTTCCACACAGATGAAAGTAATGAATCTCCCGTTGAAAGTCCATCACCCTCACCATCACCGCCCGCTCCCATCACACTCCCTGATATGTTCGACGAGCTTCAACGCTCGTCTCATCCTGCAGTCGATGTTCAAACACGCGGCAGTCTTGAGGCTGCTGCCGCAAAAGCTTCACGCCAACATGGCGAGGCAGAGGAAGTGAAAGAGGAGGAGGAGGAGAAGGAGAGGATCGACACGGCTCGTGCAGTCGAGAAGGATCTGACATATATTCGTGCTGATAGCACGGACAAGGATGTGGATACAACGACTCATCAAGCTTTACCGGTGGAGGGTCTGGCTGAAGCGCGGAAGTCGCTCGAACTCGACTCCAATTGGCTGCATGAACAAACAGAACGAAAAGCTGAACAAGAAAAACCTGTAGATGGAGAAAAGGAATCCAGTGCGATTCCTGATGCCACTGAGGGTTCTGCTGAAGAGGCCATGACTATGGAGGATACCGATGCGACATCAGCTACTCAGAGCTCTTTATCTCCAATCTTACGTTCCTCATCTTCTGTTCCCCTGCTTCGTTCATCCCTGTTGAAGACTCCTCTGCATCCGAAGGTGACGTCCGTTGCGCTGCCGAGTGCTGGTGCCGGTGCTCCCTCCGCTGTCGGTCGACCAACTGTCTTGCAGCCGTTGGGTGCGCTCACTGTGCCTCGGAAGCGTTCATCCTTCAATGACACGCAAACGGAAAAGGATCCCATGCTTGTACAGATGGAGGAGCGTGCACGAATGGAGGCAGAATTTCAACAGATTCAGCACCAACATGGACGCAATCGAAATAGTGCACGTCTATCAGATATTCGGAATGATGCTGGGCCCAAACGTCTAACCAAGCATTCACTGACTTCGTCGCTTCAACCATTGTCGCATTCTTCCTCAGTGTCCTCCTTTACTTCCTTTGCCTCACCACCTCGAACTTTTGTCATCAATAGTCCTACGTCTGATAGTGACTTGCGACCATCATCCGTTCCTCATGGCAGAGGCTCGCTGGGTAAGCATCAACTACCTGCCATCAATCGCAGGGATGTTGATCAGAGTGATGGTCTGCCATCCGCTGGCTCAGCCTTCCTGACTGAAGCCCCCATCACTGGATTTGACAGTGACGAAGATGGCGCCATGTTCGAAGAGAAGGAATGGCAGGAACCAACACAACAACGACGCTCATCTCCATCTTCATCTCCCTCACAGGATCAACGCAACCGTACACGCAAGCGATCAACATCAGCCACCTCTCTCAATTCCACATCACCGGGCCCACGCAAGGTTGCCACCTCGACTTCCGCCTTCTCTCTCCGTACTCCCATGCATCTTCCACGTAGTCAGGCATTCGTTGCTGCGGGAGTCGAGCAACGGAAAGTCGAGGCGATGGCAATGTTGGCAGCGACCACACCAAACAAGATCAAACTTGGTCCAATGATGCCGCAGAATACCAACAATGCAGCATCCTCCCCGTCGTCCGCTTCACTGGCACGATCATCATCCGCGCCATTCATCGTCACTGCTACGAGCAAGTTTGTCTCACTCGCCACACCATCGTATAAGACAGTGTTAGCGCCGGCACACGTTGTTCATGCGCAACTCAAACGAAACTCGAGTGAGAAGACAATGCAGGGAACGAGCAAATGATATGCCGGGAGGCGTCATACAGGTGCGTCGTGTCAACTTACGTGTCAGATGCCGTGTGACCATGCCACCCTATACATTACAATCCAGTATTCATGATGCTCCATCGATATCCGTCCAGAATCAGGTCCTTCCATTCTCATCAATGGCCTCGCAAGTTGCAATGTTGCTCAACAACTTGTTTTTTTGGGTTTTTTTTTTTTCTTTTT
>Ga0256777_1000243_pt1 | contig 12239 bp, 3 predicted proteins | sample MC6MC0928MT_FD_186042 | JGI IMG/M metagenome (GOLD analysis project Ga0256777, IMG submission 186042) | Metatranscriptome of enriched soil aggregate microbial communities from Iowa State University, Ames, United States - MC6-MC0928-MT... | ecosystem: Environmental > Terrestrial > Soil >... | reverse complement strand
GCAGAGTGACCTCCGTTTGGCACAATCAAACCAATCACATCACCACACTGTTGAGTGGGAGGAGAAAAAGGTAACAACGAGAATAGGATGGATGGAGGATGTGGAGGAGTGACATTGACTAGGCAACACACTGATCAGTTGCGTTGCTTTGCATGCCTGTCCAGTGCAGCCCAGCCCAGCCCAGCAGTGCCAGTTGGCGCCTGTCTACGCTCATGCACTCAACACCACTCGTATGAATGCATCATGGTGGAACACACAAACCAAGTACCACACTCGAGGACAATGAGATGCATGCTCACGTGCTTTATTGTGAGACTACTCTGTGTTATCTATGTATATTTTGCCTGTCTCAGCGGTGTGATTGAGTGAGGCAGCAGAGCACAGAGCACAGAGCACAGTGCTGCCCCGTCCTCTATCTCTTCTCATCCCATCTCAATTCACCCGATCCACCCACTTTCACTTTACCCACCTCCCACTAATATTCTCTCCTGAGCAACATCTGTGCGTGTGAATCCTCTGCCCCTTCCCTTCCCACTTCTCAGTGTCATCTTTGTCATCATGAGTGGTCTGGACATGATGGCCGAGCTTCAGGCTCGTCAGAAGGCCCGCGCCACTGCCGCTCCACCTCCACCGCCACCACCAAGGGAAGCATCTGGATCAGTAAGTGGACCTGCTCCACCACCAAGACCGGCTGGTGTACCACCTCCTCCACCTCCACGTGTTCAACCACTCATCAATACAGCTGATGGTTCCGTCCCCCATGCCTCTCCTCCTGCCACTCCATCATCAGGTGGACCTCCACCCTTACCAGTCCATCGTCCCAGTGTCGGACCACCACCATTACCTCCTGGTGCAGTGAAGGTGACTCCACCTGTTCCGCCATTGCCCTCAGCTGGTGGTAGTGGACAACATCCCCCTCCTCCCCCTGTCATCCCTCCACGCCCATCCGTCCTGCCACGGCCCCCTCCTCCCACACTCTACACATCGCCATCACAGACAAGTGTCACGAGCAGTAGCACGACTGGTGGAGATGAAAGTCATACGCCGACTGCACCAGAGACACCACCAGGTACAGGCCATCACAGCCGTGCGGGCTCCTTCTCCAGTACTTCACAACCGCCATCTGCTCCATTGCCACCATTCTCACCTTCTCCATCTGTCATCACATCACCATCTCAAGCACCCGCACCAACACCAGCAGCTGCACCAGCATTACCCATGCCACAACTTCCACCAATGCGGGCGGCGGTTGAATCGAATGAACCAGTTGATGCGGAAGCGCAGACACGAAGGAACACATACTTCCCACCCTACAAGGAGGCGATTGAGAAGCATATCAAACTTCATTATCTCAATGATCCAGCTCCCGCCGACGCACCAGCTGAGATTCAACTTGACACCAGTAAACAGATCAAATTGGCTTCAACAGTCCGCGTGGAGAGTTTACAACAAGATAATCGTTTCATCGATGATTTTGTTCCCTCCATTCCTCCCAATGCCGAACCATTGGTAGCGGCGGCATTGACCAGCTTCGTACGACCCATCAAAGCATTGGTCAAGACTCATGTCAAATATAAGAAGGTGGCTTTACCAACGACTGAAGTGGAGAAACCCGGATCGGTACATTTTGAGATTGATGGAGTCGTCAAAACTGATAAGAATGCTGCCGGCAGTGGCTCCTCTTCAGATAAAGGCTCATCAGGAGCATCTTCAGGTGAGGGAGAGAAGAAGAAGTCGGGAGCATTGGCAGATTTGTTTACACAACCCACACCAGATGGTGATCAACAATCTCAACCTGCATCATCACCAGCAGGCTCATCATCGAATGAGAAGAAAGGTATGAGTGAAGAAGAGAAGCAAGCCGAGATTGCATCCTTGGTGAATCTCTCTCTTCAAAAGCTCACATCACAGGAAGCCCAAGCAGCCATTGATACGGAGCAAGCAACATCGAATTCAGTCCAAGAGAACTTGTTCAATCGTGCCCATCCTGGATTCGATTTTCAAGATCTGCAGCATCGTGCCGAATATACCATCGCGAAGCGTCTCCCACCATCCATGGGTAGTTGTGGACTCTGGCATCGTGAATCCGGCACACAACTACTCATCTCTGCACATCAACTACGCATTGGTATTGGAAATGTCGAACCATTCTTTTGTAGTTTGGCATTATATGATTTAAAATTAGGACAGAGATTGACGGAGGATTTTCATTTTGATCTGAATGATACCTCACTGCTGACGGGCCAACTGGAGGTGTCCAAGTCATGTGCCGATCCGATCACCCTCTGTCCTCATGCACTCTTCCGTGTCATGGATCGACATGAACATGTCGTCTTACTTGTCAAGATTGAACGCATCTTACAAGGGGATCCAGATGAGATGGAACACTACTTCCGATTGAAGCAGAGAGCCACAGCAGAGATGGGTGCACTCGTGAAGAAGACACGAAATAATCTCATCTATCTGTCGGATTATCGACAGACATTTGGATGGGGGATGTTGCAACTATTTGATGAAGCTGGTGAGATGCGTGTCAAAGATAGTGGTGACAAGTCTGCACCAGGTGGTGGTGGCTACGCACGTATTGCACCATTGTTTCAACAGATTGACTCGTTAAAGGATGACCTGTTCATCCAGCTGATGCGTGATGTCGTCAAGGCGGGTGCAGCGGGTAGTAGCAGTGGTGTTGGTGGTAAGGTGTATCCTGGTAGTTATTTGGATCTACGTATTGAAGAGATGGATGATAAGGTGTTGCCAGCGAATCGTGTCGATGTCAGCTGTATCGCACTCAAAGATACACCGAAGACGAAGCCTGTTCAAGAAGTCGCCTTGTACAATGTTGCGGCGGATACGAACCTACCGGATGGTGCAATCGATGGATCGAATATGCCTGGAAGGCTATCTGATAACATTCCACCCACACCAATGGCTGGCTCCTCATCTGGCTCGAGTCATGCACCCTCGACTCCGGCCAGTGGTGATGGAAGCTCGGGTCCAGTCGCTCCACCACATTGCACACCAACAACATCGGCACCGATACCATCACCACCGATCATTCGTGAAGTGGAAGATTTCCTATCGTATGCACCTCCTGTCAGTGGCTCCTCCTCCACTCCTCCCACGCCTCATACCTCATTCATCAACTTACTCTACCTGTATCCTGAGATGGTCAAGTTTGAAAAATATCGTAATATTGCATGTCGTGTACAATTTCGTACGAGTGACTCCAATGTGGTCCTAGAAGGCATGAGAGTGATTCGTGGCAAGTCATCCGGCAGCAACTTTACACTGTCAGCATTGACACAGGTCAACTATCATAAGAAGCAGGTGACACCACAAGATGAAGTCAAGATCATGCTACCCTTGCAATTGACACCCTCCACACATATCTTTTTCACCTTCTATAAAGTGAGTTGCAAGACGAAGCCAGGGAAGCGTGAGATCATTGGCTATGCATTGTTGCCACTCTACAACAAGAATCGTTTGTTGGTCGATGATGTGTACCAGTTACCCATCGCATCGAAACTTCCGAAGAACTACTTGACTCCTTATGTGGATCGTGTGGAGACCAACGAGGAACTGCATTGGAGATCAAGCTCCAGTGCAAGTTTTCAAGTACGTGTACGCATGTTATCCAGCTTATTTAGCCCAGATGAACAAGTGTATGGATTCTTGCATACCTTCCCGAATGCCAAGGAATTGTTGGCGGCGGGACCACACCATGGCAAAGATCTATTATATAAAGCTGTGGAGCATGTGCATCGTATCCATCCATGGTACACAGTCAAGTTCCTCATTCCTATGTTGGATTACTTGTTCGAGCTGATTCAACATCGTAGTACGACCAACTTGCCAGGCCACAATGCCAACCAGATCCAGGCGGCCTTCTTCGCCTTCTTGGGCTTGACATTCTTGATTGAGCGTGTGGCAGATTACTATGTATTACATGAGAATAGGAGTGGAAGTAATCGATGTAGTGTATTGGTGGCGTATATCAATCATCGATTGGATAACTTGCGTGAACCAAGATTGATCCATACCAGTACCTCGATACCAAATGCCATGGGGGTCGAAGCAGGAGCAGGAACAACTGCTGCTTCGGCGTCACCATCTGCATCGATTCCATATGTTCCACTCTATGCTGCCATTGCGAAATTATGGCTCGTTGGACTCAAGCCTGATGCCACATCAGATAATGCTGCACTCTTCACTGTACCCGTTGGCAGCAGTTCTGGTGCATCTGGTGCGACCTCTCCACAAACATCATTATCGTCTGCAGCTGGAAGTGGTAGTGGCAGTGTAGGCAGTACGTTCCAAGCCTTACATGAGCGTCTCTTGATTCAGTATAATTGGTTCTTCTTTGAAGTCATGTACAAGTCGTTGGTCTTGGAGCGTGCACGCCAATTGGAGGAGACCGGAGAGTATGCCAATGATGATCCAAACTTGAATGATTTCATGGATAACATGTCCAAGCTTCTCAAAGTGTTCGTTGCGATCCTCGCACAACATCGAACAGTTGGATTGACCAATGTCAAACATCTCATCCATTCATTGGCATTATTCTTTGGGGACTTATTTAGTGTATTGGAGAAGGATCGTGTGATCAAGTTGATTAGCACCTTCCTTCGTGCTGCACGCAATGACCACTCTCCTGTACCCGATCCAGTGTTGGTTGAGATTAAGTTTAGTTTCTATGCACTACTCATGGATTCAGAATGGTTCATGGATGTGTGTGAAGTGGAAGATAGTGAGATGATCGTCAAGGAAGTGGAGTCGGCGACACCCAACTCACATGCAACTACATCTTCATCACCGGCATCATCGGGTGAGGATGGCCCTTCTGTTGGTGTTGGTGGTGATGGTGAGGAGAGTGAAGGTGGCGAGGATGGTGATAATGATGACGAGGAAGAGAATGAGCCAAGTGGTGGCAGTGGTTCCGATCTCCTGTCACGTCTTCGTTCGAAATATCCACTCATCACACTCTTCCTTCATGATTATATCTCGACACTTTGTCGAATGCGTGAGAGTTTAATTCGTGATAAGATCGTCAATTCCCTACGACATTTCCTCACCAAGCTTGATTATGATGCACGATGGCAGAGTAAGAAGTCGTCAATTGCCACCATGTTCATGCCACTCATTCCAGCCATGATGGATGCACAAGCCGAAATCTTACGTATGCAAGATTCCAAGGCGAGAGAAGGCAGCTCCAATGGGGAACATTCCATGCTCAGTGATACGAGAGAGGCATCGGGACTCAAACAAAGTGCGGCTGCATCCGTTGCCTCATTCTCAGCGACTGCAAGTAGTAGCAATACTAGCAACAGCAAGGATTCATCTGCATCCGGTGAAGAAGGCAAAGTTCGTCGTAACATCTTGGTGTGTGTTCTCTGGGTGTTGAAGAATACTCCACTTCCTCTCCTGCGTATCTGGTGGCAACGTGATGTATTGAGAGGAGGACACAGTGGCAACTCGACTGGGAGTGGAAGTCGTGAGAACAGTTACAGTGGTGGTACCGGGGGCGATGGATATCATAATGAAGGACCCACTCTGGATCTATTGCAACTATTAGATGCATGTATCGTTGCTTTCCCATATGCTGGTGTACACAAGCGTGAAGCCGAGGAAGGTATCCCAACTGATTTCATTCTTACACCTGAGGCCATCAATGCACAATTGAGTGGCGGCGATGCATTCGGTCGTGGTGCGGGAGGTGTATCCGATATGAAGGCTGATATCGAAGCAATGATGTCAACCATTCATAAAGCACGCACATTTGGATCGAGTACTTTACGAAGAGCATCCGCGGCATTTGGGGTTGGTGGAGACAAGAATGCAACATTGGGAGCGGGTGGACATCATCATGGTGTTGGTGGTGGAGGTACAATGGGAAAGAGTTCCCTACGTCAATTGCGTGCTCAGTTGAGCCATAAGAATGCAACGATTGGACCCGGAGGCGTGAATCTGGCTGGTGGTGAAGGTGGAGGTACGATCACCGCTGGTGGTACGATTGGTCGTGCCCATGCCGCCGCGATGGCCGCTGCAGGCTCCATCTCATCTGGTGGAACACTTCATGCACATCATGGCACGTTACGTGGTGGGAGGACATTACGTGCCGGTGATGCATTGGCATTAGCATCCCATCGTGAATTCCTTCGTGATATCATCAATTTGGAAGCATTGTTGTGTCGAAATATTAGTCGTGTCGTCACGAAGATCACGCATGCATTCTTGGAGGATTATCATACATTCGTCGATGGAGAACGGAAATGGACCGATGATTCCAATGCGATCGAAAGCTTCTGTCATGATACCATGCTGGCCATCATTAAACTATTCACCTCATTCGTTGGTGGCAATCAGGCATCATCCGTTCTACTCTCACTCTATCCAACCTTATTGTTGTTCGTCCAACGTTATGGACCCTTCTTCCATCTGACACCGATGTTGAAGCAGACAACAGGACATTTCTGTTCGGTTGCCTTCCGTGTGTGTGCATTCGTCAATCGTGATGTCCGTCAACATGCCGTCGCACTCATCTACTCATTGCTGACGAACAACTATCGATTGGATGGTGACCTATTCCATCTGCAGATGCATCTCACCATCTCATTGAGCAAATTGACGGAGAATCTATCCGTGGCAAGTGAGAAGCACCTTCAAGCATCCATCCAGGCATTAGTCATCACTGCTGCACAACATGCAGAGAAACTGAAGACTGAACCTGAGACAGTGAAGCCTGGCCAAGGGAAGCCACTGGATGATGCATTCAAGCCACAATTGGATACATTGTTGGGACGATTATCAACGATCTTAAGCGATAGCATGGAGATTAGTCGTCAATCGAAGTTGGGTGCTGATGCTGATAGTGCCATCAGTGAAGCATTATTATTACAGATTGCTGATGCCTTCTCACATATACCTGAGATTCGTATCCAATGGTTGAATCGTTTGGCTCATCATCATTATCGTGCCGAGCAGTATGCCGAAGCAGGTCAATGCTATCTACTCATGGCGAAATTGGTGACCTCCAAAGGCAGTGGTGTGGAAGGAGATGGAAGCTCGATGTTGGATACGAAGACACCCATGGAGATCGATAAGCTACTCTGTCATTATTATGAGCGTGCAGCACAGATGCTGGATAAGGCTGAATTATATGAACAATGTGTGGAAGTGTACAAGCTCCTCCAGCCGATCTATCACAAGTATCTCGACTATCCGCATCTATCTCGTTCACATTATCATTGTCATCAAGTGTTCGAGAAGCTGATTGAGGCCAATCGCAAGCAGAGTCGAATGTTGGGTACCTACTATCGTGTTGGATTCTATGGATTGAAATTCGGTCCCAGGCTGCATGGACAAGAGTTCATTTATAAGATGCCAAAAATTACACGCTTAAGTGAGATTGCCGCACGGATGAAAACATTGTACTCCAATCAATTAGGGGTGGCCGTCAAGTTACTGCCAGATTCCAATCCAGTCGATATCAACAAGTTGGAAAATTTGGAGGAGGAATGTATCATGCAGATTACATTCGTTCAGCCATCCTTCCCTGCCGTTGATGCACCATTGAATGATGATGAGAAGGAGTTGGGTGTAGTCCGTCGTCCACGTGGTACCTTCATCGAGCAGACGACCGCGCTTCAATGCTTCAAATTCTCCACACCATTCACATCGGGTGGTAAGGCATTTGGTAGTGTGACCGAGCAACAGAAGCGCAACACCGTCCTCTATGTCAAGTGTGAATTCCCCTATATCTTGAGTGCCCAACCCATTGTCAAACGTACGGAGACGATCTTGAATCCCATTGCATCCGCCACGGAAGATGTCATCCTTCGTACGACGAGTCTATTGGAGACGGTCCGATCTGATACACTCAATGCGAAGGTCCTCACGGGATTATTGGCTGGAAGTGTCGCAACACAAGTACATGGTGGTGCGAAGGAAATCTGTCAAGCATTCCTCGCAACAACTGAAGGAGAGGACAATGGACCGGCCAGTCCGCGATCGGGTGGTGCGGACAGTGAGAATGGTGAGACTGCTGCTGCTGCATCCGCATCGTCCGTGTTTACATTCGATGAGAAGGAGGCATTGAAATCAGCCATGCGTGCCTTCCTTGATGCATGTGTCTTGGGATTGGAAGCGAACAAGAAGTTGGCTGAAGCCAGTGGCGGGACGGAAGCTGAGAAGGAATTCCAGGCAAATTTGGAACAACAATTCAAGGAATTAACGGATACCATTCAACCACTACTGAGAGAAGCACGAAGAGGAAAACAGAAGAAGGTTAAGAAAGGTGTCAGATTTGGATAAATAAGAAAGAACGGAAATCATCAGATGAAGAAAAAAAGAGAGCAAGGGACCAATGCCGCGGGGAGAGGATTTGGTTTGCAATGCCCGGCTCCTTCCGCCTCAGCCGCTGAAGAAACACAAGGTCCGCTGCATCAGCACTGCAGCTGTCATCCATGTTTTGTTCTCTTGGGCTTCCTGTGTCAATATTCATGCTGCAATTGTCGGGCACATCGCATGCCCATGCACTCCTCCTCCCATTGTATTCAAGCGATGATCAGGGTCATCAGTCGCTTTTTTCAACAACTTGCCAACAAATTTTGTTCAAACAATTCCATTTTCAATCTATACACAGCTGTTTGCAATGCTTGTCACCATTTTATATGAGATGGGAAACATTACGACACAGAAATCACAAGCTAAAAATGCGGCGCGGCGTCTGCACATCAGGCAGGCGACACAAAAACAAGCGAGCGGCGCCGGGTGACTCGAGTGATGACGAGATGGCGTGTCGGGCGGCAGCGCGATCGCGAGCGCTGGATGGTTCAGGTTGCGGAGAAAATCCAACGAAAGGATCATTGATCTCGCCATTTCCTTCTGTCTGCCACGCGTCTACATGCTCCAATCAATGTTTCTATATCCAATGGGGAGAGTATCCAGTTGAGCCAGACATCGTCGGAAGTGATGGAGTACATGATCCGTCTTGACGCCAAGGTTGAAATCCAACTCGACATACGCAGGAAATTCCGCTTTCAACACCGCTGAACGTGACACATGGAATGCCTTCTCACATGCATGAAAAAAGTCATGCATACGCTTCTTACGCACCAATGCTGTCGTGCCTTCATTCCATTTGTATGCCAATAATAATGCGACGGCCATCTGTACCTTACGATTTGACTTCTCCACCACTCCGCGTAAGACGAGTTTATCAAAGTATATATATGCGAGTGCCACGGTGGATACTTCCAGATCTAATTCCATTCCAACATTGAGTGCGAGATGCTTGCACTTGCGAATCTTACTCAATGACATATTCGGATTCAAGCCCCAACCAACATGACGTGCGAAGAACGTCTCATTCAACTCGGATTTCAACTCCTTCACACGTACATACGATACCAAACTACTCATAAAGCCGGGTAGATTCAATACGACACGATGCTTACCGCTCTTGAGGTTGGGATCATCGAGATAGTGGGGATCATACAAATCATTGCTATCCGTCGTCGCCGGGTCGAATGAACCAAGATCCGGGTGTGAGGCAATGGAAGATACGGCGGATGCGAAGCTGTGTGCCAATGCATCCGTGCCTGTCGATATGCCTTCCATCAGTGTTGGACGCTTGAGCTGCAACCGCTTTCTTGCAGCCGGTAGAAGATAGGCATAGCTCGTACCTTGTCGTCTGCCAAATATACTCTCATCCGATGGGGATTCCGCTTCCTCTTGAGCCATAGCATACGCGGCAGCAACCATGCCCAATGCCAATAGATGATTATTGCCAGCTGCTTCAAGGTTGACCAGCGGCCTTAGACGACCACGCTCTACCGCGCCTCCTTCTCTTCCAACCATCTGCATGTGTGCTGCGTCGAGGCTGAATGATGCAGATCGTGACTTCCCACCAGGTCTCGGTGTGTGTGTACTGGGCGTGGTAGTCGTGGAGGTATGATCACGTGGTACGTAGGGCGAAAGGCTTGACATGAAGAATGGATGACCTGACCCAGCGGCACCTGATCTCAGGGCAGGTGAGGTGGATGTGACGCCATTGGCCAGTCCAGCAGCCAGGCTGCCTGACCGTTTCGACTTGGGAATATCAGTGCGACGTGGTGATGTATGTACAGCAGTGGTGTAACGTATCCGACCTTGCGTCATGCCCTGTGCCAGTAGTTCCTGCTCCCATTCATCATGTGTTTGATATGGACGAGGCTTCGATGAGAGTGTGATGGCGCTGATTGCACCACCTACAACTTGTTGACCAGGCAATAGTAACTCGCCAGGCGCATAACTGGCGGCACCCTTCAATGCAGCCAATGATTCACTTGGTGCACTAACATCACGTTCGACTTGCTTGTTCTCGTCGGCTGATGTCTGTTGCTGGGGTTGCTGCTCCGCTATCCGTCTCTCCTCCGATGCCTGTTGTGAGAGCGCAGGTGTGACGAATGGAGCCATACCGCTGCCCGGTACATATGTCTGTGGTCTTGCACCAGGTGGCATGAGGGCAGTCTGAGAATGTGCATATTCACTGATAGCGCGAGGCATCAAGGGTGGCTGAAGCTGTTCTGGATGTTCAGTTGTACTGCGTGTGAGGTCAACAGGGAGTGGAGCACTGAGACCAGAGGGGAAGAGGAGTGGATGAGCGAACAGGTGGGCATCCAGTGCAGAAAGGCTATCGAGATTGACAAGCGCAAGAGAAGGTGTACGCTGTTGAGATGGAGCAAGTCCATTCACCAATGGCGGAGTAGCAGTCTGTGGCACAGTAGTCATTGGTTGGACTTGTGTACGAGTAAGGGCTTCGGCTCGTTTCCATTCGACGACTCGATCAATCATCTCCATTGCTACCTGTGTACTACATCCCATCTCAAGACTCAACTTCTCAATCTCTCCACGATACCTCCGCATCACACTACACGTCCACATCGATGAAGCCGTGGCTTCGACAGGGGTGACGTGAGGGTGTGGATACGAGCGATCAAATGCTCCGTGATCAGATTCACCACATAATGCACAGACACATACATCTGGACATTGCGTTTGTTCACCCATACGCATGAAACAGCCGCCACCTTCTGATCGATTCAGACGGGGGCAGATACGATGACCCTGCAAAGCAGAGGGGAGAGGTCGGCTCAAATAAGGGAGAAAGCCTGGTGGCACAGAGACTCCTGCTTGTTGCATGGCTTTGAACTGCACCTCCATCTCTGCATAGGGCACAGCCGCACAGTGTTGCACATGCCGCAGCAATGTTGCGTACTCGTCCGGATTCGCGAGTAGTCGATCGTATATCCGTTGACATTCATCACGCATGAAATTGGCATCGGCTGGTGAGAGGGGGCTGGGAAGTGTGGAAAGCTGAGAATCAGCCGTCGTTGCACTACGCTGATGATGGAAGGAGCTCGGCGATGGCAGGAATGATTGCATGCGTTGCGCTGCATCCAACGATGGTGGAACAGATATGCCAGGTTTGACAGCTTGCGTCGCGCCCTTTCCTATTTGTGTTGGTGTTGGCATTGGCGCCATTGCATTCATATGCATGAGCATTGGAGGCGGCTGATCAGCTGCGATGGGCCCAACATTTAAATTGGCAAGAAACGTTTGACCCACTTGGATGGCCATCGCTTCCCATGCCTTCTTTTCTGCCACACCAGTGACGCGGGCCATCATCTCCGCCGCCGTACGAAAATCGATATTCGTTGGGAAGATTGGCGGAGGAGGCACGGCGGGATCGACGCACATGGGGATGGAGGAGAGAAAGGTTGACGCAGCGGCAGCGCGTGCGGGGTCATCCTCGATGAGTGTTGTTGTTGTGTCAGGGTCATGATGGGGCCGACGTGAACGATGATGACGGTGCCGATGAGGACGATGCGAGCCGAGCATCGCCAAGCCAGGAATCGAATGGAAGGAAAGGCGGGGAAGTGATGAAGGAGAAATCGCGCACGAAGATAGCTGTGGATGATTCTGCCTATTCAACTAAGAGTACCAAACATACAATAAATAATGACAGCGCGACATGAGAGAGGTGGCCGTGCTTTTCCGCTGATCTCATCCCTGCATCACTCCCACTCCTGATGGCGCTGCATTGCTTCCACTCTCCTCCACTTCAGTGCAACAGCGTAGCGTGCACATCGATCCCGATCGTTGAATAAAAGTCAGGTCTAAGGTCGAGCTGACTCGGGTCTGCCATGTTTCTCTTCATTGATTGAGCATGAAGCAGTTCAGTTGACATCGCTTGCATG
>Ga0256777_1000239_pt1 | contig 12358 bp, 3 predicted proteins | sample MC6MC0928MT_FD_186042 | JGI IMG/M metagenome (GOLD analysis project Ga0256777, IMG submission 186042) | Metatranscriptome of enriched soil aggregate microbial communities from Iowa State University, Ames, United States - MC6-MC0928-MT... | ecosystem: Environmental > Terrestrial > Soil >... | reverse complement strand
TTAACCTAGCTTTATGAGGATTTTATCTCTCCTGGTTGTGGAGAAAAAAATTTCTAAAATTTCGGCCAAATTTGCGGATTTTCCGCTCTAATACTATGGAATGGAGCCAGCATCAGGAGCGCTTGACACGAAGGTGTACACCTCACCGTACCCATCCTTGGCATATAGCTCTGAGCCATAACGGTTGAGTATTGATGGAGATAGGACGTGTCGAAGTTGCCCTAAGGAGCGGCGGCTTTGCCCGATACGACAGTGATGGAAGCTGTGAGGATTCAATCGAGTTGGCGTGTCTGACTGTGTTGATCAATTGGCTTAGTTGGGAGAAAGTGAACGTGGTAGTACATTATACCTGGTTATACACTGCGCATCCAATGTTCGAATGTAACTATCCATAACGTGTGCTGTATATTATTGGAGCTATCTTCATTGGTATCATATCTTTGTCTTCCACCTCCTATCATTCGACGCATACGGCAACGTTGATCAAACTTGACTGTGTCGCAACGGACAGTTGCGGTTCACTCGTCAATCAATCATTCATTCACGCAACAGGTATGACTAATACCCTGCATGCATGCCATCATTGCCATGTATGTCGAAGGAGCAGCAACGGGGCAGTGCGTGACGCACCCAGCCATTCCATTGTGTGTGTCAACAACATAAGCCTGATCGATCATGCATTTCCAATGGGACTGTGAGGCGACAATGGTGCTTCGCTTCAGCCACACACAACCACTGACAATATCAAAGAATGCAGTGGAATTATGATCATGACAAAAAGCGCCCGCGAACGTGTGTTGGCCACACAACATCACAGAAGAGAAGCGTTGAGCCGAGCGGGAGTGGCCAGCTGAATCCAGCCATTGCTTGGCTGACTGAAGTTGGCCAGGAAAATTCGCTCAGCTGCTGATTTCGAGGCCATTCGCCCTCATGCCACTCGTCAATACCCGATGCGTACCGCCGCGTCATCATACTGCATGCCAGTCTCGTTGACAGGCCGGGCACTGACTTCTCTCTCACTTTCTCTCTCGTGCTGCCAGTTCTCTGTCTGACTTTCATTCAGACGCACGTCCCTCTTCGCACTTCGCACGTAATCCGCTCCTTTGAGACTCGATACACCAGTTCTGAGTCAAATTCAATCCTTGGCTTCCATCATCGTTGATTTGTAGCAGGTGTTGAAACTGTCCATCTGACCTCTTATCCATCGTCGCACTCATTCTGTTCGATCATGGCCACACTGGATCCTGCCACGTTGGCTCCCCTGTATCGTTGGGTGGACACCATCCCACTCGACCGGCCGAAGAAGAACATTGCACGTGACTTCAGTGATGGGGTACTCATGAGTCAGGTCATTCATTACTTCTTCCCAAGACTCGTCGAACTGCACAATTACTCCGCATCAAACTCCGTCGATCAGAAGAATTACAATTGGAAAACATTGAACAATAAGGTGTTCAAGAAGATGGGCTTCATGCTGAGTCCAACCGATATTGAAGCAGTGGTCACATGTAAAAAGCATGCAATTGAGCGTGTCCTTTTATTGATGCAAGCAAAAATCGCTGAATATCAACGGACACAAGGAGGTCATGGCACCGGCACTGCACCAGATGCACTCGATGCACATGTATCCTCAACTGCCGCCGTCGCCGCCGTCCCAGCCACTGTCTCACCAACCAATCAGACGATGGGACGGAAAGCGAATCAATCTCAATATGCATCATCTGCCGCCGCACCAGTACCAACTCGTCACCGATCCATCGATCACACCCATTCATCCTCGTCCTCGCGCTCCTCTGACCCTTCCTCTGCCAGTCATGGTCATGGTCATGGTCATGGTCCTGCCTCCTCCGCTTCCTCCATGCCCTCTGCCTCTGCCTCTGTTTCCTCTCCCTCCGTTCGTGACCTTCAAGAGACCGTGGATATTTTACAGCTCAAAGTATCGAAATTGGAACAGTTATTACAATTAAAAAATAGTAAAATTGCAAGCTTACAAGCAAGGATTGAACAATTAGAAGGGAAAGGGACGCGGTGAGACAAGTGGAATCCGATCGGCCTGCAAACTTTGAGGGCCATCACTTCCACTTGCGGCATTGTTTGAGACAGGTTCAACTCATTCCTCACATATTACATTTGGATGACGTTGTGACACTTGAACTTGGAATCTTCTACAACCTGATGTGGGTGTCGCCAAAATCTTTGCTGATGCTTTAGGCTTGCATTGCAATGACCATGGTTGCTGAGTCTTTCAATTCGCTGCAGATGTCCGGGTGAAATCACCGGATCAGTCTGGAAAATATATATATATAAAAGGAAAGAGAGAGAGAGAGAGAGAGAGAGAGAGAGAGAGAGAGAGAGAGAGAGAAACGATCCGCATTGGTGTGGAGCTATGATTCCGGTTCACGTAGGTGGAAGCAGGAGCATGATGACGATGATGACGAGGAAGCATAGCGAGACGCAGGCGAGACCCAACCCGCATCATGGACAACCATCCGATCTCATTCCACCATCATCATCGCCGATCCGATGCCATCTCCAACGACACTTTCATCATCTTCACCCATTCATTGTGCTTCTCCACCATTCGATCCGATTCTCCATCATACATCCTTCATTCCAATGCTACTTGCCGGTAGTAGGCGAATGGCTGCGAGAGCAAGTATAATGCAGACATCGATCCTTCATCACCGTCAACCATCCAACATTGATCGTTAATCACCATCACATGCCCGATATGTATTCATGTCGATATCTTCATCACCTTCCTCCATCCATCATTGTTGTCTCATTGCTGGCATCCATTCGACGCTTACTGCCATCATTCTTCACTGTTCCAACCGCCAACTGTTACTGCAACACACAAACATCAATACTCACATCATCAGCAGCAGTCGCACAGGAAAACTTAACTTACCTGTCAGCTTCATCCTTCCAACTTACTCTCTCCACCCACGATGCATTCTCATAGCTTGATTTTTCATCGGCTGGTGGCATCCATGCACTACATGTCATTTGTTGGTGTGGTGAATGGAGAGGAGTGAATGGAGAAGCGGACTCCGATTGGAGGCTGATATATGCAGATTGGATGGCATCTGCTGCTGTATCATTGTTACTGCTTGATCAATATTGTTATGTCGATCATCGTTGCATGCTCGTTACTTCTCCGTCTTTGTTACCGTTTTTGACTGTGCCGGAGCTTGCTGGCTAGCGATACTGCCATGTGCACATACACTTGACCTTGACCTCGACCTTATGAGAAAGAGAAAACAGAGCCACATTGGAGGATAGCCGACGGTGACAGAACGGGCATGTACACTGCCAGGACGCATGAAGTGACAAATGGAATTCGATCCGTCGTTCCATTGGCTAGTTCGTGTGATCGTCATGAATACCGTTCCGTGGAGCATTGGCATTGGGAGTTTGTAACGACCTGACAATGTTGTGCGGATAGCTAGACGCATATGGGTGCATGGAATGAGAAGGGAGCTGCATCGGTGATTCCACATCAACACTCATGTGCCCGTTATAGTCACCATCAATAGGATTCGTGGTCGAGGCGGAGAATGCTTGGAAGCGGAGTGCATGCCATGGAGGAAGACGTGTGTGCTCCATCAATAGAGCACTGCCATTATTCATACTGCCGCCATTCACACGCTGATGGGTAGATGTTGCATGCTGCTTCTCTCCTCTATCATCCTCACCAGCATTCATGGATCGTGGTATTCGGCGTATGAGTGTGGATGGCGTAAACTCCTGTATGGGTGAGGCACTCGTTGAGGTTTGTGGTGTTGATTCGGGTGATGGCGCTGGAAGATATGTCGCCGCCGTCTGACCATTGCTGGTGGACGATGGAGGTGGAGATGATGGACGACGAGAGACAGCACTGGACAACGGATGAATACGGAGATGTGGGGAGACGCCTCGACGTGATGGATGATTCGATGCAGCAGGAATAGACGGTACTGCGGGTGACACAGGGAAAGCAGAGGGTGATGGGAATGGATTCAGATACGACATGGGTGGAGACATCGTTGGAGTTGCATGGAGGTTTGTCGGGCTTGCAATGGGGAGATGCCCGATGGACACTGGTGCAAGTGCCGCTGTTGTTCCTTCCGCTGGCACAGGTACACGGCTACTGGCTAGTAGTGGTGCGTGGCGTACGGGTGGTGAGAGAACCGTTGATCTCAGCCATTGTTGTTGTGGCGTGATACGACGTGAAGGTTGAGTTGGTGAAGCCATGCGTGAAAGCAAGGTTGTGTTCGCTGGAACGGGCCCGCCCTCTGGTGACAGTACATCACGCAACCTTGAGATAGATGGTGAGAGAGGATTGACACCATCCACTGTCTGACGAGCGGGACGCCGCTTCGGTGGTAATGGTGGCTTCTCGTCCGCGAGTGTGCGACGAACAGCAGAACTGGGAGTTGACGTATCAGAAAGTGCAACAGACGGTGCTCCTGTACGATTTTCAAGCTCGTCCGATCGAGAGGAAGAGCGATTTTGTTGTGGTGGTGTCGTCGTGGTTGATTCATCGCTACTTCGGCCTTTCAATTTCGATTCCTGCATCTTCTCCTCGAGATCCACACGAACACTTGTTGGTGACTTTACTTCATTCTCCATGTCATAAATGGTGGACAATGCATCATGTTGAGTGGAAGGTCGACGGCTCCCTGCTGGACTACCTGCCGGTGTGCCATCGATTGGTGTGGATGCAGCCGTGGAAGCTCCGCTGGATGGAGCAGAATGGCGACGAGAACCAGGATCCATCACACTACCTGTACCACCCATAGTCGATAGTTCTGCGCTTCCATTTCTCACAATTGCGCTTCCGGAGCGCTGGAGAGAGACGCGTGGTGTAGTGTGAGCAGTTGGTGGAGCCGTTGTTGCAGTGCTCGCACCAGCTAGACTCATTCGTCTACTTGGTGGTGCAGTCGACATTGGTCTTGATCGTGCACTCGATACAATGCTTCCATGTTTCGTTCTGTCTTCCACTCTCTTTTTGGCTCGTTCGTACTTGTCCGGATGGACCTCCTTTTGGAATTCGATTTCAAAGTGGATATTGGCCAATGCTGCGAGGCATTCAACCAGTTGCTTGCGAACCTCCGCCAAACGCTTCAACGACGCAGTCTCGCTACGGGTGGCGCTGGTGAGATCGGAGGAGAGAGCAACGAACTGATCTTCCAATGGATGCCTTCTCGTTTGTGATGATAAGTGTCGAATGAGATGTGATATGACGGCTGGTATTGGTAATGGTGGTAGTTGATAGTCCGCTGCATCCACATGAGTTGGGACAGGCTGGAACAGTTCGGCATCCCCAGTGTCACTCAAGTTGGATCCACGATCAGCGTCACCATCCGTACCGGCGAACGCACGTAGATCAGAAACTCCCGGTGGACGATTGAGCGAGACAGAATTGCTGCTACCGGACCCACGACCTTTGCTCCCTTTCCCTCCCTGTGTTCCTTTCAACTCCTGTTTCATGCGACGTATGGCATCATGCTTCCGCTTCAATCGTCTCTCCTTATAGATATTGATAAAATGTGGCGTGAATATGGTTGCCATACTGAGTGCTGACCCGAGTGCAATGGCCACACTCTGAATGAGTGTGAGGATCGGAGGCTCGAGGTTGGATCCCAGACCCCACTCCAGACTGAGTGTTACGAATGCTAAGAAGAAGACGTTCCAGATAGAGATGGCCAGATATGTTGATTCATTATAATTGCTAGGAATGTGTCGCACGCGCCAAGTCAAGTACGCACCATACGCAATGAGTAATGCTTTGGTGCTCAGAAGGATCGGCGTGAATACATGACTGAGCTCACTCGTACATACACGATATTGCTCAACTTCAAGATGGGATGGTGCCACTCCCTGCCATGTGGCGATGACAGCCGTATCAAATAGGATGAGTGCAAACAATCTCGTCATGAGTTGTGCATTCGATATGGCCACTGGTGTGAATTGCGCATTGTCGAAGATGCGATACAGTCGATAGGTTTTGCTGACCATACTTCCAAAACATAGCATGAAGCCAATATTCAATGCCCAAATCGATACGATACAGATGGATGATGCCGTATAGAGTGGTTGCACAACGATGAGTAGACCACCAACGAGAGCCAGGATGGCACCACATAGGATGGCCGCACAGAACAGTGGACTGGCACTGAAGATGACACGATGGGAACGGAAATGGATGACACCACACAATGCACCCAACTCCAACAGGATGAAGACGCTGATGACAACAGCGAGTACGTATCGAGGTGTAGACGCCACCTCCACCTCCTCCACATGACATTCCAATGCATTTTCTTCATGCGTCGTCATGCCAGCTGGACAGACACGACAACGATTCGATGGCCAATCCAACCATTCACCTGGTTGGCATGGACGCATGCTTATACGCAACAGCAACAGACCTGTTGCTGCATCAGCTTGTGTTGCACCGCCATGTACCGATGCCGCTGAGGATGGTTGCTTGGTTGTGATCGTATGGCCCGATGGTAGCATACATTCAAAGCTTAGTGAGAGGTTGCCACCGGGGAATGCAACCAATCCAACATCGGTAAAGTTTGCCAGGCCATCATGAAACAGGCGTGAGGGGGTACCAATCGATGTTGGGATCGACACTGGCTTCGACGAGCCAGGATGGATGGGTTTGATATCGGCCAATGATTGTTGCATCATGAGACGAACACGGAAGAAGGAGCTATCACGAGTGGTGACACGTGATCCATACGAATCCAACAATTCGATGGAGAGTGAGGGATCCAATACCTTGCCACTCTGTTGCACATGTAGCTTATTGAGCAATCGCTGTCTCGTCGCTACTTCATCTGCTTCCAATTCTTCATCAGGTGTATCGAGTGGGAAGATGCGGAATGGATCATCAACCTCCATGATGTTGACACGGATGGTGCTGGGCACTGTGGCAATATCCTGACCATACAATGCTTGATTGCCTGAATAAGATGAAGATACACGAGGAATGTGGATTGTCGATGCAGGGAAGAGAGGCAACGATGCATTGACACTTGACGCACTTCCATCTTCCACATTGGCCAGCCTCCATTGGTTGCTCTTCATTTCAACATCATCTTGCCAGAGAATCGCTCCACCACCACCCAACGGTGCTCCGTTCGAATCAAAACTACAGTTGACACATGAGAAAGGAGAAGTGATAGCAACGATGGCTCCGCCGCCATTGACCATGAGAGGAGGGAGATCAGGAAGCTGCGCCGACCCAGACGAGGTACTATTATCGTCAAGAGTAGGAAGTCTCTCTTCGCCAGCGTCGCTTGTTGCCGGTAGGGGAGAGGCAGTTTGCACGTCTTGCTCGATGGCATCTGTTTCATCCATGCCCACTTGCCCTTGTTGAGCGGCATCGATGATGGATGGCAGGTCACGGCCAGCTGCACCATTCCCAATGAACGTGGCATTCTCTATGATGAATACCGCATGATTCTGCTTGCGTAACGGAAGGGGTATCACGATCGTGGTACGCTCACTGTTGACATCAGCATTATCAGTGGCAGATGAACGATCCAGATAGATCGCGCCTCCATCGTTTGCAGTGTTGTAGCTAAACTCTGCACCGCTGATCGATGATGACAAATAATTCGTCGAGTAGATGGCACCACCTTGACCCCATCGCTGTGGATCATTACTCAGCATGGTAGCAAGGTTGAGTGTCGAATTGATCTGTATGCCCAACCTTGTTGCAGCTGCTTCGATCTGATCCTTCGAGTATCCAGCAAGATTGCGCGTGAATGTGATGGAGCGCGCTGTGAGAGAGGACAGGGTGTCCAATGCCAATGCACCTCCTCGACTCGCCAGATTCGATTCGAACAAGACGCTATTGAAGGACAGTGAGGAATAGGTCGCATGGACTGCACCGCCATCACAGAGATTCGGCCAGCCGGCATTGTTGTTCAGCACAGTTGAGTTCATGAGATCGACTGTCGATACGACTGCACGGATACAGCCACCACTCATTCCAACAACTGTTGCTCCAATCGAATTGGCAGCGGATCCCACCGAATTCTCCTGGCACGTGACGTGATTGCCAACCAGAGTTGCACGCTCCACATACATCGCACCTCCAACCATACTGGCAGTATTCGATTCAAATGTCGTGTCATTGAGCAGCAACATGGGACCACCTCTGGCATACAACGCTCCACCACTCTGACGAGCATCATTGGATACGAAACGTGAGCCGGCGATAGATGCACGTGTTGCATCGAGCAATGTGACCGCTGCACCATAGTGTGCATGATTCCGTTCGAATGTGCATTGATGAATCATGATATCACTGCCACCCGCCACATGGATGGCAGCCGCTCCATGTCCCACCTCATGGTCATCGTTGGCATTGTCCGCGAACAGACACTCACGAAACACGACATTGGAATGAAGAACAACGATCGACGGACCAGTCGAACTTCGAACGGATCGGAAGATGCAACGATCAAACACCAATGGAATGGACGAGAACGACGATGAGGTGGCCGTTACTTCAGCTATCGTGCTATCACTATCAAAGTTGACACCGCCAATGGCACGTTGGTTATACTCCACCATGCGTGAAACCGCTTCAACTGCCCGTGATGCCTCCTCTCCATAGCTCGCTGACTCACATCCAACTCTCCCGACCACTTCATCATCAATGGCATTATTCAGCTCCAAATGAAACAAGGAGCCCATGACACTCGTGTGGCCTGATGTAGATGGCTGGGAGGATGATGAGAGTGAGGACACGAATCCTGCTGAGAGAGTCGATATCACCGTATCTTGTCCGGCAGATTCAAGCTCTACACCCTGAGGAAGACGAACCTCGCGTGACTTGAGCGTACGACGAGGCTTCGCTTCCTTAGTCGACATAAACATCGCTTCACTAAGAGTGACGGGAGTTGGAGTGGTTGGTGCAGGAGGGATGGGTTCGAAGATGATACCAGAAACGAGTCGAGGAAATACATAGCGTGTGGGCATGGCTGCACCATCCATCCCACCAGGAACATTCCATGCACTGGATGCATCTGTCTTCTCCTCTGCGAAACTGAGACATCCATCGCTCCCACACTGAATGATGACTGATGCCTCACCTGTCAGTGGTGAAGCAGGTAGAGCTTGAAAGGACATTTGCGGGTTGAGTATGGTGATGGGTGACGGTTCAACATACACACCTGGCTCCAATAGGAATGTGGCTCCTGCACGTGCGAACATGGTGACTGCATCGGCGAGTGTTGGACATTGAATTGCGGCGGGTGCATTGGTTGGAACATTGCGCACACACACAGTCTCATTGCCCGAGGATGGTCGCATCCTCACCACTGGTGGGATCTGATACCGAAAATATTTGGCTGTTGATGGTCGCTTGCCATCATCATTCTGTTCACTGCTTCCTCCACTGTAAGTGGTGACGATGATCGGTAGACGCTGCTCACCCATCATGTCCAGCAGTATGAATGAGCCAACTGGTGTGGATGTGGATGTGGATGTGGATGCACCTATGGCTGGCGATGGTTCCTTCTCCTCCGTGGCTTGCAACAATCGTGCTGCAGTGACTGTCTCCTCTTCCTCCTTCGGTATCCTTCCTACGACACAGGTGACCAAGTTTGGTGAAACCCATTGAATGGCCGTACAGGAGATATTTGGGCCAAGTTTGACGCTAGCCACATCGAGACGATTCAAGCCTAAATACGCACCAAGGAGTCGCAAGCGTGTACCAGGGCCACCGAACGATGGGGACACATCATAGAGGATGGGAGGAGAGATGTAGGTATAGGTCGCTGTCGCTGCTGAGATCGATGGGAGCAACCCACCACTCAATGTCATGACCTTAAAATTGAACGCAACTTGTGAGGGAAAATCTGGATCATGCTGAGTGCGCAACGGTGTACGACATGTGAATGTGGCATTATCCACCACTCGTACATCTGTGCATGGTCGCTGATTGACCAACACCAAACTCGCGCTCCATATGTCATCGTCACTCAATGGGAAGTAGCTGCCACTCACGGTGACAAGAGTGCCGCCCATCGCGCTACCAGCAGCAGGAGTGACGGATGAAACGAATGGTCGTGAGGGGAAGTGTCCCCGACCTAAGCGCAAGGCGAATAAGAAAGGGAAGGATGATTGAAGTGTCTCTATTGGTGAGTCCACTCGTGCCAGCATAGTCCCTTGACGCTCTCCGTCGAGCAATGTGAATGATGCCTGCGGTATGGGTATGAGTGGCTCATCGTGTGATATGGATGGTGTCGTCATTCCAGCATCAGTGGAGTCCGATGTTGGATAGATGGTGGTCATACCTTCACATTCGACATCCAATACAAAGTAACGCTTGGATGATGCGGATGACGTATTCCAAGTGAAGTGCGGCGCAGGTGGCAAGTGTACATGGAGCCACCCACTCCTCCCTGCACTATGATCGTATAACTTGGCTGATGGTGCACCCAATGCCGAGCTATCATCCGGTTGCAACAGCACATTGATCCCATCCGTCTCCCCATCCCCGATGAGCAATGGATCACCATTCATGGCCAAGATGGATGGATCACGAAAATGTTCTCGACTCACTTTCGCTTGCATGGGCAGGGAGGTGAAGGAGGTCTTGGGCAGGAGGATGCTCATGTTCGTCTCAATGAACGATGACGAGGCACCGAAGGCAAACGGTACACTGCCATTGACACTGCCCACACCCATAACCGTTGAGAGCTCGTTCTCGTCGAAGAGACCATAACGAATTTGTAAGTTTGCCAATACCAACTGTCCCTGTGTGGAATCAGTTGGTGGTGCATCGCCATCGGATGTGGACGTGGATGGGCGACGTGGTGGCAATGGCAATGAGTCATATCGTAGACTCAATTCAGTGATGAGGCTGGCATTTGCAATCTCCTTCTCCACCATGCCTGAACTCTCCAGTATCTCCTTCGTATAAACCATTTGAACACGATGGGTTGGAAGAGTCCAGGTACTCGCTGCTGCTGCACTGCTGGAATCAGTCGTTGCAGCTGCAGCACTAAGCTTGGCAGTGGTTGTTGGACTGCTGGTGGATTCAGCGGGAGGAGTCGATGATATATGACGTAATGGATTGAAATCCGTCTGAAATGTTGATGCATTGGGATGTGTGGCCGCTGACTCCAACGTTGCTGCCGTTGACACACCACGCATCATACAATGTGTTCCCACCCAGCCTTCCGGACATTCACAGAAGCCACTCGCTCGATTACACCGTCCATAGAAACAATCTTCATTCCGTTTACATTCTGCATACGACTCGCACCGCTCTCCACGATACCCATCAAAGCACTCACACTCACCCGACCTACAATATCCATGCCCCGCACATGAGATGGTCATCGAGCTGCCATCACGGAGGTAGAGGCGCAGGGAGCATCCATCAGCGAGGTACTCACGTCTCATCACCTCGGAGCTGGTGGAGAATGGAGCGAAGGAATAATTCGCCATCTCTGGTGGAGGTGGAGGATCGGCAGCGACATAGATGGATGAGTGTGACAATGCTGTGCGTTTGTCAAGGACGAATGCAGGGATGAGCAGATAGAGCAGAAGGCAGATGAACAGTGGAAGCAGCGACAGTCCGGTACGCGAGTTGAGGATGCGAGTGGCGAATGCATGGTGTGGAATGAGTTGGATTGATGGTCGATCTTCTTCGACATGCACTCGTCGCACAATGCACTTAACACCTCGATTAGATCGCTGAATGAACAGTGCACGTGGTGCTTGTTGCAATTGGGATTGGAATGGACGATAAGGATGGGGTGCATGACCCTTACTATTCGCCTCCCTCTCACCTGTGCATGCATGTGCAGAAGAGGTTGACGGTGAGAATGGGATGGATGAGGGCTGATGGAAGTGATGCTCATCAAGCATTCCGCGGCATAGAGAGGACAGGTATGGATCCAGATGTTGACATCGAGATCGTTGCATGATTGGACGAGCGGATGAGATTGAATGGCAGTCAGAAGAGAAGTTGAGAGGGTGAGGTGAAGAGGATGATGAGGAATGGAAAGAGACGACTGTGAGCTCGTGTCAATTCTAAGATGAATGTCGAGTGGGCTGGGGATCGAACTCGTACGCGTATACGCTGGATTGGTATGGTGCAACGATGAGCAGCATGCGTCAGTACATTGAAATGAATGATGAGGAGGCATGATGGTGATGGGCAGGAGGTTGGGAAGAGGAAAAAGAAGGGGGTTTCTCTGCAGTCTCAATGCAATGCATACTACTGCACAGTGTCTTCGTACTTGCACGGTGCGGCTAGGAGTTGGCCAAGATTCGAACCGATAAGACGCCTCGGCCACACATCCCCCCGTCAAGGATGACTTGCGCTGTAGTTAGA
>Ga0256777_1000238_pt1 | contig 12361 bp, 1 predicted proteins | sample MC6MC0928MT_FD_186042 | JGI IMG/M metagenome (GOLD analysis project Ga0256777, IMG submission 186042) | Metatranscriptome of enriched soil aggregate microbial communities from Iowa State University, Ames, United States - MC6-MC0928-MT... | ecosystem: Environmental > Terrestrial > Soil >... | reverse complement strand
AAAGAAGTCAAATGCCAAAGGTAGGCAGACGACTCCATTCATGCCAAGTACGTATGGAAGTTGTTAGCTTGGCATACTGATGGTCGAGTGTTGCAGCGGAGAGAGAGGAGAAGCACCCATTCTGATTGGAGTTGCTGGATTCGACTGAGGCAGATGCAACTGAGACTACTGCAGCGGCTGCCACCCAATGGATCTTGATCAACCAGCGAAGCCACGTATGCAATGTGTACAGTGGGCGTGATCTGGTGATGGCGCCTGATGTCTAATGTTGCAGCATTGGTCAAATAACGTGTGAGCGGGCGCTGCATCAGACCTCAATTGGGACGGATATCCATCCAGCAGCACAAGCACAAGCACGCAGCGCAGCGCGCAACGAGCCATGACAGAAGCGGGGACGGTGCAACACTACAACTATGTTTCGCATGGTTCCATGGCGACTCTCATACGTGGTACAATTGCAGGAATTTACCTCTCATTCTTGATTCCGATCTTGTTCATGCATGATGACTCAAATTCTCACGTACAGGCTGAATCGGCTGAGACGCCAGACGTAGACGTGAGCGCGACATTCGGCCACTCAGCCCACCAACTGCACACGCCTATTTATCTTCTCTATTCCACCCCACTGCACCGCTGTCCATCATTTTTGCCATTGACATTTGCATGCACATGCAGGATAGGGGGGGGAGAAGTGAGTGCCCTCCGTTTCAACCATGAGTCGAGCGGTTGAGACATCCGCAGCAGCAGCTGGATCGGATTCTCTGACAATGATGAATCATTCCGTTGCAGACGCAGCAGAGGAGAAGAGAGTGAAAGAACAAGTTGAATGGATTGAGCGCAACTTCACCATCAATCAGCAGGATGACTGGGAGTACGCGCCCTTGTTCGATGAGCTTGGTCGTCAATGTGAGTCGGGTGAGTATGAGTGGTCGGTGTTGCTTCGTCTCTCTCCTCTGTTGTTGGGTGAGATGGACTCGGACACGGGCACGGACGGAGACAATGACACAGAGGGCAAGAATCAGCCAGAATCATCCCAAGTACAGAGGCATGACACAGCACATCGAAAGGAGCAGCATGGCTCTGGTGAAGGTGAAGGTGAAGGCGAGGGTGAAGTTGAAGATGAGGACGATGGTGAAGATGAGGATGAACCCGGCAGCTCGACATCGCCTCCACATGCAGAGCAACAGCCGTCTCTTCTCAATGATTCCGATCTTGGCATGAATCAAGCCCGTGCATTCCGCCATCTACATTATGCCATTGTTCGCCACCTCGCTTCTCCATCATCATCCTCAGACTCTGATGCCACTCAATCTTCCTCAGACTCCTCCTCCTCCTCCTTCCCATCGAAGCGTTCCACACCGACTCCAGTCATCCTGCCGCGAAATGGAGATATCATCGGATTGTGGCTACTGGCATTGCTCAGTGCATCGTCTTCACGCCGTACAGCACTCTGTCTGCTCCATTCATTGGAGCTGCTGGGATCCCTCTGCGCGCTCCGAACGACCATACGTAAGATGTTCCTGTTGCTGCAGAGGGAGAAGGGAGCAAATAATGAAGAAGAGGAAGAGAGGATGGAACAGGAACGGAATAGCAAACAAGGAACGATGGTACAACGCGGATTAGAAGCACGAAGACAACGATCTAAGGACACAGATGATGATGATGGCCAGAAATTAGCTGGATCATCATTCGCACACTTGCTCTCACCACATCTACCTCTGTCTGGCCCATTGACGCCATCCTCGTTACTTCCTCTTCCCATGCTCACACCTTCAACCATCACTCGTCTCAACATTCGTCCACAATTGTTACGCACACTGCAGAGCATAGTTGGTGATGGATTGATTTTACCTAGTGGAGACGAAGCATTCTCGGCCGTGTGTGTGAGTGATGACGCCTCATTGCTTTCGGACAAGCAGCAACAGTTACAGCAGCCACAGCAGCCTGCCACCGTACCCATCGTTTCACCTTCCTCATCTATCACACGCTCTCAACCCGTTCCTAGTGTCTACTACTCCTTCACGGAGACCACGCCGATCTTCCCACGTGTATCCGGTGGATCCTCACCAGGACCGAATGGATATGGATGGAGTGCATGGATATGGATCGCGGCGGACAAAACACAACAACCGACAACAACGAATGAAGCAGCATCAACAACTTCTATGGCTCAATCGAACGATCAAACAACTTCATCTTCATCATCTGCCCCAACGTCTCCTCCATCCGCCACCTCCCCCTCCTCCTCGCCTTCATCCACAACGTCTTCTCCCTCGTCTTCAGCCGGTGGATCCATCCTTCGTCATCCAAACACCTGTCAAAATTTGTTTCGATTCTTTAATGATTTAGGATATGGTGTACAGGTATTCTTGAGGAATGATGATGGGAATGCGGCAACAGAGACACAGTCACAGTCGCAGAGCTCCGACCAGAAAGAGACACAGGCGAAAGATCCAGCAAGTAACAAACCCATTGGGAATGAAAGTACCAATGGTGTACAACTTGGTGCACGTGTTCTACCACATGCCAACGAAGGTGTCCTCCTGCGCAGTCCAGCATTGGAGCGTGAGCGGTGGCACTTTATCACGATCATCCACAAGCCTCGTCCCCAGCAACCGACTTCAAGTAAAGCCCACCACCATAATCCCTACTTGCCAACCACGACCACCTTCCATCACTCTGCATCAACATCCGCGACACCGGCCACAAGCAACATGGCAAATGCGAGTGCATTCTACAGTAGTAAATCATACTCAGGTATGCATCGACTTGGATCGAACGCTTCGTCTGCCACCATGACACCTGGATCAGGATCAGGCATCGTATCTCCAACTGGTGGTGGTCGTGATCCATCCCCATCCTCTCCTGGAGCCCTTCCACGTCCTGCACAAATGTTTCTGTACATCGATGGGTTGTTGGTCAGCAGCAACGAAGTGCCCTACCCTGCCGGAATCGAGGCCAGTGACTCCTTGCAATTGAGCTTGGGAGGATACATTGGACGAATGGCCCATTTCAACTTCTTCCATGATGTGTTGACACCATCCGCCATCTATAGTTTGTACACATTGGGAGCGGGTGCGTATGCACAACCAGCACATCATTTGGTGAGTACCGGGGTGGTGGCGATCTTTTCCACACCCGCAGCTGCAACATCACTGTACAATGCTGAACATCAACAATCCAGTGGATCAAAGACTGGATCATCGTCTACTTCGCCGTCTTCGTCTTCTTCGGATTCACATTCAACCTCTCCACTCGCACCAACTCCTCCCTTACTCACCCATCGACTCATTGGTCGAACCTTGCTCTCCCATTCACCCATCCATGCCACGCATGAATTCTGCCTTCCATCCTCATGGACATGGACGGAGGAGTGGCAACCCATGGATGGCGGGTCCAACAACATGAGACGACGAAGTAGTTCTGGAGGTGATGCATCGTGCTCCTTGCATGCAGTACGTCTCCCCGGAGTCGATGTGGTACATCGAAGACACAACAGTCAAACTTTCGCCGATCTCGGTGGATTGAAGCTGTTGCTCCATGCGTTATCTTCGGCACCCGGACAACCATTCGTGGGAACCCCGGCTTCGATGTTGACGGATGAAGATGTGGCGGAGACGTTGAGCCTGATTGCTGTGGTGGCACATGCCAACACATTCATTGCGAATCAACTGTTAGAAATTGGTGCCATCCCACTCAAACAACTGTTATTGGAGCCATTGAGACGTCGCCATAAGACACCACTGTTGTTGCGTGCCATCCAAAAGTTGCTGTTGGTTGTGGCCCAATTAGATAGCTCCGGTGACAAGCAGCATTTCAGTTCATTCTTCGGATGTATGGTTTTGGACTGGGTGTTCTGGCGTGGCGTGACCTCCCCCTCCACCTTGTCGACGTCGACGACGACGACGATGCAACGAAGGATTGTGGATGTGTATGCGTGGTGGATTGAGAAGATGCCACGACCATTCTTGGATGGAGTGGGAATTGGACCTGGGCCTGGACCTGCGACCTCAGCTGCAAGCAGTGGTGGTGGACGCAACTCTGGCAATGTGAATACCGGCAATGTCAATGCGACAAGTATTGGAGTGGCGAGATGTATCGATTCCATTCGAGTCATCCTTCATCGATTCTTCACACAAGATGGATACGCTGCACAATCAGGTGGTGGTGGTAGCGGTGGCGGTGGTGCGCCTGGTGGCCCTGGATTTGGGCATACATTGACTGTTCCCTCACATGCTCACATGGACCTGCTTTCTCCAGCTAGTGGTATCCTCTCTCCACAGCTGTCTCCGATCTCACCTGCACCGACTCCTGCATCCGCTTCCACCACTGCATCCTTCCCATCATCGGGTGCTGCTTCTGCTTCCGCATCTGCCAACAGTCCATGGGAAGAGGAGATGTCCATCATTCGTGGCTTATTTGCATGCAGCTTAGAGTTGGCACGACAGATGTTGCTGTTGCCTCATGCCGCCTCACAATTTGACAATCATGTCCTCCATCCATATCTGCATCTACTCCAATTGGCGACGGCATCAGCAAGTAACAACTTCCCTTCGAGCTTGTTGGTGGAGTTTCTTCGTGCCCTGTTACAATTGATCGCACTCTCCCCCCAGCGCATCGTCTCCTTCCTCTATTCCACTCGTCAAGTGCACATCTTTCTACGTCTACTCTTCCTCGACTGTGCTGAAGTGCGCACGTTGGCCTTGAGGGTTGTACAGCATCTCAATGCTCATGCCGTTCGCATCCAGAAATCTGAGCGATCGAATCGAAGTAGTATTGGAGGCCTTGGAGGGGGAGGGAGCGGAAGTGCGGCCGTGGCGGAAAGTATACACTTCCAATCGGACATCGCTTCGGCGATTGGAAGTTGTCTGGTGCTCCACCTACCAATCTCCACACAGGAACTGGATGCACTGTTTGAGATGATGATGGGACAGCCACCTTCATTGGAGGATATAGTTGGATCGGAGGACGGCGCAGCGATGGCATCGTCGAGCCGTATGCGTGTCTCACGTGCACCATCTTTGTCTCCAACACGCACACGTCCACACCGAGGCCTGTCGCTCGAGGCTCCCTTGTCCTTCTCACATAGCGCCTTCCTCTCGGCACTGCTCGAAGTGGCCATCGCATCCCCCTTGAGTATCCAAGCGAAGATGTTGATGGATCTGTTGACGCTGCTTCGATCGTCCGCGTATAATGTACGAGTCATGGCATCATTGTTCTGGCAGAGAATGATCCTGCCCTACCACTCGGCATTGCGCATACCTCAAGCGAGCCACAAGGAAGAGCATGAGCAACATACAGAGAAAGCACCAGAAGAACAACGCACGTCTGGTGAGCAATCGACTGAGGACGGAAGCACATTGACACCACGTGATGGCAATACTGATCGTGCAACGATCGACGCCTTAGTCAGTCAAATGTTGAACCTTCTGCTGGTTCATTGTATGAACAATGAGAAGAAAGGTTGGCAAGTTCTCGATCAAGTTCTATGGTGCATCGATGAGGCCATGAACAAGAAGGAGATGGCTGCCATGAGCAACCAATCATTGGTACAAGAAGATGATGATGTGAGCATGACGACGACCAGCAACCATGAAGGTAGTACAGTGAGTGAGAAATGGAAATTGATCATTTCCATCATCAATCGATTGTTTCAAGTACTATCCAAGTCCATCCCCTATCTCTCTTCCTCATCCAAGTCCAACGATCCCTGCGCCTTGCATAGTGAGGAGCAACAAGCGAACCTACGCACGAACATCCCCGCCGTATGCGAGTTACTCGAATGGGTACTGTTTCATTCGCCGGAATCATTCCTGTCACAGCATATCAACCAATTGAGACGAAGAACGAGTAGTGTGTCGGATCGAGATTCTGGAACTGACTCACAGGCACCAACTCCTGCGGCTGTATCACGACAGATATCCGCACAGAGTGCATCTGAAGCAGCAGCTGCCGCCGCCGCATCATCTGAAGCTGATCAATCCTCATTGACCGTGTCATCACAAGTTGCAGAAGGCAACAATGCCAAATCGCATCCAGCAGGTGGCAGCCCCAATCGATCTCGTGCTGAATCCAGCGCCTCACCCACTGCTGCTGCTGCATCCATGCACACCATCTCTCGTGCCAGTTTTCGTGGCATGGATGAGCCACTGAGTGAGTCGGAAGTGGAGGCATTGGCCAGCTTGCTCACTGGAGTCGTCAAAGGTTACCCGCTACCTGAACGACGGCAAGATGTGCTTCGAATCATGTTCCGATATCTCATGGCCGTGCTACCCCATCCACTGTGCGTACCACTGTGCCCACTCATTTGTGAATGTACCATGTTCCTATTCACGGAGCGTATCACGGAACGAAATGAGAAGAATAATCGATTGATCGCCCTGAGTCTTCATCTATTGAAAGGTAGTATGGAGTTATTTTTAAGAAGAGATGAATCGACCAATGCCAACCAGGTGAAAGAAGTGATGGCAGCGATCTACTCGAGGTATGGACCCGAAGTCTTCCAACACCCATCATCCTCGTCTCAGGATACGCCTCCTACACCGCGGACACCACAAGCTGCCAGTAGAGGTGTCAGTGGTGGCAGTTCTGGATCATCTGCACCCAACCTGGCACGCACACTGAGTGGTGCGGATCGTAGTACATTAAGTCGAGCGAGTTCGCGTGCGGAGCCTGCACAGATTGATCTGCTGACTGGTGCACCTCCTGTTGAGTCGAGCTCAAGTGATGTCACTGAAACAATAGCTGAGGAGAGTGCGGGGGATGAGCCACCAGCAACAGCACCTTCTGCTCCGGAAGCCCAAGAATCTCCACTGGAGCAAGTTCTCTTCCACCTCTACGCAGGAAGCGGTTCCTCATTGATCGTCTCCACGCAACATGTGTTCGAACAACATGAATTGAGACATGGATACTTGTCGCTGGTCCGAGCACGAAATGTCGCCGAGAGCATCCATGCCTATCTCAAGCAACAAACGAGCGTGGCAACCAAGAGAGAGAAGGAATTCAGTTTGGCCAGCATGGAAGTGCTCAAACGGGTCGCGGCGAGAGATCGACCGTTCATGTTGGAATGCTACCAAATCAAGAAGGGACGAGTTGTGTATCGCACAGCTGTACGCGAGAAGAAACATGCGAGACGTGTGACGAAATTCATCAAACATTTCCACACACAACATGCACATACACGCCCACGTCCCATGATTCCCGCACTACTCCCTCCACACATCCTATCGATGGTTCAATCGCCACATGATCCCTTCCCACTCTTCGCTCGTATTGAAGATCGTCCTTCTCTGGAGCTTCATCGCTGTATCCATTTGAGTTTGGATTATTGGAAGGTGGATTCGACGGAGAGTCCCACACGCATGCGTCGAATGATCAAGAAGAATTTGCATGGGTCCTCACATCGAGCTGCGAGCTTGAATGCGGCCACGGGCAAGACGGCGATGATGGCACCACAAGCGATGGACCTGGCTCAAGCGATTCGAACGGCCGTCGTGGTCAAGGATACAACAAACACAGAGAAACAGAGTGTAGACACGGATGGAACAGACTCGACTGCACATCCATCAGCTCCACCCACACCATCGTCATCAGCATCGTCGTCGAAAGATATGTTGGATGGATTGGGACGCGATGATGATGACGATGCGGAGGATGAGGTAGCGGATGATGACGATGAAGGATTGGATGAAGATGACGATGATCAACGTACTTCCACTGGAAGTGGCAACAAGAAGCGTGGATCCAGTAGCAGTAGCAACAAGTATTTGCTCGTTCGTGATTGTGTGATGATCACTCCTGAGAGGAAGTATCGTGGCTCGATGAAGATCGCGCAGACACATCTCATCTTTGTTGGAACCGAGATGCTCAAACCTGAAGCTTGCGCACCACCGCCGCCGATGATGGGCGTTGGAGCACACACGACACCGTCATCGCCTACTGCAGCGGCTGCTGCTGATCCGAACTCTGCATCAACTCCAACTGCTGCTGCTGCTGCTGCTGCTGGCGGTGCAGTTCCATCGTCGACCAAATCCATGAAGCGTACCAAGCCCAAAGAAAAGTTCCTTCGTTGGCCGCTGAAATCTATCCGGATGGTGATGCCACGTCTGTATCTACTTCGTGAGAGTGCATTGGAATTCTTCCTCAATAATTTCAGGAATTATTTCTTCAATTTTACACCGGTCGATGAAGAAACATTAGCAATCTCATGGCAGAATGCACAAGGATTCAGTGCCAATGACCAACCAACATCGTCATCATCATCGTCTGGATCGTCATCTGTATCACCATCAAGTTCGAAGCCCTCGACCTCCTCCTTGCCCAAGCGTCTTCGATCTGGTCGTGACCAGCGCAACGAAGTGTACAAACTGTTGGTGAACCTTTTGCCAGAGATGCAATTCGAATTGAGTCCAAGTCGAAGGTTGGCACGAAGTGGTGTCACGAAGAAATGGCAACGAGGCGAACTGTCGAATTTCGATTATCTTCAACATTTGAACACGATTGCTGGAAGATCGTATAATGATATCAATCAGTACCCTGTCTTCCCCTGGATTCTGACTGACTACAAGTCTTCCACTCTCGATCTGACGGATCCCAGTATCTATCGTGATCTGTCCAAGCCGATCGGAGCCTTAAATGAGGATCGGTATGAGATCTATGCGGAGCGCTATCAAACATTCGATGATCCACTCATTCCCGGATTCATGTATGGAAGCCACTACTCCTCCGCGGGGATCGCACTCTACTACCTGCTTCGAATTGAACCATTCACCAAGTTGGCGATCGCACTTCAAGGAAACCACTTCGACCTGCCCGATCGCATGTTTGATTCGATTGCGGGAAGCTGGGATCTAAGTCTGAATAATGTGGGAGATGTCAAAGAGTTGATTCCTGAATTTTTCTACTTCCCTGAATTTCTCAAGAATCTCAATGGACTCGACTTGGGTACGAAGCAAGATAAGCAAAAGTTGGGTGACGTACAACTGCCTCCATGGGCGCAGGGATCGGCGGAGGAATTCATCCGCATCCATCGAGCCGCATTGGAGTCGGAATATGTGAGTGCACACTTACATGAATGGATTGATCTCATTTTTGGATATAAACAACGAGGCAAAGTAGCGGTGGAAGCACAGAATGTATTCTTTTATCTGACCTATGCGGGAGCAGTGGATATTGATGCCATCGACAATCCGGCATTGAGAAAAGCAACAGAAGATCAAATTGCCCATTTCGGCCAAACCCCAGCTCAATTGTTGACGACGCCACACCCTCCTCGTTTCTCCGCTGCTGAACGCGCGAAGTATGCCACGGGACTCATCACTCTGCCTGCCACACTCAATCCAACCTACTCAAGTCAGCTCATACATTATTATCAACATGTACTGCAACCAGAGACGAAGGAGAGGCGAGCCAGTGACAAGAGGGCAGCGACGAAGGCGAAGTTGCTCGCATCGAAGACCTCTCCAATATTACGTCCCAGCGCAACCAATCAAGCAGACTCCACACCTCCAACACTTGATTTGCTGTCGTTGGGCCCTTTATCCTCCCCTTCACCATCAGCATCGGCGTCCTCTCCATCCACCACTCGACCGATCTCAGGTCAGACATTCGAATCAGCTCGTTCAAGCATCGTGGCTCAAGTTCCCTCCACCTTGGTCTTCGCACATAATCACTGTGTGATTTCCATCACGGATCGATTCGCTGTCCAAACACACAATCTTGCAGCATTCATGGCACAGCATCCATTCATCATGCCTCAGCCAGATGAGCCCAGACGTAAGACCAAGAAGGACACCCACACCCTGCAGGAGGAAAGCGTTGCGGAAGGACAAGAGGGAAGTGTGGATGGTGGAGCACGATCGACTGAGGAGACAACGCGCACATCGTTGAGTGAGGAAACAGACGAAGAGGAACCATCTACTCTCAACAACAATTCCCAGAGTGGTCGCTCGGCACACTTCGAATCGGATGATCTCGTCGAATCTGTGGGACATGTACATCCATCGACAAGTGCAGTGCTATCCAATGCTGGAAATGTGTTGCTCTCTACTGTCAGCCAAGCTCCTACAGTCCTTCGCAAACAACTCATCAGTATGTTGCCCGCACAACGGATCCCTCCTGCAGTACACTCATCACATGTCGTTCAACCGATGTGTCAACATTGGTTCATGGATCCAGCTGAGAAAAGGAGGATGACGACGACGAACAACCAAATCACTAGCAGTGGCGTACGCTCTCGAACACCATCTCATCCTTCTTCGTCACCACGCACATCTCTCTCGAGTCCTTCATCTCCATCATCATCCTCTTCCTCCTCCGACTCCGCCCTCATCCATCGTACTGTGTCTGCCGTGTCGATGAATGCACAATTCTTGTTTAGTGGTGGATATTTCGATGGAAGTCTCAAATGCCACTCCATCTTACATTTTCGAGCAGAGGAACCACATGATGCTCACCATCATTCGTCGTCTTCTGCTGCTTCTGCCGTGGTAGGTGGTGTCACATCTCCATTTCATCATCGTCCACCGACGAGTCCAACACTCCTCGTCCACAACGATGCTACACCGACGAGCAATGCAACTGGCTCACTCAATCGACCTGTTATCCAAACGCGTCGTCTCATGGATTGTAAACCACTCTCAAGTGTCACTGCACATCATGCACCAATCACTGCACTCAACTTGGCACATAATCAATGTATGCTATTGTCGGGTGATCTGCGTGGCAGTGTGTGTATCTGGCGTGTCTTCACCGATCGGCATGAGAGGAATCGCCCACCACTCGCATCGGCTCCCTTCGCATCCTTCAGCTTGCATGAAGGTCCCGTGGTTGAGATCGCATCGAATTCCTACATTGGAGTGGCGGTGAGTCTCGGAAGGGATCTGGAGGATACACGTGGATGCGAATTGAGCATTCTCAGTATTCGTGGAGTGCATGCACGATTCCTCCGATCACAATTGGCCATGGATCCACGAACCGATTGGCAGAAGGTGTGTTTGACGGCCAATGCCAACATCATCATTTCCGGAAGCCAAGCTGGACGACCGATGATGTGGTCCTACGGTCTGAATGGGACCTTGTTGACAACATTGGAATTGGATGAAGTCATCAATGTACTCTATGCGACTCCACCGAAATCATATGGACATGAAGGATTTGTCGTGACGGGTGGAAGGAAAGGTGTCATTGTATTTAGACATCCACATAACCTTGCGCCTGTCCAAAGTTTCTTCACCGATGATCGCTATCCTCAATCCATTGCACATGAGCCTGTTGCTGGCAACGGCAATGGCCGTGGAAGTGGACCAAAAGCCTCGGGCGACGCTGCACTTGCTGCTGCTTCCACATCCTCCAAATCCGCAGATGTGCCTGATTTATGGAGTGGAGAGATGGATGAGACAGGAGGGAAGAGTGAGAACGTGGATCAGAAGACTGCTTCCTCACCGAAACCCGGTACCTCACGCTCGCCTTCACCAACAGCAGCATCCAGCTCGCCTGAAGCCAGCGTGCATGATGATCCACTCATTGCTTCCATCGTTCAAGATTGTTCGATCGATATCCGTATGGGTATTGCGGCACTCGACCTATCCCCTTCCCAACAACATCTGGTTGCAGCAGTCTATCCATCACCATTCCCGCCATCACCTGAAGCAATGAATGAAGATGACGCCAACCCCAACCCGACTGCTGCATCGAATGTGCCCCCTCATTTCATGCATGCACGCCTGCTCCTCTTCCCGCTGCCCCATTCCTCCACCGACAGTACCCTCCTCGGTTTCTACTTGAGTGTCGGGTTGAGTGCCCTGGACTCCGTTCGTGAAGCGCTGGCGAATCGTGTACAAGACACTCGTGATCGCTCCGGATTGGAATTGGCGCGTCTTGGAGAGAAATGGAGTGGGGCCACACAACAGATATCGAATGTGGCCACCACGGCAAAATCGAAGATTGTCTCTGCCTTCTCAGGATTGTTTGGAGGAAGCAAACGAGCGAGTATGAGTACGGCACAGGCGCCAAATAATCAGAACAAAGGAAGTACATCGTCGAGTTCGAGTGGTACCACTAACAGCATTCAATGAGAGATCCACCTCACCGGGTTCGTATCTGAATCAATTGCATTCCGCAGCCATTTTTTGTCGTTCATTCCAATGGCACGCGGAAGTCGCTGTCGTTCACAGTTGGCTCCTCGTGTATTTTGCGCGTGAGGTTACATATCAACTCGAATACACCTGTGAACTGTTCTCGCTTGCAATTGTGCATCTTTTCTCGAACTCTCGAGCTTCATTATGCCTAAAATTGACCCGCATTTTGTTTTTGCAATTGAAGAATTTTCAAATTTTTTTATTTTTTTTATTTTTTATTTTTT
>Ga0256777_1000237_pt1 | contig 12394 bp, 2 predicted proteins | sample MC6MC0928MT_FD_186042 | JGI IMG/M metagenome (GOLD analysis project Ga0256777, IMG submission 186042) | Metatranscriptome of enriched soil aggregate microbial communities from Iowa State University, Ames, United States - MC6-MC0928-MT... | ecosystem: Environmental > Terrestrial > Soil >... | reverse complement strand
GCCGTGGCATCGTGACAGCTCATAGGCTTCAAGCTTCATTGTTCTGGTTGCTGATATCATATGATCATACCATTGTGTCATCACACATCAACTCGGTCGTCGTCGTCCTACCCAGCATCGGTAGGCTTGATCATGCCTGCCGATTCTGCGAGTGTGGCATACCGCCAGGCTGAGACAACTACTGCTCACTCATCTTCCACACAGCTGACTCACGCTCTACTGACTCCCACTCCCACTCCTCGCATTCATTCCAACTTGAGTTCGATGCATCCTCATTCCAGTGCATCGCATCACACTTTCCAAAGCATTCATCTGTCCGCATTGCATTCAATCATCTCAGCGGGCAACACTCAGCAGTCAGATCGGACGACAGAGGCTCAATCATCAACGACACTTCACGATTCAACTAACAACTCGGGTGCATCAACAGCAACAGCTGCCTCATCCTCATCGCACTCACGGCCACATCATCCGGCCTCTCATTCCTCTCCACTCCATTCCATCTGTCGTTTTCCTCCATTTGGTACGAGTGTAAGTGTCGGTGGCAATATGGAGTTGGAATGGGGTCGGCAGCTGTTGCCCATGCATGAATCGACTGAAGCATTCCGTGGTGGACGACTTGAGGAATGGATGGAAGATCTTCGTCGTGCTGGCTACATGTTGTTGCGTGGTGTGCTCCCAGTTGATGCGGTACTCAATGCACGTCAATGTGTGTTAGAGACTTTATCACATGTGTGGAACAAGATCGATCTCACTCCTATCAATGACACCCGACAGGATGAACAGAAGGAGATGGACCATCAAGACGACGAGGAACGCAAACATCAAAATGAAGCTACTTTTGATGAAGAGAAGGAACTAAGATGGTATGGAAAGTCATTGTCTTCCATTCGTGAACTGTTCGCCTCAACTCCACTCCTTCGTGCTCGCATCAATGTCGACCTTTCCACGACTTCACCACTTGCTTCCGTTGCGCCATCAACATCATCATCGTCTGCTTCTCCATCCTCTGCGTCGCCACTGCATCGAGGTATGCTATTGACGGGATTCGAGTCAGTGACACATGATCCACGCGTACAACGATTAGTTGAAGGGAAGGAGATTGGCAATATCTTCGCACAAATATTTGGACAGAATGAAATGAGGAGGAGGAGGAGACAACGACGACGACGACAGCAGCGGATGACTGCTGGAGATCTAGATGAAGCGGGTGGAATGGCAATGGCAGGATCACGAGTTGATGCTGCTGCCGCATCATCCGCCATTGCTCCCTCCATATTTGCGGTAGCCTTTCCAGCTTCTCAACCTCAGCTGAGTTCATCTTCACAGCAGTTTCCACGTGATCGTGCACCATTGGATCTGCCAGCAACATTCAATACGAAATGGATTCGTGTACATGGCAAAGGAGAGGAGACGGATGAGCATTCGGATTATTTTCGTTTCGTTCATTCACACTCCGTACGACCACCATCAGCTGACTCGGTGATGATGATGTCGAACCATCGATCCGCTGCAGCTAACATGAATGGGAATGGCAGTGACAATGACAACGACACTGGTGATCCTGATCCTGATCCTGATCCTGACGCCACTCAGACAAATTACCATGAGGACTCCGATATCGATGATGGACCACCACCAATGTACACCTGTTGGTTTCCACTGGGTGACTATCCCCTCGAACATGGCACATTGACTGTAGCGGAAGGTACACATCGATTGGATGGATACAAGGAATACGTTCGCCGGCGCCTCTATCGACATGTTGCATCGTTCGATGGAGAAGATGAGCAAGGAGACGGATATGATGAGGAGATGAAGACAGAATTACCACGTGATTATGACACATGGAAAACTGGTCAACTCAGCAACGGCAGTAGCAACAGGCATGGCGGAGTGTGGCGTTCGACTCATTTCCATCCAGGCGATATCGTCATCTTCGATCTGAGATTGGTTCATGCCAGTACGCGCAATCTCACCAACCATTTTCGTCTGTCTGTGGATACACGATGGAAGGCATACAGACATGTGACACAAGAGGAACGGGCAGCATTCAAAGAGGTTCGATACGAAACATCACCACCATCATGACGTATCAATGCTATCTTGTAGAACACCAAACCATCATCACGATGTTTGAGTTTACTAAACAACATCCGTCGACAGGACTTTGGCCATAGCTCAATCTCATAAGGTTAATGCTGCCACGTGACATTCAGCATCATGCCATTAGATAATAGTTTTCAGCGTCCAGCCAGCGTGATCAAACCATGCAAAGCATGAGCGTACATGTTTCAACGTATGAGGAAAGTGTAGGTTTTTTTTTTTTTTTTTCCTGCTCCCGCTTGCTCGTTGACGTGAAATGGGCCTGTCCGAACCGAATTAACAAATTATAAAAGTTGTTTCTACGTTCATTGTATCGACATAAATGAATGATCAACATTGATAGATCTGTCCGAGGCAATATGACTTGGTCGGAGCAACCAAAAGCTCCTCTTTGTTTCTTCCTGATTACCGGTAGTTCTAACCTGCTCTATGCATGGTGCATGATGGTCAGTGATTGATCATGATCAGTCGTGGGTGCTCATGATTGTGCTTCACGTGCCTCAGCAATATGAATACGAACTGGTTGGCCATCAACACGACTACCACTACCAGCAGCAGCAGCAGCAGCACCTCGAGGTCGACTGTTACTGTTACTACTGCTTGTGGCATGTTGATGATGTGAGGTCGCGGCATAACGACGAGCGGATCGCGAATTGGAATGAGGTGCTCGTGCTTGATGGGATGACTGTGACGAGGAGCGCGATGATGATGACGACGAGTCTGATTCATCTTCTCCTAACACTGCTGCAGCTGCACCAGATAAACCTGGCATGGAAGCAGCAGCAGCAGCACGGGATGAAGCATGCTGTCCACGACGACGTGATCGAGGTTGTTGTTGCGATGAGGATGTGGCATGTGCAGGAGAGGAGGATGAGTCTTGCCGATCTCTCACTCGTCTACTGCCTCCGCCGCCCCGTCGATGTTGTTGTATCTCGATACTGGCAGCAACACCCAACATGCCGGATGCATCCAACATTGAATCGCCACCTCCACTTCCACCACCAACATCATGACGCTGACGGATTCGAGGTGGAACGGATGGTGCAGATGCGACGGCACCATCATCGTTGTCAGCAGGTGCATTGCCATCTGCAACCGGGTCATTCGCACCTCCATCTACATTGCCATCTTGTTCCATAGGCGCAAGTTCAATCTCACCTCCATCTTGCTCTGCTGCTTCTGCTGCCGCGTCTGCTTCTGCCTCTGCTCCTGCACCTGCTTCACCATCTCCCCCACCGCCTGGTGCTACCACTCCTCTTCTCGCTCTTCGTCTTCTTCGTCGTCTCCATGCGCCCATCTGTCCACTCTTGATACATGTGGCACAATAGAATGTGATGGCACTCACTCCACTTCCAATACTCAGACTGAACAGTGTCCACAAGTAAGGGCCAACTTTCATCGCGGTACTCTCCTTCACTCGTCCATCCTCCACGGGGTAGTATTTACAACTGGGTAAGCCACCCGTGTTCGTGAAGGCATTACACAAGCAAACTGATTGGACTGTTCCAGAGTCATCTCCCGTACTTTCACGAACGAGCTGTTTCTCTTCTTCCGTGCGAGGATGGAACCATCGAAAAGGTCCAAAGCATGTGCCACGACAATCCAGATCGGAGTTGAAGACGTGTCCTGTACGACCACCGGAACACACACCACAACCATCCAAGGTCGCATTCCCATGCAGGTCTCCGTTACAATCGACCGCACAGAAAAAGGTCTCTGAAGAAGACAAGGTGGCACCACCAATCGAGACGATCGAAGCACGTGCCACATCCAATGTTGCATTACATGAACGACATGCTGCGGCATCAGTATTATAAACATTCCACAAACCTTGTGTTTCCAATTGTGCACGTGTCGTACTCCAATGGAAACGAAAGTTACTCCTACTTCCAATTCGACGATACACCACCAATGGGCTGGATGTGCCATCTTGGATCTGCTCCGCTTGGGCGGGGATAGCATTGGGGAGTGCGGGTGAGGCCTCTTCTAGCCATACTTGTGCCGATACATCCACCCGACCCTCCGGTGAAGGAGGTGAACGACATTCGATGCTCAAACTTGTGTAGTTGAACCATGCGCGGACACGCACATGCTCGCCGAATACACAATACAAGGAGAGACGAGCAACACAACAGCTGACGGCAGAGGAGGAAGATGAAGATGAAGCGGATGAAGAAGAAGTGGAAGGATGCACCATGCATCCCCAATCGTCAGCGAAGAAACGAAGCAATGTTCCACCTTCCACTGGACCAAATGTTTGACTCAAACAAAAATCATCTGAAATGCGACAATATTCATATCGTACTCCAGAGTTGATCTCCGTTCTCATGGGGAATGTCCCCAGTGGCTGCTTCGTTTGGGTTTGGGGCAGGAACATGCGTTGCACTTCAAGCGAGGTGGAATTCGGTCCGAGCTCATAGGGGAAAGGCATGACGACCTCACGTCGGAGTGTCACTGTCTTGGATCCAGCATCCGAAATGGCACCACCATACACATCGATATTCGTATACCAATGCTCGAACACTCCTACAGCCCAGAATGGATCGGTTTGAGCATACTCGGGTCCAGCAGGCTGGACCAATGTCGTCAACTCGCTGTTGTCTTGTTCACTCGACGACGGGGTAGTGGAAGTTGATGCGTAGTTCTCACGAGCCAATGGAGTTGGATCACGTGCACGCCGATAAGCCATGGTGATCCTGCCTGAAGTATCCATTCGAAGTGCGAAGGAATGCAGGAATGGCTCTCCCGACCCTTCATCGATCTCAGCACCGACCACACTCATGTCGCTCCAAACGACCGTCAATCTGCTCGGGGTCGAAGAAGAAGAGGAGGTTAATCCGGCATTCGGCGGAGAATCAAACCAGTAACTCACGCGACTGGATGGGTAAGACAAGTTCCAATGACTGACACTTACGGCAATGAGATGGTAGGGACAGGTGGTGCTTCCATTGCTCACAAACATCTCTCTCAATCCATCCTGCACACATTCTTCATCGATGAATGCGGCTTGTTCCATGATCAATCCTCCAAATGCGCTCAATGATACTTCTCGCAGCTGTCGTTCGAAGAACGGGAGTGCCAGGGGCATCTTCAAGGCGATGGGTGCTTCGGGCAGGGGAGCCGGATACGAGGTGCCTGAAGTGGGAACGGTCTGCCAGAGGATGTCATCCTCGATTTCAACCGCGCCGGAACTATCCAGTAACGACTCCATCGATGCTTGCCAATCGGTGTCATTCGAGTATCGATGATAGATGTATTGTTTGTGTTGAATTTGGGAAGGTGTGGGACGGACTGGAGGGAACAATGCCGCTTGACATGATGCGGCTGCTGGATTGGTACATGCACATATTGTAATGTTGCTACTGTTCGTTCCACCACTCCCATTAACAGTCTCATTGAATGTCATCCATCGACTCATCCCTCCACATACTCCCGCACAATCCTTGTCTCCATTGGGAAGTCGCTTGGTCAACCCTCCCGTGCACTGGCCACAATCATCGATGAAGGCCCCTCCGAATACTTCACCGGCACAATCCAGTGGACACCAAGTTGGATTGAAAGTGGAACAACGACGACACAGCGAGAGATGCATGTCCCAGGCCGCGGCAGCCAACGATGGATCCGGGTCGGAATCGCCAGTGATATGACGAACCAACGAAGAGTTGGTCGTGGATGCATCATCATACACATTCAATCGGGGATCACCCCAGGGGAAGTAGGAGAAGAACAACTTGTTCATCGTGATCAGACTCGAGTTCCCTTCCATCAACTGGACCGGAACCGTACTCAACGATGTGCCTGGAGGAGTTCGACATTGAAGAGTGTGACTTTCCGCATCGTACCAGGCGGCTGTTGGAGGATGATCTGTTCCAAACAGACATTTCAATCGAAGCACTCCAAGACGATCTGGCGTCGGAAGGCAGTCAGCGTCTTGTCCAAGATTCCAGAGACTGAAGGAGACGATCGTGCCACCAGCTTCGGGTCCGACCGGTGGATACATGCATGCATTCAATGCCAATGGACAGAAGACATGTTGTGTGTTGGAGCGTGTGACCACTCGAGGAGGGAAGACACCAACGGGACGAATGGAAGAATGCATCCATTGTTTCTGCAGAGCGATCGCCAACGCACCCTGCACTTCATACGCAGGAGTGGATAATGTTTCGTCCGAAGAGATGTTGCGCTGGATGGACCATTGATTGAGGAATTGATTGGAAGGTGATCCTTCGGTCAGCACACTCTCGGGCATGACTCCATCCACCAATCCAACAACCAAAGCTGCCGCCTTCCCACTCGTGGTATTGAACGCACTTCCATCTGCATCCCGATAGACATTGTTGGTTGGATCGGTGACATTGATGAATCGCACACTCACTCGGCCTGTTTCATACAAGGTCACCTGGAACGAGTACAAGGGCACATGGTTGCCACTGCTGCTGGTGGGATCTGGCACCAAGGTACCTGTCGGGTCGAATGCTTCACGCTCGAAAGGAACATTCTCGAACTTGATCGAGACCCACTTGCCAATTGACGGCAGCCACGATGGTGAAGTGCTCGGAGTACTGGTGCTGGAAGTGCTAGTACTGCCACTGCTGCTGCTGTCGGTATCCAAATCGACCGAACGCAAGATCGCAACACGAGCCGGAGCCACGGTTGCCATATGTTCATACAATGCAATCATGTTATCTGCATACTGTGATGCATTGAACACACCTCCAGTGGCCGATGCATCCTCCTCTGGTGACGGAGACCAGGCACTGGTATCATTGAGATCTTTGCCCGTGGGATCCAAGTAGGTCATATAGGTCCAGATACTCGGGATGAGACATCCGGGTGGGTAGGTTTCTTCCCGATCGGTCGTACTGGATTCCAAGATACTTGGCAGAGGCCATCCACGAACATTGGAACTCATGTCTGATTTCGATCGATCAAAACATTCCGCGAGGAATCTCGCATATGGATCGGCGAAGAAGATACCACCCGATGAAGAGATCCAGCCAACTTGATAGCTGGAATTATAGAATGGAAAATTGAAACCAAACTCAATGATCTGTGGATCGAAATACTTCGCGGATCCATCTGGTGGAGTGCTTCCGGCTTCGGGACGAACGAACCATGCACTGGAATTGAGCGACTTGAAAAGTGGATGATCGAACGGGGGATCGGGTGTGAGTGTGAGATTGTATTGAGTGTTGGAGAGGTCGCTGAGTGCAGGATTCGAAGACGCCGACGATGATGATGAATTCGTACCGAATGATGTCACATCATCAACTTCATCGAAGAAGGTCACATCGGGATACTTGGAGACCTCAGATCCAGCGTGCGACTCATCTACGAATGATCTTCGTACAAATTGCATGGAATGAACTCCAGCACGGGGAAATGGTTTCGGGAAGCCTGGTCGAGATGTTTCACCTGAAGGCAAGGAGCGACCAACTAAAGGTAAGTGCATCCTCCATGTTGCTGTGCTGCTCACCGAATCAGTTGAAGAGGTGCGTGTAGTCGATTCGATCCATGCACTGGCATTATAGAAACATTCTGCACGACCTTCACATTGGCATCGATCATACGTGACCGATTGCCCACTCGAATTGGTCAGCGTCGTACTCGCTATGCGAAACGGTCCAAAGCACACCCCGAAGCAGTCGAGATCTTGGTTGCGTGTCCGTCCGGAAGCGGGTGCAGCAAACCCGCCGAAACATTGACCACAATCATCCAAGCGGGCGAAACCATTCCAACGACCACCACAATCGACAAAACATTGATCGGTGCCTCCTGCCGTCGCAGTTGAGGACGAGGACGAGGAGGAGCTACTGGTTGGTGAAGTCAATGGAGGCATGAACATGGGTCCAACCACTTCCATCTCATGACAAGCTGTACAAAACATCTGTGGTGAAAACAACGTATCACGAAGGTGGGCCTCGTTGATCGCGGAAATATTCGTCGTGGAATCTCCACCGTATTGACCCAACGTCCTCGCGAAGATCTCCTCCTGCAATTCTTGGAACAATGCCAGAGATCCATTGATCGCTGTCAAAGATTCATACAAGACAGTGATAGGCTTGAACGGTAGATCTATATCATACTCCGAAAGATGCAACGTCAAATTCGTATATTCGGTGCTGAACCACTGCCCAAAACTTGGAACTGCACACACGATAAAATGTGCCTCCAGCGACCAACTTCGAACGGGCAGATACACTGCGGGTTGCTCCGGTTCCAACGCTGTTGACACAGTCTGGTTCGTAGCTGGATCGATGGAGACATTGTATCTCGGTGGAAGCGTCCAGACACAGTAGAGAGTTGTGAGTGCTGCACGAGTTGCAATCGGATACGAGGCATGTGAAAAGATCTGGATTGAGGAATTCGAAAGAGGCACGATGGACAACGACATTGCAGAATCATCGGAGCTCTGGAGTCCAAGATCGAATGAGTTGGGAAGCACCTTGGATGCCGGATCCATGCTGGCCACATCTGGAGCTAAACACAGTGGTGCATTTGCTAACGACGAGCTTGACACGCTCTCAAAACAGTATCCTTCATCCACATGCAATACACGAGTGGCCTCCTCTAGACTGGTCGGGTCCGGTGCGGCAGGTGATCGTCCAAATGGAAGCCGGCTGGATGGAGCATGCATTGATCGGTCACATGTGAAACACTCCGACCATGGAGCCGCAGGAGGAACCTTCCGACGAGAAGACAAGTAGGATTCCAATTTCGGATGAGATTCAGGAACATATTCGAAGAAAGCAAAGGAAGCAGGTCGGATCTCCACTCCATCCAAAATTGATTCATTCCGACCACTTCCACCACCACCCAAATCAATCGCTCGATTATTCTCCACAATTCTCAATCGAACAAACCTGTCCGATACGAAGGTGACCGTGGTGACATCGTTGCCTGTGGCATTGGGCACTGAGGTGGATGCATAGTGCTGTTGGAGGTGTGTCCAATTCCACTTGGATTGGACTGCTTCGAATGCGGGGATGGAACACGAGAACAACTTCGGACGACGTGCACGTGCATCTGTGGACGAAGAGAACACACCGAATGCACCACCATCATCACCACCTCTGGGAAAAAGCATCTGTACAGCAGTTGGAGGCGTGATCGCTGAATCCTCTGCTGAAGGTAGCTGCAGTTCCTCGAGCTCTTCATCCCGTATCGTCTTCAATTCGAAATGATACACGGTGCGCATCTCATAGGTATAAATGGTGACATTGATCCTATCCGTCACATTCGAACAATGCGTCAGATTCAGAGGTTGCGAGGGCGTATCCACACAGCGTTCCTCCAGGTGTGGGATGGAGGTGTTGACGAGTTGTGACACATTCGCCTGAAGCAGTGGCGTCCATTCACACCAAAGATCAAACAGGTTTCTTCGTGTATTGATCGGGTAGAAATCGAAGAAGACGAAGGAGGTCGCATTCGAATCGGACAGGAGGAGGGATCCACTTGTTCCATTGAGCGTTCCCGGAGCATCTTCGCTGTGCGTGCCGGAGTAGTTGGCGAGAGCAGAACCGAAATGAGGCGAGAGACACAATTCAGCAGCGGGTGTAGTGACGATGAAGGTTGTGTTGGAAGCACTGCTGCTGCCGCTACTACTAGAACTTGGTTTGGACATGAGTGGTGTGTGCGGGTCGAAGCATACTTCATCCAGTGGTGGATAGAACAGCTTGATGGGAGTCGACGGGGAAGCGGTCGCCGAAGAATCATGCAAGGAGGCAGCACAATCACTACACAATTGTCGCACATTCAATCCTCGCAAACTTGGCACCAAGTCCGTCCACATATTCGTGCTTGAGGATGAAGAAGAAGAAGTAGCAGCGGTGGAGGAGGAAGGGCGGGGTGCCAGCAGGAAGTCACGAAGATACCTCGCGTTTTGATACCGTTTCCAGTTTGGATCCACCGATCCATTCACGATACGAATGTGTGCAATCAATCCATTCGCATCCAATCTTCCCTTCGACGGCATGCGTCCACCAGCTGTACCAGATGAGGCCTGCAGCTGGAGTGGGGAGGGGTTCGAGGGGATAGGTAGCGAGGAATTGAATCCCCAGGGTACGGTGCCCAACCCGAAGCCTACAGGTCCAACCCCTCCACCAACCACGAAATTATGGATGGCCACACTGACGACCAACTCGGATCCGATCGAGTAGTTCAATTGGGTCGTGTTGGGAGTGTGACAAACGATCCATGAAAGGATCGAGGAATTGGTGAAGAGTGTCGCACGATTCCACACACTGGAGTTCGCAAAGAGGAAGGGATGTATTCCTGAAGGGTTCGATCGATACTCCGCTGCAGGTTGTTGTTGGTTGGATGCATCACTGCTGTTACTACCGCTGCTACCGTTCGTCGATGAAGTGCTCCGTGCAACAGTCCATACACACCACATCGCCTCTGGATCCACCACGCCTTGATCGATCATGCTCCTCCAATCCAATGTTGGTGTCAACAACACGACTGGTTCACCACCATCTTCACCACTTCCGCCAGCGGAGGTCGAGTTGGCCGCATCGAAATCGATGGAGGACGGTGAAGCACACATCGGTCGAAATTGAATCTTCTCCGGATCCAACGTCGTTCCATCCGGACCGACTTTGGGCAACGAAGTGGAAGTGGACAGCGCCGAGGGGCTTGGACACAGGTGAGGAATCATGCGTGCACATTCATAACACATTCGAAGATCTCGTCGACTCGCATCGACAACGACGTTGGATCTCGCCACGAATGGTTCAGCGCTCAACCGACTCCATGACTGATAAGCGTCGTCAGACGGATCCACATACGTGAAGTACATCTTCGACAACGGCAACAACGTCGCGGGATCATCCCGCGAGGCCAGTGATATTTCCAGGGTGCTTCCAACGGGGATTGGAGAAGGGCGAGGGATGTTGCATCGAAGTGCACCGATAGTGGCATTATACGTTGCATTCGTCGATGGGAAGGTTGTCTCATCCACTCCACCATTGAACACACACAGGAATTGGAAACGTGTCGGATCCAGACTGTAGGCACCTTCTTCAGTTCTCTCCGTGCCATCCGGATCCCTCAATCGAATGCCTTTGAGAAAGATGTTTGTATGAGCCACCTCGACCCCATCTCCAAAGCTCGGTGTATTACATGCGATACTTCCAAATGGCCACCATGTTGCCATGGTGTTCGCTCGGATACGCGATCGAGGCAAGTAGCTGGCATGGCTTCGTGTCGTATTCCAATCGAGCATGTTGAGATCTTGAAGACTTTCCGGATAGAGGTATGGATTCTGTGGATACATCCATATATTCTGTCCTTGTCTCAATCCAACCAGCCAGGTGCGTGTGAGATTCCACCCATTCCAAAAGGGGTCAGGTGTCGGATCATGAACCTGTTCCCACCGAATTCGAATTCGACCAGATCGACGAAGTTCGATGGAGAAAGTGAAGGGTGGGAAGGATGGTGTCACACCTGGTATCGTATACATCGGAACTCGATCCCATCGAATGAAGAGCGACTCACTGGTCCATGCCACAAACACTCCTCCTTTCGAGGCCGAGGCGTCGAGTGGCAACAGTGCCGAGGGATTCAGATCAGTCAATGAACCCGCGATCAATCCTTTCAGATTGATGTCTAAATTACATGATCCAGGTGAGCATACAATTAATGGGATAGGTGTTGGCAGATAGATCGCCCCATTGGGATTGATGGACACATAGCCAAACGAATCGAACCAATAGGGGAAGCCACCAACAGCTCCAGCATCACTCACTTCAATCCAATTCGATGGAACGGGAACAATCTCGAAATGCTTGTCATCGAAGTAAGTGACGTTGGATAACACCCATGTTAAACCAGATGGCAAGGGATTCGTAGTGAGTGGATCGATGCGATATGTGTACTCAGCATCAGTGAACAGATCGGCATGGACGGATCGGGGGAATATTACGGTGGTGAGGACGAGCGTGAGGCAGATGCAGAGGGTGAGGTAGAGGCAGTGTGCGAGGGAGGGAGCAGCAGCGAGTAATCGATGCCGCCGCCGTCCTGATGTCTGCATATGTTTCTTCTTGTTGTGTTGCTGGTTGTTGGACAACCGCTTAAGAGTGTCACTCGGCGGCGGCATCTGCCTGATCCGCATCGGGCAACAGCGACTGCGACTGTCAGTGTCAGTGACAGAGGTAGGATGAGCAGCTCCTGCCATCCAATGCAAGGGAGTGGATTGCAATGTGCTGTTATTCTCAAATATATCAAATCGCTCCTTCAATACTTCTGCACTGCCATGCATTCATTCATTCGTCTTCCTCCATCGCTG
>Ga0256777_1000236_pt1 | contig 12428 bp, 4 predicted proteins | sample MC6MC0928MT_FD_186042 | JGI IMG/M metagenome (GOLD analysis project Ga0256777, IMG submission 186042) | Metatranscriptome of enriched soil aggregate microbial communities from Iowa State University, Ames, United States - MC6-MC0928-MT... | ecosystem: Environmental > Terrestrial > Soil >... | reverse complement strand
TCCATTCCATTCCATTCCGACTATGGATCCTCTGGCGCAAGTTCGTTAGCCGTCGGTGGCATTGAGCTTCCAGCCACGCCGCACTTGTCACACCAGCAAGCCAGAGCCTCAGTCGTCAGCCGGAGCCAGAGCCGGACGGACCTAGGCTAAGGCTCTCATTGACCTGCACCTTGACCTTGACAGCTTGTCATGAATTCATTGTTCATCTCCTCACACTCCATGCCATCTTCCATCACGCACCATGCAGCAATTACAAGAGCTCATCCATTATGCGCCAGAGGCACCTGATCTGTCGTTCGCTGGCTTCAAGCGTCTGTGGCTGGGCTATGGCGCCCCACTCGCGTTACAAGTCGCACCACTCATCACGCCACATCAAGGTGATGAAGAGTTGGAATTGGATGATCACTCACTTTATATCGAGGCACAGAGGACGATGCGCGAGGTCATGGAGTGGTGTGTGGAGGAACTCGTCTTGCAAGCGACACAAGACGTACAACTGACTGCAGCGAAGGATGAGAACGACAGGCCATTGCAGGAGTGTTGTTATATCATCTTCGCTCTCTATGTACTCTACACGACACAGCACACCCGTCCACCTCTGCAACCGCTGGCGAGCTGCTTAGAGAAAGGCAAGCTTAAGGGTGATGTGAAATTGAAGGTGAAGGAAGATCATGACCAATGTTCTCATCCTATCCCATCACCCGGTGTTCACATACCCGTTGCATCATCTCAATGGCCCGTGATCATGTGGGTGGCACAGCGCCTAATGAGCAAGGCAGGAGCCATGTATGCAGCTCATGCGCTCAAGGCGCTCAAGGAAATGAATGCGTTCGAGTGGAATGAGGCATGGTCGAGTGAGTCGAGCGAATGGATAGTGGGAACATATGAGTGGGCGGAAGAGAAGGTGACAGAGGAGGACGCTGCCACTCTCACCATCCCTCATGATGCGCACTCCCATCCATTGCGACTCCGACGGGCGGATGCCACGACAATGAAGGATCCACTGTGGCGCCATGAGTTCGCACATGAGCTCAATGAATTGGAAAAACTTGTCCAACAACATACCATGCTTAGCTCACAGAGCAGCACAAGTCGTCTCAGCCGTAGCCGCCCTTCCCCCTCCCCCTCACCATCCCCTCCAGCACAGTCAGCTGCATCTGCGTCTCGGTTCCATCTCGCTCCGATTGGTGAGGATCGCCGACGTGAAGAGGTGAATGCGAGTGCGAGGGCACAGATGATGCGTGAAGAACTTGATAAGCTCCAGACGCCATTCTTGCAGCGCGCATTGGATGAGGATGGGCCATCCTCTGGGAATCATTCCTCTTCTTCACAACCTCGTTCGTCTCCCTCTCATCTTCCTTCTTCTTTTTCTCTCCTCAACAATCGTCCTCTCTCCTTCCTCCCTCCTCAGTCCCATCATGTCAGCGCTGTACCATTGCGTTTGCCACCCATCCGGCCATCTGAATCTGCGGAGAAGCCGAATCTCGCGCGAAGCATGTTGCTATCCACTGCCACACCGGCACGCAACGTATTCGACATGAAAGTAGAGCAACTGGGAGGAGCACGACATTCAACTGGCACTAACCTGCCATTTACATATGCTGCTAACTTGGGAATGACAACAATTGCTGCCACACCTGCTACACACAACGCCATTGGGAGGCACAGCGATACCTCGCCTACTCCTACTGCCTCCATGCTGCCACCTTCAGCTTCAGCTTCAGCTTCAGTTTCAACGCCTCTCTCCGCGGGTGATCGAGACTTCTATCGCGCTGTCTCTCAACTGCTCGAAAGAATGGATGATGGAGCTGCTAATGATAAGACCAACGGTGAAGCACGCTCAACATCGCCGGTCTTGCTGCATCTGCTGACAGATGCATCCGATCCCCACACGTCAGACAATGAGCATATGAATGCGGAATCTTCTCATCACCACAGTCAATCTGTTGATGCGCTTCCCATTCATGAGCAAGGAGATGATGAGGACATTGACCGAAATCATTCAATTCACGGCTTTCACCATGCCCCCAATTCTTCTCAACACGACAGTACGCCATGCCGCTCACTCAATCAACTCCGTCTCGAGCATCAACTATTATTCGCAAGGTTGGATAAGCTGACCCCAGGACGATTGACAGCCGCGCCTACATCGAGTCAACCATTGACTCACATTCGAAATCGATTCCCACCCATCCCAACCAAACCTTCCGGTGCTGGTGTCGCTCGTTCCACTCCATCTCCTTCGTCTGCTCCTGCCCCTGCCCCTGGCCCTGCTCCACCCGACTTTGTCAAGTTGGAAGGAAATCATTTGGCCCTGTTTCAACGACGCACAGACATCATTCAGGAAGAGGCGAGGCAGAATTGGAAAGAGCAAACACAACAACTTGCTTCGAAGCGGAAGAAGAGAAAGAAACGAAGAGACAGGAACAATGACGTTGGTGACACTGCTGAGCCAACTGCCACTGCCGCTGCCGCTGCCGCTGCCGGCTTCCCACTCTTGCCTGTCGCTTGCTCGGAATACATTGCTCAACTCAAACCGCATCGACTCAGCGATGACGAACGGAACGCCTACGCTCAAACGCAGAGTTATGCTGCAGAAACAGAGGATGTAGAGGAAATAGAGCGAAAGGAAGACAGCTACATGTCAGACGAAGATGCCATGGAGCCAGTCGACTATCACCCTCATGATGCCGTCATGAGTCCTGCTTTCGATTCAATTCAACGCCCAATCCGCAATATTAGCTCCATGCAACTCGACCACGAGCTTGAGAATGAGGAGCGGGATGGTGAGGATGAGCGTGGTATGGGAGACAAAGATGAAGAGAAGGCAGATGCAGCAGACGAATTCGATGCAGTACAACATGCTGCCACCCCAGCGCGACCAACGATTGGCGCGGTGACTGCACAGGGCAGCAGTGATATGCGCTCTCAATCAGCGCAGCGACGCATGAAGCGACAACGCGCTGAGACTGTCAAACCAGGAAGCAAACGTCAAAAGCGAGGCAAACGTCGGACACGTGCAGTTACAACAGACGAGGAGAGCGATGAGGAGTATGAGCCATCAGCGTCGGATGAGGAGGAAGGTGAGGATGAGGATGGTGGGATGAGAGAATTTGGCGACTTACTGCCCAGGTTGCGTGCTGGTGCAGCCACACCTGTCCTGGAAGAAACGGCCATTGCAGGAGTGAAGAGTAATCGCAAGGCTCCCCGAAGCAAGCCGGCTACGGCCATCCCTCCTCCTCCTCCTCCTCGCCCTGCCAGTGCCATCGCTAATCATGCACTTGGTAACTTCCTTCCTGATACATTCATGGATCTCAACATCCTATTGCCGCACGATCACACCGCTGCCACACACACTCCAACAACACAAACAGCAGCGGCAGCGGACACATACGCGCCCAGACGTGATGGTGATGGATTCATTGAACCATCGCCACGTCCACCTATTAGTAAGCGTCGTACTGCACCTGCGTCGCTAGCCCATACTGAAGCTCCAGAAGGCGTTGTGAGGAATGGGAGGAAGAAGACACACAAGAAGAAGGGCCGACCGCCGAAGCCTAAACCGACACGTCGAACAGGAGCCGTTGCCACTTCTACCCGCGCTGTACCGTCAGTTGAACAGATACGATCAGCAGCCGCTGCTGCCACTGCCGCCGCCTCCGCTGGAGCTCATGCCTCAGCATCCCAACATGATGAAATCGTCTCTCAACCGCCATCTCCTGCACTCGGACCCATGGCGCATCCCACTCGCACACATGGTATGGAAGTGGACGTGGACCTCGATCTGGAGATGGATCATGGTAGTCTGTTGGATGATTTGAGCGTGGCCACTGCTGGCGATCAACAGGCAGAGGTGTCGAGGCAGAAACGAATGAAGCGCCTCAACCAATCACGCTCGAGAAGCCGAAAGCGTGCAGATGCAGATTCAGATGCAGATGCAGAGAAGACAACGGCAGCCATGGAGGATGCGGAGCCTCATCAACATGCTGCTCGTGCTGGTGGTCGCGGGCGAGAGCATGGGCGTGGGCGTGGTCGAGCTCGCGGACGAGGACGAGCCACTGGGCGTGTACGTGGGAGAGGGAGACGCGCTCGTGCATCCAGTGTCCATGCCGCGTCTGGCATTGTGGGTCACGATCAATTCCTCACTCCAAGCGAAGAGGCCGAGGCGCGTGAAGCTGCAGACGATGCAGTGGTGGAGAGGGCGGTCAGCCTCCTTCAAGCTGTCATCCCTCAACAAGGAGCAGACAACACACAGGTCGACGAAGTGGAGAAACCGCAAGCAGGTGAGGAGAAAGCAGACCATGAAGCAGGTGTTGAGTATATGTAATTCCTCACACCTCATATTCAATCAACCCATGAGCGCCAATGCTTGTTTTCACTCGTCGCCCTTGCATTTGACTGTACCGAGATGGATGGTTATGGGAAGGGATGGAGGACGTCTTCGCTGCTCCAATTGCTGTACATGTGTTGCTGTCTGCCTCTGCCCGTGGAGAGAGAAGTTGTATGTTGGGATGTCGAGTTGCATTCGCTTCACTTCACTGGCATGGTGTAGCTGTACGCAACGTGACGCAAGCTCAGACCATCCACGTCGCACGTCGCACGGCCCATTCGGCACGATGGTGGATGAGCCACTGGTGATATTATTCACTGATCGAACTCAACCGAATGGCATAGCTCGTGGCAAGAAGTATACGTAGCCACCATCAAAATCAAGTCCATCATCGCGTCCGAAGTCGATTCGTATGAATCAAGAGCAAACGCAAACTCCATCTCCAACTTCGATTCAAGGACTTCGTCGATCTGTCATGTGCTGATCATGACCGCCTCATAATGATAATGATAATGATAATGATTGCGCGCGACCGATGCTCGGAATCGCACCTTGTCGCTACGATAAGTAAGGTCGAAGCTTAACTTCGTGTGACAGTCACAGATCAAGCTGGTTGAGGGGTTTTCAATTGCCCATACGATTTTTGGTCGGACCTCCCGTACGATTTTAATTTTTGCTGCCAATCCATACGAATTTTGAGTTGTCCATACGATTTTGAAAGTTTGACTTGTGTCGTTGTCCTTGCGCTGCCATCTCTCCACTGTATCCTTACACATTCCATTCCATTGAGTGTAAAGTGCGCGTGAAGTGATTGTGTCGTGCATTGTATTGCATTGGAATGGGATATGAGCGATGAGGGTTGAGCGGAGGAGGCATGGATGGATGGATGGGGTAACCACGGCATCCAGTCTGACAGCGGCAGCAGCAGACAGAAAGGAAAAACTTCAATCTGCCGCAATGACCATATAGCATACAATGACTATGCTGCTATCATAGATCGTATCGCATGTCTCATGTCATCGGGCGTGTGCACGCATATGACAGCGCGACACGGGTAAGGGTAAGCGGCCCTGAGACTGCCCTGCTGTGGGGCGGCTTCATATGTTGCTGGCTGGCGCTTCTGTGACGGACGGACGAGCATCGGATGGGAGAAGGATGTCTTTGTGCGGGGCATGAGCGGCATCGTGGCAGACACAGTGGAATGGATGCATGACGCAGAGGCAGAGGCGGATATCAGAAGCAGTGCAGGACATGGAAACACCAGTGGATGCCATTTCATTCATGTTTCTCTCTTGCGCAGCCATCTCACTCATATTACATTCTCTTGTTTTCTGTCGCCTCACTTTTCCTACGTCTCCGATAGACAGAGTGCTCGACAAGTACGGTCAGCCATTGGCGTTGCATCGCCTGCAGAATTCGTATCATTAACAGCAACAGCAGCAGCGGCAACGTGATCAGCTGACAGTATCGACCATTCGCCTCTCCCGCTATCGGCTATTCGCACGTGAGTTGCACACAGCTGATACTTCACACACAGAGCTGAGCAGACACGAGCGGCTGACAGAAGAGGAAGCGCAGCCAACACGCCATAATCCTAGCGTCATGTCTCTGCAGACGTACATCATTGGAGCACATGTGGTGTATATTGCTGCATGGTTGGGTGTAAGAAGCAGATGGGAGGATTGGAGCCCATTGCAACAAACGCAGCAGAAGCCATCGATAGATGGCAGCACAAGCTCCAACAGCAGCGCTCGACGAATAGATTCATCCTCCTCTCCATCCTCCACACCGCGCTCTCCTCCTTTTCTTCACCTTCACAGTCGCCCAGGTTGCATCCTACATCTACTCGTTCTGGCCTTGTCGCTTTTCGCCTGTCTTCATGTTACGCCTCAAGCAAGTGAGGATCTTGAGAGGAGTGGCTTGATGCGGCCGAGTAGCGACGGAGGACGATGGTGGTTTCAGAGGCCACCAATGCAGCCTACATCCACTCGTCGATGCTCTCACCCATCGACGCATGTTCACGTTCCAGCACCGGGTGATGCTGCAGATCTAGTGCCACGACAACGAGGCGGCAAACGGAGCGTACAAGACATCCTGGAATCAGATGTTGCGCATTTATTGCCGAAGAAACCAAGCAGCAATCAACAAGCTGGGCCAGAGTCCGGTGAATGCATCGATGAAGGCACCTCAACTCTTCCCTCCGATTCCTCATTCTCATCCACACGCAACCATCCCTTTCGAGGCAGTGCATTGGTTTCCATCATCTTTCATATCCTCTCCCTCCTTTTCACCTTCACCCATTCCATCCTGTATTCACCTTGGTCACATATCGATCCACGTCGCCCACCTCCCTCAGCTGCATCATCCATCATTCGACCCAGGCTCCGTCAACTCTTTCAAGCAACGTCATGTATTGCCTATCTCATGCTCACGGCCATCATGATCAGTATCGGTGCACTCTTTCGTGTGCAGTCGGATACAGGTGGAGACAATGGAAGCGACGATTCATCTGGTTCGTTCAACTCCGTGGCAGGTGGACCTGGCCTCGTTGCTTCTCTTCTGTATCTCCCCTTCCTTCTTTTTCATGGCTACCGATTTGCGGCCAATGTTGTCTTCATGGCACGATTCCATTCCATCTTCCCTCGTGCCGCGCCGAAGAGAGCAGACAAGGCCAATCGTGCAAAGAAGCAGGATAAAGACAGCCATGCTAACGCGACAGCCCAGCAGCAGCAGCAGGAAGGCAGTGATAGTGATAGTGACAGCAATTCGGCTGGCACCAAGCTGACTCAGAGGAAGCGAGGCAGACAACGGAAACCATCCAGCAACGAGTCACAGGAGTCGTTGGATGAGGATGCGCTTGCTGCACTCGATATGACGCCCATTAGTGAAATAGCTGCATTCGCCGATGGTCATCCATCAGCTTCATCCTCATCCTCATCCACCTCCACCACCTCCTCCTCCGTTTCTCTATCTGATCTTGATTCGCTTCAACCATCTCGTCTCATCCAACGTCTGCGTGGCACACCAGCCGTGCTTCAACTCTTCGAACAGGAGCAAATGGATCGCATCAAACAAATACGGAGACGGAAGGAAAAGACGCAAAATCGCGATCAAGGGGAAAGCACCGAACATCATTCAGATGGCGACGCTCATCATTATCCTCGTGCCCGAAGCCTGCCAAAGGAAGATTAGAAGATGCAGCACCACCCTGTTGCCGGCGTTAAAATTGCTATTCCTTTGACAGAGTTGCGCTCGATCGGCCACTGTCCTGTCATTCCTCCTGCACAAGAAATTCGCAAAAAATGTTCGACAACTTTATTATGTATCTTAACGCTGTCTTTCACAGTCAGATCGCGATCACGATATCGACAATATGAATGACAAAATCTATGAAAATGAACAAGCTTCGGCCCCTGAGCTCGCAAACGTGAGCATGCTAACCCAAAAGATGGGCGACATTGCGCGACGTTGAAATGTTCCTCGGCTTCGGTTTCTGTTTAATGGAAGATGAATGGCCTGAGCAGATTGAGTGCTCTCCTCACCGTCTGTTGTGTGTGTAACGTGATGGGTTCGAACGGAATGAAATGATATTGCATCGCTGCATCTCCATGTGCAGTCGGTGCCTCATCACCTGTGCCAAAGTCCGGTGCACGCATGTGCATCGCTGTCGTCAGATCATGTGGTGTCTTAGCCTTGAAGTAGGCCAACAAGCATCGATGGAGGGAGAAGTGTGAATCGCAGCCAGGTAGTGGTCGTGTGTCACACCCACCTTCATGATCATCACCACGAATGATGGTGAAGCGCAGCAATGCACCCGCCGGCAAGTCTTCATGGGTGAAGCCACGTGCACGGTCAGAGGCGGACAATGGCTTCGCATGAGATACTTTCCCACGACTTGAGGGGGCAGCTGGCGGGGGTCGTGTGCCAGTTGATGCTGCCGCAGCGGATGCAGCAAGCTCAGGATCGGATGGAGCATCGATCAATTCAGCCAACACAGTCACCCATTCAAAACCGAGAGCATATCGCTGCTCTTCTGTCAGTGGTGCAGGTTCCTGCTTCGACTTCTCGTCTGCAGACGTCACTGCTTTCTTGCCTTTGAGTCTGACGGCATTAGCAGCTGCCGCAGCTTCTTCCTCCAATGCTGCTTGTGCTGCCCGTTGTCGTTCCAACTCTTCCTGCTCGGCTTTCTCCTTCGCTTCTTGTAGTTCCATCTCACGAATTTGTCTCTCGAGCTCTTCCTCCCTTGTCGACGGTTTCTTGGCTTCATTTTCGTCTTGTTCCGCTGATTTGTCTCGAAGTTGTTCGGGGAAGTTCTCATAGGTCGTATCCGGCTGGTCCCGTCTCTCGGCCTCTTCCTCGCGCGCTTCCCAATCCATGATGGCCCGTTTCGCCGCCGCTTGCTGCAACAGCACACTTCGCTTGTTCAGACGGAAACGGATGGTGGCCGCATTGGATGGACGGGAGACATTGTGTCGATCAGATGAGACTTCATACACCTGGGTCAATAATGATAGATGATGATGCAGTGTGGAGATGAGTAAGGGATTCTTAACTGGCTTGCGACAGAATCGTGCATCATCATCTGTTGGTGCAACATTGATGCCGATTCGTGCCAGCTCCTCGACGAGCTCACCGACATTGCGCCAGTCATCACGTAAGTGACGAAGGAACGGATCGGCGGGTGAGTAAAGTCGTGCCCATAGCCCTTGAATCTCGAGACACACATTGAATCGTGAGCCAACCACCTCCAATCGACATGTATGAGCCTGAGCACTGGATGGATCATCCGTCGTACTCTCCATGCCGGATTCATAACCTGCTTCAGGGACAGGGATGATGCTCCAATTGCGATAGGGGAAGTCCAATGCACGTGGTTGAACGACAGCCAATGGCTTGATGGTTGGCAGGGAGAGTGACACATGACGCGTGCTTGGGTCATAGTCCGACACGACCACACCATCCGTCTTCCATGCGCCCTGGCCACGTGCAGCGGAGCTATCCCAATAGCCAAACATCGGCTCACGATCACCGAGGAAGATATGAGGCGCGACTGTGAAACGAAGGCGGAGTGGAGCGCTGGCAGCGGACCCGCTTGTTGGTGTGGCGAGAATGGATGCAGCCGTCACACTCGACCCATCCTCACTTGGATAGGGTACATTGACGAGCACTTTATCCAAGCCCGTAATCTCCCTCATGATCCATGATCGAATCTTCTTCGGCTTGGGTGGGAGCATGAGCTGCTGCAGATCGAGCACGCCACCCACACTCACAAGATGAGAGATGGATTGAGTGGGAGGCGGATGGGAGGAGAAGTCAAACAGTGAGATGGGATCGGTAAGCTCGGGCTGATCAACGGCAGAAGCAGATGGAATGGAGGCGGTAGGTGTGGAAAGAGGCGGGAGGCTCGCGTCTGAAACGGCAGCAGCAGGTGTTGCAGCGGCAGGGGGCATCATACGATTGATATCACCGCGTGAGCTAGGTCGTGCTAACGTTGTGGTTGCAGCTGCAGCAGCAGTCGTTGCCTCATTCTCCTTCTTTTCCTCCTTCCTCACGATTGCTACATGATCGTACATCGTTCTGACCAATCGGATGCTCGTTCGTGCCTTCTGAAGGCTTTGAGGGAGTTCGATGGTGACACCCAGCGAATCGAAGCTGATCTTGCGGATACGATTGTAGTTGCTGTTGTGCACCCACAGACCGTAGCCAACTTGGAATCGTGTGGGATCAGTGAGAGTGGGGATGGGTGAAGTTGTGTCGGAATTGGTTGGAGCATCTGCTTCTGGATCGCTTAATTCACACATGGTGAATGTTTCCTCATCACCAACTTCATATTCATCGGTGCGATTGAGGAATCGAACGGTCACCTCATCCAGCTTCTTCAAACTCAACTCACGAAGAAGGTGGATGTATTGCTCACAGTAGGTGATGGCGTCATGTTGCTGCTCTTCACGTGCTGCATAGAGTCGTTTGGTGAGTTCCGCCACGATTCTCTCTGCATGTGTGACTGCCGCCACCGCCGGTGGCAGCATGAGATGTGGTGGGTTGGATGTGTCGATTTCACGAAAGACACTGACGAATGCATTCAATTGTGCTGGATCACTGACATCAGGTAGAGGGGTACACTTCAGATAACGATCCCACTCTTGCGCCTCATACACTGCCTCTTCCAGCTTCTGTACCACACGCTCACGCTCATGCTCATATAATGCATCACTCTCAGCTTCAGTGTAGAGTCGATTGGCCTCCTCCACTCGATTGACGTGTTGTTGCTCCTCACGTGCTTTGGCTTCACGTGCAGCAATCCTTGCTTCCAACTCCTTCTTCTCTTGCAAGAGTGCTGCAGCCTTCTGTGCTGCATCTGTTAATGCACTCTGCTCAGCAAGGAGTTGAGCGGCCTTCTTACGGCTCACTCCCTTTGTCTTTGGCTTCTTGCTGGATGAAGCTGATGTGGATGCTGCCTGTGTGGCCGAGACCTTACCATCGCGCGCATCACGCTCGGCCGAGGCTGCTGAATAGTCATCTGAGGTTGCGCCTGTGACTGCCATTGCTCGACTGCCAGGTGCGCCAGGCCCAGCGACGACGGTCGGTGCCCGCCCCATGGAACCTGCCTCACTTGGTTGAATAGTCTCTGCCGCCCCTACTACTGCACCACGCTGAGCCTTGGAGCGTACAGGCTCGTGATCATTATGTAGAACACGACCACGTGAACCTGTCCTTGAGGAAGATTTCTTACTGCCTGCGCCTTGATCCGATTCAACGTCCGCGTATCGCCTTCGTTCTTCCTCCTCCTCCACCTCCTCCCACTCACCGCCTCCAATACGACCAGCGCTAGTCAATGCACCCACACCTGCACCTTCCCTTCCACTAGCCACTGCACCACTTTGACCTGGCACACCTTCACGTGAGGGTTGGTAGCCACCACTGATGACAGCACGGTCGGAGGAGGAGGAAGGAGGACCAGTGACACCATGAACTGCGCCAGACTGACTGCGGCCGGATGCTCGTCGCTCATCATCCTCACCACGCAGTTGACCATGTAAGGAGGATGGACGGGGATGCGATGGCGGTGCGATGGATCCATATGCCTTCTCACTCTTCCGCTCACGCCTCTCATCTTCTCTTCCGACGCTGCCGTCTGTGTCTCTGCTCTTCTTGCCTTCTGTTTTCTTGATGCCCCTCTCCTGTGCATCACCCGCCTGGCTACTACGTCGAGTGCTGCTCCCACTGCCACTGACGCTGCTTCCACCACTCAGCTCCACATTCATTCCCATACTCATCGCTGCCACTACTCCACTGCCACTGCTGCGACGTGTCATCATGCTGCTACCTGACATACGCGCACCAACACTCGACATCATTGCGGCAGGCACATCAACACGGCCTGATGCAGGCGTGGGCGTGGACGTTGATGTTGCATCACGAGCAGATTGAACAGCGGATGTGTAACCAGAAGCTGACTTGCTGCCTTGACTACTCGCACTCCCACTGTGACTGTGTCGATACGATGGTGCTGCACTATTCGTCCCACTTCCTCCACTGGCACCGACTCCAATCCCAGCCACTGCCACCACTCCTGCTAACTTGCGTGCTGCATTATCAGCACTGTTACTGCCACTCCCTCGACCACTGCTGCCAGCTGAGGCCGGTGCCTTACTACTGCTGCCACCAGACTCACGCCCATACGCGTTCACATGGGAGGCATGAGGATGGCTCATGATGGCGACCTACAGATAAAGTCCCGAGCCACACCAAGTGTGGGAGCGATGACGACGGTGTGATGAGTATGATGCAGAAGTGCTGTTAGCGGTGATGGCGGTGCGAGATTGAGTGTCGTGATGAGTCGCGAATGGCTGTTATCTGTTGCTGCACACAGTCCAAGTAACGCTGACGCTCGCCAGTGTTCGACCGTGCCAGCACGAATGACAGAGACTAACACCACCCAATTATGGTTAAGACAATGGTGAAGTATTGAGTTGGTGTGTTCGATCCAGCACCAACAAACGATTCTCGTCAGTCATTTAGACCGCCACAGCGATGGGCATGCAGGATCGCAACTTCTCACAAACGTACATTTACCAACACTCCAGATCGCATGAGT
>Ga0256777_1000235_pt1 | contig 12429 bp, 1 predicted proteins | sample MC6MC0928MT_FD_186042 | JGI IMG/M metagenome (GOLD analysis project Ga0256777, IMG submission 186042) | Metatranscriptome of enriched soil aggregate microbial communities from Iowa State University, Ames, United States - MC6-MC0928-MT... | ecosystem: Environmental > Terrestrial > Soil >... | reverse complement strand
TTACTCGTCTTTCATTGCTTGCCCCAGCCCCGAGCTCTGTCTGCTCGTCTGTGTCGATCGTTGGCGGTGCACCCATGACTTCATCCTCATCCTCATCCTCATCCTCATCCTCATCCTCATCCTCATCCTCCACTCCCCCCTCTCAGCCTGACTCCTACCCTCCCTCATCCTTCCAAGTAGCATGGACGGCTGAGCGTTCTGTTGCTGTTCATATCCTTGCCAATATCATTCCACCTCAATCTCGCAATGACTTCATCCATGGCAAAGCTTACCATCAATTCATCCCAATCTATACCGATACTAATGGGGATGCGTCGCGCATCAACACTACTCTGCTTGATGTCCCGCCCGGTTATTATGTGGAATTATCCTTACAGTGTGCCGTGGTCGTGAGTAGTGTTGAGCTTGGCATGTGGAGCTCGCGTGAGACTGCGCAGACATACACGTTCGATTGGCCATCACAGCCAGCGTCAGCCGCTCCACCACTCACTCAACCAGCATTCCTACCCATCATACCGATGGATGTCACGAATCATAGTATCACACTGCGATGGAAGGCATTCACACAAGAGAAGGACTGTGCGGGACTCAAGTGTGGGGAGAAGTTGAACTATGCCATCACCATCACTAGACTCATCACTGATGATGATGCTAATGATGGTATGTCTGATGGCGTCATCCTTAGTGGTGATGTTACTGGCATCTCCCCTAGTTTGTCCTCTCTCACCTTCCCTAGTCCTGCCACTTCTTCTTACTTGGTTCCTGCCTTCGTACCTGGCGGCACCTATCGCTTCACCATCGTCTCCTATATCTCCGGTGCGCAACGATCAGCTGCTAGTCCACCCGTTGAGGTTCGTACACCAGCCATGCGACCCATCGTACTGAGACTACCAAACATACGCATACGTGACTATCGAAGCGCAGAGGTAAAATGGGAGGCAACACGCATCATGACTAGTACGACTACGACTACTAGTACGAGTACGAGTCGTACAGGTGACACGATGATTGAGGATGAAGGCTCAGTCTTATTGGGCTCGTCGTCCTACTTCAACTCCTCCATCGGTGTCGATGAGTTCCATATCCGCCTCGAGCTGATTGAGTATTTGGGCCCATCCATCGATCCTTCACCGACATCACTTGATTTCTTCCTTTCATCCTCTGCCATCGCTGACCCATCGAACATCACAATGCGACTGTCATCGATTCAGTCTGCCGCTCGTTATAAGCTTGGCTTTGCTGTTCATAATCGCTTTGGTTGGAGTGCGATGTTATATGGGTCAGGGATAGGGTCAGACTCAGAGTCGGGTAGTGAGTCTTACTCTTACTCTTACTCTTACCTCGTCCCGGACTCTCCCCCTCGTCTCCTCTCACTCACCGCATCGGACACGACGAGCAATGCAAATGCATTCGATCGAGGCTCGCGTCTCACCCTCACCTTCGATAAGAATATTCAATTCGACCCAGCGGTGACGAGCAGCGCTGCATTGAGTCAGACGTTGATTGAATCCCAACTGTTCCAATTCTCCCCTCCCTTGCCCGCATCGAGCTCGTTTCAAGGAACCCTACACGGACGATGGGTCGACATCACATTCACCGATGTGCCACAACCATTGGCGGAAGGTGACATCAAGCCAACCATTGGCGTCACATCAGTCACGGTCATTGGATCGGTATTCTCCCAACTCGCATTCTCACCGGCGATGGCTGATGCTCATGCTGATGGTGATGGCGATGGTGATAGTGATGGTAATGGTGGAGCCACCATATACGATACAAAGGACTTACCAGTCGAGCAGAGGTCAGCCACATTACAAGGGTCATTCGGTGATGCGGGGATGAACATGCTTCAACCACCCGATGCTACCATTGCCGTACGATGCTGGCAGGATTCCATTGATTGCCCACTGCCGTTGCAGAGCTTGCTTCGTTCGTCACCATCACTGTCACCGTCACTGTCACTGTCACGGTCCGTCCGCTTGAATGTGACAAGTCGCTTCGGCTTCCTCTCCCATCCTGCTCAATACTTCCAACACCATCCATACACCCGACGACGACTAAGACTCACATCCATTGCCATATGGAACATTACGATCAATGATGTATGGAATGGGTGTAGACGCATGAGACAGACGAGTGGATTTGCAACAGCGACGGGTACGGGTACGAGTACGGGCACGAGTATGAGTACGGGTACGGGTGTGGATGGAGGGACAGAGACAGTGACAGAGACAGAGACGGAGGGATTGCTGCTCACATCCGACACAGCCATGTGGCCCCTTGCCGACTTTGCCTACACTCCTCCACCCAACTATATCGGGTCAGACGCCATCCAACTCACCATTAGTGTCGACAACGATGGTATGAGTGGTGCGGAGAGTGAGAGTGAGAGTGTGACGTTAGTGGTGCACGTCCGTCGCGTCAATCGGCCTCCAACGATTTCTGTGCCGCGTCACTACATCGACCTGTCTGACAATCCCATCAATCTCACGCACTCCATTCTCAACTTCACCGACCCTGATGGGGACGGGGACGGGGATGGTGATGGCGATGGCAGCAGCAGTGCCGCTAACTCTAACGGTGAGGGTGAGGATGAGTCCCATGTGAGTGTTACACTGTTCCAGCCTCACACTGTCGCAGTGAGCGAGACAGCGATGAGCTCAGTCCTCGACTCCAGACGAGTAGAGATGGCGAGGGAGGGGTTGAGTATGAGTAGTATGATTCAGAGCGTGAGTATGATTGGCAGTGACAGTGACGGTGACAGCGGCATCCGTTCATTGACGAATGGTTCATTGTTGAGTGTGAGTGCGGGTGAGCTGTTATGGTCCGGTTCGTTGCCTGTCGGTGTTGCTGTGTCGTGTGATCCCTATCGTTGGGTTCCATCTATGAGCATCACTGGTCCTCTCACTGCTGTTCGTCGCACACTGCCACTCGTACAATTCCGCGTCAAGACTGAGAACATGGCGACAGCAGCGATATGGCGAAATCCAATCAAACTTCACGTACATGTCAATGATGGGGGAAGTAACAGGGAAGGATATCGATATAACAATGAGCAGACTGAGCAAGGTGACGAACAATGGCGTCGATTGGATGCAGCCACTGCTGATGCATCCATTGCCTTCCAACCAGTGTGTCAAGCATCGAGCCCACCCCCTGTACTATTGACTGCACAACTCTCCTCTTGTCTCACCTTCCTTGACCTGACGTTTGATCGGCCCCTCTACCTCTCCACTCAACCTCAACCAGCCTATAGCCGTCCTTATCCCTTAGCTCCACCCTTACCGCCGCCTGTGCGCAACTGTCACAATAATCTCCTCTACCCACCCATCCCACTGTTCAATGCATCACTGTGTGACACCACCACGGGGCAGTATAACAAGGACGCAGAGGCAGAGGCAGTAACAGAGGCAGTGACAGTGACAGTGACAGTGCCAGCGACAGTGACAGTGGACGAAGCGGCACATGCATTCACTCAAACCTATGAGGACATGTGCTATGAGATGTACTTGCAACAGACAGGTCAAACGAGTGGTGGCAGTGGCAGTGGCAGTGGCAGTGGCAGTGGCAGTGGCAGTGGCAGTGGCAGTGGCAGTGGCAGTGGCAGTGAGACTCCCTCATCACCAACAGAGACGTTCATACCAGAACGGATGCCACTGACATCGTCACCTGACTCAGATTCAAGCTCAGGCTCAGGCTCAGGCTCAGGCTCAGATGCAGAGGGTGAGTGTGGTGCGAGTTGCGCCTCTGTCTTCATCGACTGTCGTCTGTTACTGTCTGAGAGTACGCTTGCTGCATTGGGTTCGACCTCTGCCTCTGCCTCTGCCTCTGCCGTCCGCTGTCATCTCGCGAATGACCGTGTGCTACGTGTGACACTCGGTTCGGATTTCAGCATGAGCTTGCCACATTCCATTCAACTCGCTGCAACCGACCCGGCACTGTCACCATTGCGTGCATGTGCTGAGGCTGAGTCAGGTGCCGTCAGCCATCAACCCATCCCACTTTCACTTCCATCTCGCCTTCTCCGTCCCCATGTGAGCATCAGTGGCCCATCGACTCTATCCGCATGTGAGGATTTAATACTACAGGCCAGTGTCGTGAATGGCACCGGTTCGATGAGCTATACATGGTTCAGTCGGTATGAGAAGGTGAAGAAGAATGATCCGCAGCCTGTTGCGATCAATCATGGTGAGGCAGCGATGCGTGACCGTCAAGTGACATCCGATCCATTGCGACTCGTCATCCCCTCTGTGTCACTTCAACCCGACGTTGATTACACATTCGCCTTCTTTGTGACGACTCCACTCGGCATTCGCTCCAATGTCACTTACCATCATGTGAGGAAGTTGAGTGTGCCCGCTCCTCATCTACGTCTCATTGGTGTGAGTGGAGGTCAAGGTGAGGATGGATTCGAGCCGATGCGGATGCGTATACACACTGATGAATGGATCAACCTACGCATACAGACGACACTCAGCCCATGTATGGCCAAGGTTGCACCACAGGAGGCACAGATCAAATTCAAGTGGACAGCGACAGTTACAATGCCAGGTCAAGGTCAAGGTCAAGGTCAAGGTCAATCACCAACGCCCTTCCCCATTGATCCACTCTCTGCATCCATGTCAATCCTCCGTCTCCCACCCAACACACTCACCCCTCATGCAACCTATACGTTCACATGTCAGGCAAGCATGAGCACGGACAAGTCACTCGCGAACAATGTGAGTGTCATAGTGGAGGTGATGGACGCACCATTACGCCTAGCAATGACGGGTGGATCAACACGTGTCATCCCAGCCAGTTCACCCATTCAACTACTGGCCATTGTAACGGATCCTGATGTGAATGTGAGTGTGAGTGAGAGTGAGAGTGCACGTGTGACTTACACGTGGCAGTGTGAGCGACTGCCGCATGATGGTTCGGCACGTGACCCCCTCCATCCGTTACCATGCCTCGATACGAAACAACACCAACCCATCCAATTCAGCCCACTCACTACCGTCACCATGTCACAGCAACAACGCGACTCAATTTCAGTACCAACGTCAGACTCAGATACAGAGTCAGAGTCAGACTCCACTTCCTCTCATCCTCTGCAGTTGCTATCGACCCTGGGCCCAGATGGCCTGCGATTGGATAGCAGCAACACTCAGATACGTCTGGGTGCATGGTCATGTTTGACTACTGATGATGGTGGCAGTGGCAGTGGCAGTGGTAGTAGCAGTGGTGGTGTCAGTGTTAGTGAGTGTGATAGTGGCGCACATGTTGGCTATGGTTTGGTATCGAATCCTGGTGTCAGCACATCCTCCGCCCTCTCACTCTCACCCACCTCTCTGCCACCCGCATCCTACATATTCACCGTACGTGCCAAGACGAGTAGTAGTAGCATGAAGCAAGCCCTTGGTGCCGTCAATGTCATTGTGACAGCATTCGATTCCACTCATGCCCCTCAACTCCTCCTCTTCCCCTCTGCCACACATATTCATCCAACGGATCGTCTGACCATCACCAGTCAACTACTCTGCCCATCCACACTCAATCGTCATGCACTGACACTGTGTGGCAACGGCAACGGCAACGGCAACGGCAACGGCAACGGCACTGCTGATGATAGTCATAGTCACATTGCTAATGTTAGCTACCTGTGGAGTGTAGGTGATGGTATTGCATTCGATGCATTCGTTGATCCAGCCATCACTTATGGGCACACTCATCACACCATCCATATCAATCACATAGGAGCAGCAGCAGCATCCTCAACATCATCATCATCCTCCTCGTCCTCCTCGAGTGAGTTGAGTGCTGCTCGTCTGCGTGGTGTTCCTGTATCTGCCTTCCCTCCTGGTTCGACTCTTACCTTCCGTCTGACTGTGACTCTGTCTGATGGTCGCAGTACGTATGGTGAGAGTCGCATCAGTGTGAGTGAGCCTCCTGTCGGTGGCAACATGACGGTCACACCAGAGACTGGCAATGCAACACAGACGATATTCAGTGTCGATGCATATGGATGGAGGATGGGGCATGTGCCACTGGCATATGGCCATTCGACTAAGGATGCTGCTCCAGCCTTGCTCTATCATTATTATGTTGAGGATGTTGATGGTTCCTTGGTGCCATTCGGTCGTCATCCTGGTTCGTCTACGGATAGTGACGTCCTCTACTCACCGTCTGGTTCCACCCTCTCAGTTCGTATCTGGCTGCGTGTGAGTGATGTGACGACTGGTGCATTCAGCATGATGCATCGGACGGTTCGCGTCTTGCCATTGCCTGGTCGGAAACGGATGGTGTCGGCGTCGAGGAGCAGTGTCAGCGCCAGTGCAAGGGATGAGAGGACACAATCAGATCTGTTGCTCAACCTCACACAGACACTCATCAATACTCAATCGATGACAACACTCATGGCCGTCATGCATCGACAGGCATTGGCGGATCAGCGGGCAATCATCAATGCACATGTCGATCTTACAACGTATGGAGTCAGTACGGCACCAGCATCAGCACCAGATGGCACCAACACTCACACTCCACTCACACTCACACCATCTCACACATCATACTATAACACGGAGCCACGCGCACAAAACTACTGGCAGCTGTATAGTGCAGAGGCTCAGCGTGTACTTGATGAGAGTGGTAGTGGCAGTAGTAGTAGTAGTAGTAGTGGTGATTCATCTAACCTCCACAGTGATCTGAGTGCCCTTCGTATCGTTGCCACCTTCTCTCCAGTTAATCGCACCATGCTTCTTTCTTCTCGCTTCGCACCATTACTCGCATCGTGTGCGTCCCGTCTGCATTCCATGGTGACGACGATGCTGCAGGTCGGAAGTGTCTTGACTGGCATGGACTTGACTTCATCGTCATTATCATCATCATCATCATCATCATCATCATCCTCATCCTCATCCTCCCTCTCCCCCTCATCTCCATCTCAGTCACTGGTCGGTGATGTTGATGCGTCATTGGTCGGTGTGCGCACGTGTGCATTGTTGACGAGTGGTGCTTCTTACCCGACCACAGTGTACGCACTCCATGAGGCTCAGCTACGCGCCATCATGCAGACATGTGCGCACATGGTACAGGCAGCAGCAACGACAGCGATACACATGTGCAAGGGACAAGGAGTCGAGATGGAGATGGAGATGGAGAGAATGGAAGCTACAGTGGAGTCAGATGCTGATGCTGATGCTGATGCTTCTGCCTATGCGTCCTATGCATCCATCCCAGTCACTGGTGTTGGTCGATGTGTGTATGAGAAGGAGAATCTACTGCGAGCTGCCTTCTCTTCTGCTGCATCCTTGTTGAATCTTCATGGTGTCGTTCATCGCATGGGTCGACCCATGAATCGTACGGAACATGTATTCAATGATGATAGTACGAGTATGAGTATGAGCATGAGCATGAGCATGAGCGATGCCATCTCACTCACCACACTCATCACAAATTCATCCTCATCCTCATCCTCATCCTCCTCCTCCTCCTCCTCCATCCCGCTTCGGCGTGCCATTCCCATCCTTCCCATCCTGTCTGATGCCAGTCTGAGTATGCGCGACGATGCGCGATTGTTCCATCTGCTTCTCACTGCCATGAATTTCGCACTGTCCAGTATGGAGCGATCTGTGCTACTGACGGATGGTGAGAGAATCATCCTACCGGATCCTCATATGCCCGCCATCGTCGAACGAGCATGGTCGAATCGATCCATCACATATGCATTTGAGGTGGATGGATCAAACATCACCATCGCTGCTATACCCACGCATGACAACGGGCAACAGGATGGAAGTAACACTGGCTCTGTCTCTCTCACTACCACTACTCCCACTACCTCTCTACCCCTCATCTCCACTCCACCCACCCTCTCCTCATCGGCTGCTGCACGTACGGCTGCACTCCTCTCCACTCGCATCGTGTATTCCTTACGTTCCCCTTACCTCAATGCCACTTCACCATTCACCCAGCCAAAGATGAAGAATGAGACGGGAGGAGAGGATGAGAATGAGAGTGAGGGTGAGCAAATCCTGTCTGGTGTCATCAGTGTCACACGTACCGATATGAGTGGCAGTCTCATTCCATCTGCATCTGACAGCAGCAACAACAACAACAATAACAATAACAATAACAATAACAATGATGACTATGCCATCACTGTCACACTGCGCTATCCAGGTTCCCTCTGTAATCATTTGTGTGCGGCATGTAATTGGACGTACTGTGAGCTATGTGTGAACGTGAGCTGTGTGGCTGAGTGTCGTGTGTATGATGGTGTGAGTGACATGTGGGTGGTCCCATCGGATGGCAGTGTTCGCACTCGTCTGTTGCATCCATCCGTGCTGGTGTCCCCAGTCGATGCATGGTATGCTGAGTGCACACTCAGCAGTCGATGGCGCTCACATGTGAGTGTCGCAGTCTTCACTGGGCTACCACGTGACTTTGGATCAGGGAATGGCGTGGAAGAAGCGTCATCATCGTCATCCTCCTCATCGTCCTCGACTGGGGTCGGCGACGGCTCGAGCAGTACAGCTGACGTAGCGACCAGCACTGGTCATACGACTACAACCTATCCTCTCGATGTCACTGTACTGTGTGGCACCGTACGACTCCACCGCAACATGTCGAGTGTATTGAGTGAGTATGACGGTGGCCTAGCACAATTCAAGAATGCATTCATACGTGAGCTGAGCCAAGTCATACAGGTGCCGACTCCTCTGATCATTGTCGATAACATGCGTGCATGTACTCGCAATCAAAGTAGTAGTGATGAACTTCTCCTCGATCATCTCTGTCTTCATCTCTGTATTGAACCGTTCTATACGTCCGACTCCAAGCCATTGGATGATGCCACGGGTGGCTGGCTGGACCCAACGTCGATCGACCCGGACTCCATTCAGAAGCCAATCGCAGAGATGCCCTACACATCGATGGATGAGCTCGACACATTCATTGTGCAACAAGTGGAGAATGGCACCAGCTCATGGTATGCTCACGATATTCTATCCGATACGGTCTGGACGACATTTGGCGAGACCACCATGCAGGTATGTTCAGAGACGAGTGGATTCGTGCTGAGCGGTCAGTGTGAGACCGATAAACAGCCACCAGCTCAACCCGATGAGACTCAACCATTCGATTGGTTACCCTATGCCATTGGTGGAGGTGCCGGACTCATTGTGTTACTTGCACTCATGCTATTCTGCATCCGCCGACGTCATCAACGTCGTAAGCATTCCTTATTGGAGTCTGCAGCAGAGGATGCATTCGAGTCACTCATTGCTGGTGGCTCAGCCACATCAGCAGCAGCACAGGCAATGCATATGGCAGCAGCTGCAGGTACAGGTACAGGTACAATGAATCCATCCAACCAGATATTCAAGGAGGGGACTGGCATTGCTGGACAGCTCGCTCCGTTGCCATCAGGCATACCGGACGTAGAAAGCAATAGCACTAGCAATAGCAACAGCACTAGCAACGTCGATGGTAAGACAACAACAGCATCATCCCGTGCGTCACGTGCACTGGGCCTCAGTCTTGGTGTCGATCTGGATGACAAGGAAGGCTTGCATACGGTCACTCATGCACTCGCTAAGAAGCATCGTCTCACGACTCTGAGGCTATTGAAGTCGAGGGCTGCACAGGGAGATATACAGCTTGCAACGTTAAGCCTCAACAACAAATTCAAGGCAACAATGAAGTCATCAGAGGCAGGGCCAGGGCCAGGCTCAGGCTCAGGCTCAGGCTCAAGCACGACACCAACCCCACCCTCCTTCCCTACCCGTCCTTCATCTGGCGCTGCTACTCCTCGATCTCCTCTCCTCTCCGGCTCCGGCTCCGGCTACCGTAACGGTTCCACTGCCACCACTGAGAGGACTTCCTACGCATCCACTGCCAACACCACTCCATTGTCCCCTCCATCGGGTGGCACCACTCCAATATCACTATCGATGGGCACAGGACGTTCGACACCAACATCGAGATCCGCATTGAATGTCCCAACACGAGCAGGGGCATGGAAACGTCACGGTGCCGGTGCCGCTGCCGCTGCCGGTGCCACTGGCCCAGTGTCACTCACTGCCACCTTACCTTCTTACCCCATCCGTCAAACTCAGCCACTAGCACGAGATGAGGAGAAGGAGAAGCAAGCAGAGGAGATAAGAAATATGATGCAGAAGGAAGTGGAACTGGAGATGCAAACCATCAATAAAAATGAGGCAGACGCAGATCAAGAGGACGCCTCGTGGATGGGACAAGGCGAGGAGAAAGTGAGTGGCAATACCAATACCAATGGTAACGGTAACGGTAACGGCAGTGGTACTCCCAAGCCTGGCAGTAGCATGGCCATGCATATGCTCCCATCCATGCCGATCCGTGAGCAGCGTGCTAAGCTGAAGTCGCTTGAGGCATTGTCTTCACCCACTGCTTCCCTTTCACCAACTTCATCTGGCACCGGCACGATGACGCTGACATCCAACTCTCCTAGCCCACTCCCTGTGTCTGTGACTGTGCCTGTGCCTGTGCGCTCCCCATTGAGCAGTGGCAGTGGCAGCGCACTCCCTCCACTTCATGCGGCTCGTGCTATCAGCCTCACTTCCATGCATTCAGCTGCACGTGCACATGCACATGCACATGCTCAAACAAGTGGTAGTAGTGGTAGCAGCAGTAGTAGTACACCATATGGTGCGACGCCAGGCAGCGTAACAGCAACCTCATCGAAATCGGCCAGTCGAGCTCTGTCCAATGCTCGTACACAGTTTGCCTCACCAGTAGCCGGCGCACACGTACAGGTACAGGCACAGGCAAATGCAACGGCTGCACGTACGATGCTACCAGGAGCACGCTCACCGACCTCACCCACTGCCACTGCGCATCAACATGCCGCAGCCTCTCCCACGCGACCAGTTCATGTTCATGTTCATGTTCCCAACGCGACACCAACATCGGGTGGAATGCATAGGAACGGTGGTAATGGCACTGGCACTGGCACGATCATGTCTCCTATCCGTGAGGCAGTTCCCATGCCCGCGCGCTTACCCGTACCCGTATCCGTATCCGTACCGTCTCGCGCACATACGTTTACACAACCTCCGCAATCGCATGCACCTACACCTGCATCTGCATCTGCTTCTGCTTCTGCTTCTGCTTCTGCACCCTCGTTTGCACTTTCACGTACAGCCGTCAAAGTAACGCCACACCAGCGCCTGCAACTGCAACCACGATCTCACACTGGCTCACAACAGCAACAGCTGGCAGGACCGTCAGCGTCAGCATCAGCATCAGCATCCCGAAGTGCACACTTGCGCCCGGGTTCATTGACTCCATTGCAACGGCCGGCCCCAGCACATGCACATGCACATGCACATGTAGAGCCAAGAATGCCCATTCAATCGATGCAATCACGATCACGATCGAATGTTGCATCACCCATCTCACCCGCATCACCGCTCTCACCTCAAAACCAAGCCCAAGCCCAAGCGCGCTCAGCAACAGTGTCACCCATCCTGCGCTCTCCATCATCCGGTGCATCCTCACCCACACTCTCCCCCTCATTCTCACCCATGCATATGCGCGTTGGTGCAGGTGGCAACATAAGTATGGGCATGGGTATATCTCGTCCGATGTCCCCAAGCTCACCTTCCTCACCAACTGGTCTGTCCATGCGCCAAGCTCAAGCTCAAGCTCAAGGTCAATCGAACGCGAAGATGATGATGATGACGATGACGATGCGTCGACCCAGTGACGCAGGCACCGGCACCGGCACCGGCCACCGCCCCAGTGTTTCCATCAATGCGCAACAGGCAGCAGTGGCAAAGGCAGCGAGATTAAGAGCGAAAGCGAAGCAAAAATCGATCATCTAACAACTACAAAAAAAAAAAAACACTCGACGCACACTTCCACTCCCACTCCCACCCCACCCCCGTTACTCACATCTCACACTGTCAGCGGAAAATAGTCTCCATTGCATGTGACATTCAGATTGCGCGTGGCGCTGCACGCCACTGGCAGGCCAGCACCGGCCAGGTGCAGGATCGATTGGATACGAATCCTACAATAACAGCCAACCTTCAGATTCCATTCCATTCCATTCCGTTCCATTCCATGACACCAATATTGTCTTTCCTCTGGCGTCAATGGCATTGTCTTGTCAAGTGTCACTGACTGCCTTCATCATCAACAGCAGCCCACTTGTGCTGTGCTGTGCTCTGATCTGATCTGATCTGATCTGATCTGATCTGATCTGATCTTTCATTTGCCACTTTTTTTTGTGTGTTTGGCAGGTCACTGTCACTGACACTGTCGCTGACACTGTTGACAATGTAGTTGGCTCAATGACAGTTTGCAATGTATTGCTTCTTGACCAGCTGTCTCACACATATTATGCATACAACTTTATTCAACTAGTACTTTTACTCGACGTTCTCTCATCGGAGTCGGACC
>Ga0256777_1000230_pt1 | contig 12500 bp, 2 predicted proteins | sample MC6MC0928MT_FD_186042 | JGI IMG/M metagenome (GOLD analysis project Ga0256777, IMG submission 186042) | Metatranscriptome of enriched soil aggregate microbial communities from Iowa State University, Ames, United States - MC6-MC0928-MT... | ecosystem: Environmental > Terrestrial > Soil >... | reverse complement strand
CGAAAACTTGTTTTCAATGTTTTATGCTGTATGCTTTTGTAATGTTGTTTGACTAAAATCTTGTGTTCTCTATCTTTACCGATGAAACGTCCCGCTTGGAGCGTTCAATCTGTCTCAGTGTTTGTTGCGTTTCAATGCGTGAGTGTGCGAGGCTCGGCACGTGCAGGAGCGACGAAAAGAGATGCAATGGCAATGGTCATGGCACTGGCGTTGGTAAGGCTTTTCTTGATCAATCACGCATTGATAGCAGCGCTGCTCAGCAAAGCAAGCCTAAGGACATCAAGGGAAAGAGGAACCCGCCACCCAATCTCACACCAAGAGGGGACGCATCTCACGTCATACCAAGCTACATGATCAAGCCTCTGACGATTGGCGTCTAGGCATCGATCAGTGGCGTCGGCGGTTTGGGATTGTGAGCTCGTCTTCGTTCTTTCTCCCTCCCTTCCCTTCGTTCCTTCTTTCTCTCTCTCCGCCTCTGTCACTCCCCCTTCATCTCAGCTGGCCGTCACATCACAATGCCTCCGCCGGTGAATCGAAGGCGCAGATGGATGCGAACAGATCCATTACACCTACCACAACCAATGTCCTCACCATCAACGATGTGGGAAGATGCAGGTACAGATGCAGATGCGTGCAGCTGTCGATGTCATCCTCTTCCCCTTCCCCTCTCTCCTCTCTCGCTCTCACCCTCGCCATCGACGCTTTCGACTCACCGTGCCCACCATAGACATCGGACGCATCATGGCACACGGCACACATACCAACACGCTCATGCCATCACATACATCACAAAGGCCATTGAGGTCGAGCCGATGCATGTTTCCTTGCCGCCTTCACCTTCTCCTCCATCACCCTTCACTGTCACTCATCATGACTCTTCACCACCATCACAGCTGCAGCTCTCCTCATCATCACCCGATTCTCGACCCATGCTCGACACACGACATGCATTCACACGACGCCGCTCCATACAACCATGTAGTATCGATCGACGGCGGAGAATTATGCGTGGTGTATGCCGAACAACGATGATGCAATTCTACACACTCCTCGCCCTTCTCGCACTCGCCCTCACACTCCCCATCTCGACGCCCCTCCCGCCATCAACATCATCCTCATCAGCAACCTCTCTCTTGCCATCATCCCTCGTTCCCTTCCCTTCCCCCTCCTTCGTGTTCTTCGCCTCGGGTGCTCCCACTCCCACCGTTGGTATTGACCTGACGAGCGTCGCTGCGTACTTCCCCGTCTATGCGAATGGTCCCCCCTTCCCCATCCCCACCTACCCTACCCAACCCATCCCCCTACCCATCAGCGATCCCATTGACCCACCGAAGGATCAACAGAAAGCACAGGGACTGGTTGTGTGGCTGAATACATCAAGCCAAGGTGAGCAGCGGCATCCATGGAATGGATTCTTCCCTCCCGGTACTGCCGCTGGTACGATGAAGGACATTTGGTATACACCTCCGCCATTCAGCACGAGTGAGACAGCCGCATTTCTGTTCAGTGGTGATGCTGCAGCAACTTTTGTCGCTCCTGCCGCATCTACCTTCCCCATCTCTCCCTACCCGTCGAACCAGTGGGGTTTGCCTCCTCAAGCCTGTACGAGTTGTGGGAGTCATTGGTTTTGGGGCCCGTATGGCGAGTGTGATTCCGGCCTGTATGGGAATGGTGAGTGCCATTGCTTTGAGGGTCGCACTGGCAGTGATTGCAGTGCTTGTCTTCCTGGCTTCCTTGCAGCTGGTGGTCGATGTAAGGATTGTCGGATGTGTGTGTATGGCACGTGTAGTTCGGATTCGTGGAATAACGCGTGTCAATGCCAGAATTATTGGCAGGGCACATACTGTGATCAATTGAAGAGTTCGGCATCATCACAGTTGCTTCCATTACATACGAATGCAACAACCATCGAGAATCAACGAGTTCTCGTGTCATTGAAATCCACACAGACCTATGCATTTGATGTGTACATCACTGCCTTCCCTGCTGTGGGTCAACTGTGGACCACCCATGATCAATTGACCCTGGGTGAACTCTTGACATCGAGCAGCACCCCTGTCCCTCGATCCCTCACTCCCACTGTCTTCTATGTGCCACCAGCGGGTGAAGGTGCGGATCCTGGTGAGGTGTTTACCACCTTCGAGTATCGTGTGTACAGTCCGTCCGCACCCAATAATTATTGGAATCGTGCGACGGCATCGATCTATGTCGCACGAATCAATCGACCACCGATCATCAACCTGGCAACAACCATTGTACCACCTGGATCAACGACTGGATCCATCTTGGCTACACAAGGACAAACACTCATCTTCTATGATGCGGCTGGCAATGCATCACCATTCACACTGTCGGATCCAGATGCCAACACCGACGATGAATTGATCCTCACACTCTCCCTCTCTCCAGCATCGACTGGCGTTCTTGGATTCAACTTTCGTGGCATGTTCAATCCTGCTTATCTCTCATTGATCATCTATCCTCCAACCCCTGTCAACGCCACTCTCTCCCTCCTGGATGGTATACTCCTTCGGAACAAGACCATCCAGATTCGTGCTCCCATCAATGTTCTCAATCAATTCGTCTCGAATCTGTTGTATGATCCTGCGGATGATTTCGATGGACCGGATGAATTATCGATCACCATCAATGATCAGGGTCATTCTGGCTTGAATGCATTGACAGAGGAGTTTGATCCATCGGGCCTGACGGATACCTCCTCCATCGACATCTTCGTCCAACATGCCAATCAACGCATCCTATACCATTTCGGAGATGAACAACAGACCAATGCAACACTCTTCCTCGATACACTTGCGAACTCCACCGCGAACGAACCTCTCTCACTCTCATGCTCACTCCGCGATGCGGATGCTGGAACATTCGCTGATGTACAATTGAGGATGAGTGTCATGCATGGAAGCATCTCATTCGCTGATACGGATGGAATCACTGGCAGTCCAGTGACGTACATCACCGGATCCGGTAGCAATGATGCAGACATCATTGTCAATGGCACCATGGACTCACTCAGTGCACTCTTACACTCCTTCACTTACACACCATTGTTGCATTACTATGGTGCGGAGGTATTGGACATGTTCGTGACGGATGGAGGTGCGAGTGGTGTGGGTTCGGCTACCTCACATCATCTTCGCTTCGATTTCGAGGTGAAAGAGATCGTCATTCCACCACTGGCACAATCCATCACTGTACCAATCGAAGAGGAGTCATGGGCAACATTCACACTCAGCGCAACGTCACTGCTGTTGAACAATGAATCCTTCACTTATACATTCCAGTCCTTACCGGATCCGAGTTGTGCAGAGATATGGACCTGGGATACGACCACCTCCAAACGGGTGAGCATGCTTCAAGCCTCGATGGCTCCAATGAATGTGTCCGCCCCCTATACGTTCTATGCGCGTCTGAAGTATGAGAGTCGCTATCTCGTACAGGATAGTGGTGGATGTCCATTCAGATACTATGTGACGAGTAATGTCACACATGGACAATCGAACTTGGCACGTATTCGATTTGTGTTGACGAGGCTTCGCAACCATGCACCGACAGTCACCTCCTTCGATCAATACATCCTGCCTGGTATCGATCGGGTCATCACACTACGTGGAGCGGATTTTGATCGAGATAGTATGAGCTACTTCATCACCGGGTTACCGAATCCAAGTGAGGCGGATGTCGGCAACTATACATTGTGGCAGTTCAAGCAGACGAGTGGTGCGCCTGCCTACACGTATGAGCGTGGATCGGCCATTGATGGTGTGGGCATTACCATCCAAGATGGTGCTGCACGTCTCATCGTTCATATGATGGATCCGAATACGAGCTTCACGTTCCGTGTTGGAGCAGTCGATTCGAATCGTGCCTTCTCCTATGAGGAGGCATTCATCACCATCTATGCATTGAATTCAACCGACATCACCTTGACCTGTCCCAATCAGGTGGTGACCATGAATGCCGATAACGAGATGTTGCCCATCAACCTGCAAGCGACGACATTGCTCGCATATGGCATTGGATATGACACGATTGCAATTGAGACATTGCCTCAGCCCGATAAGGGTGCACTGTATCTGCCAGCCAATCCTGGTGGTGAATTAGGCTTGGGTACACAGCTGAGCACGACCCCGTATATCGCTCGTCTCGATCCATTCCAACCTCCATATGCATCCTCCCAGCTGTATGCATTCGAATTCGTGTATGACAAGCCAGTGTTGTACGAGTCGGGTGTGCCATTCACATCTTTCTCGTATTCCTGCAAGGATTTGGAAGGTCGTCAATCGAATAGTAGCACAATGGGTGTGGTGTCGATCAATGTTCAGCCCGTGAATCGTGCACCATCGGCCATTCGGGAGATGACGCTGGTCAATGTCGACTACAGTGAGGGATTACGTAACTACTCATTCAATGCAAACATGTCCGATCCAGATATCATCGCATACTATCAACAACTGGCAACGATCAATGCGAACAATCTGACCCTTGGTGGCAATCTGACCTGGTGCACCCATCTCAACATGTCGATTGGAATCAACTCAACCATCATTGCGGATAACTCCACCACGACTGGGAATTCAACGGGCATGGACAATTCCACATGGATGACGGGCAATTCCACAGCGGAGAATACAACCTGCGTCGATGAGCCCATCGCTCCTCCACCACTTCGTGTGCGCATCGTTCAATTCCCACGCTATGGCATCCTCGTCAATTATGATGGTACCAATGTGACGAATGATTCATTGACATCGATGTTGCTGACGGATGTGCCTCTGAATCGGTTCAGCTATATCCCTCTACCTCAGTATTCTCCTCCCTTCTATGATACCTTCATGTGGCAAGCATTCGATGGAAGTTTGGGCTCGAAGCCCAGTGTGACGAACATCGTCGTTGGAGCTGAGTCCCTGCCACCCACCATCATACTCGCCGACCCCAATCAGAATTTGACGACGAATGAAGGAGCTTGGTCGGATCGTTTGGCGATCTCATTCAACTTGACTGAGCCGACGGGTCTCAGTGGTGAATTCAGAACCTTCGTCGTGAGCTTACCGGATGGAGGAGGAACCCTGCGACTGCAGACATCGGATGGAGAAGCGCAACCAGTGGCCAACGCTCCTGGATACACACTGCAACAAAGTACCGATCGACAACTTCATCTGTGGTACACACCACCAATGAATCGACCAGACGATGGAAATGATACATTCATTCTGGCTACCATCGATTCACTGGGAACACGAAGTGAGGACATCGTTGTCACCGTCACCATCACCTCTCGTCCACCTCCACCCGTCGCCATTCCTGTTGTGGCATCCGGTGTTCGTGACCATCCCATCCTCATCCTACTCAATGCAACAACGTCGGGTGATCCCGCCAATCGCTACGCCACACTCACCTCGCTACCGAGCAGCACATCACAAGGACGATTGTACGTGTGTCCACCGAGCAGTGGACCATGGCTCGACGACTCCAATCAAGCAGCATCAACACTCACTCCGATCACATCCACCAATCAACACCTGTTGGCTGGGTGCAATGGGAGTACAACGGACATTGGTGTGGTGTTTGTACCGATTGAACACTATTATAACAGAGGTGGACCTGTTGTCCAGCCAGCGTGGGAGGACCAGACACCGGCGAGTGCACTCACCTCACCCTCACCCACCATCGTACTTGGATACCAATGTCATGACGCCGCCATGGTCCCATCCGATGCATCCCTCACGATCAATGTGGATTATTTCCTCTACCCTCCCAAGGCCATCTCTGGATCCGTGGTGAGCGCCCTTCGTAACGATGCGGTACTCATCCAATTGCATGGTGTCGATTTAGAAGGAAGCTTCCTCTCAGCAATCATTCGAACATTGCCGGCTCATGGCAAATTGTATCAATTGAATGAGACGGCCGCAGCCATTGCCGACTCACAGGGTCAAGCAGTCGATCCACACACTGCTCAGGGTGACTTGGTTGAGAACGTGGATGATGTCGTTGATGATGACTCCAATCGTCTGATCTATGTGCCCGCGACGAATTATTATGGCAACGATTCCTTCACGTTTGATGTTGTTCAAATTCGGCTGGTTGGTAACAAGTTCTCTGACTCGCCCGCTCTCGTGCTCATCGATGTCGGGTATGCACCCATTGCACCGGCATTCGTGGAGACATCAACCACTGCGTTCACCATGCCACAGGATTCCATCCTACTCATCAAGCTACCCAGACTCCATGCCATCAGTAATACGGATGGTCGATCGCTCACCTACTCGATCGTTGGTTGGCCATCGCGTGGCGGCCTCTACCAAGTCCTCCCATCCTATACCAATACGACCCAACAAACATACGAAGCGATTAGTCTGGGTGTGCGTGGCAGTGCGATCACGTCATGGGGCAGTGGACAAGTGACACATCCGAATGGATTCGTCGCATTTCAGCCGACGACTGGTGAGACGGGTGATGCGAACAATGATGACTACTATGCATCATTCAAGTATACCGTGCGCACTGATGAGGGTCTGGCTGCTCCAGCTCCATACCCACAGATTGACATGAATGTATTCGTCGTGCACACCAAGCCAACGGTGTCGAACACGAGTTTCACCTGTGAACAAAATAGTATTGTCGTCGTGTCCTTATTTGGTAGCGTTGATCCAGATGCGACGGGCTCCGATGCCTATGTCGAGAGTCAGCCATGGCATGGTGGCATGCTCTGTCAATTTGAGAGGCGTGAGGGATTCGAAACACCATGTGGCGACATGTTCGGACCCGAGATCATTGGAACGGATGTCAAGGTGTTGGACTCACAGAAGCGGATCGTGTATAAGCCACCACATAATGAGTATGGTCAGCCGTTCGATTCATTCTACTACACCATTGAGGATTCATTCGGTCAACGACCGGATCAGCCTGGTCTCATCACGATCGATGTGGAGCATGTCAATCAGCCTCCATTCATCCCACCGAATGCTGAGCTGAAATTCTTCCTGCAGCCAGATCCCGCTGTTGTGACGACTGCGACCAGTGAACCAGCCGCACCGTATACAGGCCCCAATCCCGAGCTGATCGATTATTGGGTGGATTATGCAGCGCCACCTATCAAGGTCACCTTGCCTGCAAGCGATCCAGATCATACCACGGAGCAGCTGACATTCACATTGCTCAACCTTCCCAAGCGTGGATACTTCACACAGCTCTCATATGTCAATGATACGAGCATGGGCACACCGCTATGGCCAGGAGCGCCGTATAATAACACCAATGTCACACTCCCACTCAATCTCACCAGTCCATATTTACTCTTCCACCCCAGTAATGATGGTGGCGGTCCCAATCCATTTGACGACATCGTTTACAATGTCACTGACCCCAAAGGCTTACAGAATGGGAGTGTCATCACGATGTGGTTGGATTGTGGTTTGGCGTTCGCACCGAATATTTGGACGGTTGGTGCCGCAGCGGGTCCATTGTGTCTGCCATGCCCTCGAGGCGCCTATTGCAGTAATCAAGGCACATTCAAGCCGATGAGTCAGCCGGGCTGGTGGCGGAGTCCGGTGTTGGATAGTCATGGTGGGCCCATCTATCTAGAGTGTCAAATTCCAAGCTCATGTCTGTCTGCACCGTATGAGCAGTTCAATGCCAATGATCCATCATTCAATCAGTCAAGCTTGCAATTTAGTGGATATGGATGTGCGGTTGGGTATGGGGGTCGGATGTGTGCGGCATGTATGGAAGGATTCTATCCCGATGCCACGTTGGGCTGTGTCCAATGTCCCGATGGTGTCGATTCTGCTGCCACACTTCGTATGCTCCTCCCAACCTTGGCCTGGTTGATTCCTCTGTTGATCCTTGGTCTTGCCGCCCTCTGGGTGATGAAGTATCGTCTGGATATGGATTTGGATTGGATGAATGTCTGTATTGGATTCTTTCAAGCGATCGACTCATTCAAGACATTCAACCTCAATTGGCCACCAGACAATGCGGAACTCTTCGACTCATTCAGCTTCATCTCAGTCAACTTTGACCTGTTGGCGGTGGAGTGTAGTGTACCATCGCTGCAATTCACCACGAAATGGCTCGCATTCATGCTCATACCGATTGCAGCGATGGCCATCCTTGCTGTCATTACATTCGTGGTTGTGCCATTTGTGGCTGGATGGGATTGGATGAGACGAAGAGCATTGGATAAGTTGCACAATATATATAGAAGGGAAAATCGATATAGGAGAGATAATGATGGTGCTGATGGTGAGGATGAGGAGGATGTTGATGATGATGATGCTGATGGTGATGGCAAGCTGCCTATGTATGTTGACGATGGCGATGATATGAGTGAGTTCGGTCCGTTGGAGGCGAGGAAAGGGAAGATGAAGCGAGTGGTGAAGGGCATGTTCATGCCGATGGATGATCGTCCCATTCACTCGATTGAGCCTGCTGTCGAGACGGATCCATCCGCCAATCGTCCCTTACCCTATACGACTCTACTTGGTCGTTGGTTGCATACGCTCACCAATGAATCGATTGGTCTGGCCACACTCTTCTGTGACTTCATCTATCTGCCTCTCTGTATCATGTGTATGAATATACTCTCATGTACACGACTACCGGATGGGACCTATCAATTAGATTATGAACCATCGCTACGTTGTGATGAGCCATGGTGGGATTATTGGAGTAAGATTAGTATCCTCTTCCTACTGTTCTATAGTCTTGGTATCCCTCTCGTGTATATGTGGATCTTCTATCGACTCCGTCCTCAAGTGCACACCTACCCCCTACCCATGCCGAGGCCACTACGATTCCTGGCTGGACTGTGCTACTGTCCACGATCATGCAACAAGAAGGCATGGAAGGAGCACATACTTATCGATAAACGTGAGAGAGTGAGATTGGATAGTGAACAAGAACTCGAGCGCTACGAACAACTACAGGAGTGGAGTGAGACCTATGAGCCATTGATTGGTCCCTATCATGAGAATCGCTACTACTGGAACATGGCCATCTGTGCACGCAGCTTCCTCATTGCCTTATTCACTGTCTTCTTGCAACATTCCCCCGTGCTTCAAACCATGTTGGTGCTGCTGGTTCTGGTGGTTGCACTCCTCTTTCAAGTCTACTGGGATCCATATGCACCCCATCCTAAGTATAACGTCAACATCATGGAGGTGGCCAACCTTGTTGGTATGATCATTGTATTGATGTGTGGCATGATGTTCTATATCACTGCACGCGATCATGATCAGGATCGATTAGGTTTTATTGGTATTAAGGATCCAGAGGATGTTGAGATCATCTATCCCGAGTTCAGGAGTCTCCTCAGCGTCATTATTTGGATCCTGATGTTTGCTCTCATGTTTATGGGCGTGCATACCTTCTTCAATCAAATCATTTTTGCACTTCGTTATCAACCATGTTGGCAACGATCACGTCCTTGGCGCAAGAGGATGGTACGCAGATGGAAGGCGCGGGCACTCGCCATCATGCGTGGAAACAAAGTCGAACCGAATCTACCTCATGACCAAAAGGTACCATCGAAGGATAGTCCACCATCGACATTCACCATGCTACAAAAGAAATACGCGGTGCAGGATCGTGGAGGAGATGATGGTGATCCTGGTCACTCGGACTCATCCGATGCAGTTGGAGCATGTCGACCAGCTCCAGCGCCATCCCCGCGAGATGGTCAATCGAGCAGTGGCAGTGAGTCGGCAGGCTTCCGTCGTCTACGCGTCGATATTGCACCGAATGGTCAGACCATTGAAGTGGAGCGTCATCCAACACCAACGACAGTCAAGCCCAACCTCTCCGCTCAAGCCTCCTATGCATGTACGGAGCAATTGAATTCACCCGATGCAGACCACGAGCACTCACCCAATACACCACAAAAGTCACATTTGGACACGAGCTCGACCCCATTGGGCAGTCAGAGTCTGGCCGATGATTATGATGTGAAGCCTCCGCCAGAGTGGCGTGCACCCAAGCTTTCGATCTTGAGTCCGTTACGTGAGCTTGAGGCGAAGGCACTCTACACTCATGCTCGATATGTGAGAATCGATCAACTCACACTCAAACAATTGAAAGAGGTCAATGCAGAGGGATGGGCAGCAAAGGAGGAGGCAGAGCAGGCAGCATTACAACAGGCGTTTGATGATGGATATATGTATCTGGCATCAGAGGGACTCGTCTCACCTGTCTCAGCACCACCCTCACTCAACACCATGTCCTCACCCGATCACAAGTCGATGCGATTCTTGACTCCATCTCCCAATCCACTCTCCCCTTATCACAAGGCACTGATGCAGGCCAATAATGGCCATACATCTGAGCCACTTCCATCTCCACCATCCATCGTTCCATTCTCTGACTCCACTCTCGATCCTTCGCTCACGCTGTTAGGCGTCGATATTGGTCATGCGGTGTATGGCAAGCCATTCAAGCCCCCACCGCCGATCTTATTATGGCGACAGAGCTCACCTGAGCCAAGCAGTAAGAAGTCCGATGGTAGTGATGATGAGGACTTCGAATCCTACCATGCTCGTCTCAAGCGTGGCCGTCATCTACGTAAATTGACCCAATTGACAGGCATCAAACGATTCCGTGATGTGGTTCAACGCATGTTGGCGTTCAGACGTGATGCACTCATACAGGGCCAACACAAGTATGAAGATTTGGAGGAGTGCATTAAAGCAATGGCCATTGAAGCAGCCATGCAGCCAGCACTTGGATCCGTCATGCTCTCTGTACGTGAGTGGGACAGACGTGCATCTGTGTCACGTATCAATGATGCTGCACTGCCGCCATCCTTAGTCAAGCTTCGTGAGAAGGCGATGCAACGTGCACGTCAGGCACGCCTAGGCTTACCTCCCCTTGCGGATGAGAGTGCCCGTGCTCGTCTGCGTGCATCCTTCTCGGGTATGCTACCTGGTCTCATGCCCAATCCAAATGGGACGGGTCGAACGGGTCAGAAGGGCGTGACATTTGACAAAGCAACGTTCAATCGGACTACAACAAAGACAGGCGCGGGAGCATTCGATGTAGAGTTGGGTGATCTCACACTCGATCCACGCTACAGGAATCTCAGTCGTACGGCGTTGGCCGCATTGGCCGCAGCCAGGAGAACCAACATGCTGTGGCAACAGAGAAGACAATCGATCGCTGGAGCAAAGTTGCAGGAATTGCAACAGCAACAACAACAGCAGAAGCAGCGTGCACAACAGCAACAACAACAAAGCCTGTTACAGTATGCTCAGACGTACACTGCCTCACCCACGAATGCTTCTCAACCGCCGACTCCCACCTCACCTCTACGCGCCTCTGGCCTAGCTCGTACCGGCAGTACCATCATGCGGACACCGCCACTCACTGCTCAACGTGGCCCTCCATCACCCAATGGGAACGGGAATGGAAGTTCGACACAACGCCGATCCATTGGCTCAGCAGCCAATCCGAATAGTGCTCGTCCACCCATCCCAAGCACCAGCCGTACCGATGCATCTAGCAAAGTTCCTCCCATCCAACGTCGTGGCTCTCTATCTGGCCTGTCATTGGAGAGTGCCGTGGCGAGCTTAGTAGCCGCACATAAGGCCAGTGCTATTGTGAAGCAGCGTCGGCCCAGCCAGTCGAATGGCCAACCTCCATCAGGTGTACCTCTTCCACCCCCGCCACCACCCAACCAACGTAGTCTTGTCGCCATGCGTGCGAGTCAAGGTAAGAGCGTTCGTATTGCCATCAACACGGATCGAGATGCATCGGCCACGGTGGATCATGCACATCTGCAGGGTGGCTTAGGACAGCAGAGACGAAGCTTTGCCAAGACTGTTCTACTCCATCAGGGACGATCACCCGGACCCGGCGCCGGACCTGGACCCACTCCAAAGAGTGGACGAAATACAAGTCCCACTCCAAAGAGTGGACGATGAGACGAACAAAATGAGCGAATGGAATGGCAGACATTGATGTGATGTGCAGCTGTGCAGCATTACCATCTCCGACCACACCCGTCCATCCATGCAACCATGACGGAACTTGCTCTGCTCTCCTATCAATCAGCCATCATGTTGACGCCTGCTCTGCTCTGCGCCCCACAGACTATTCGGATATCCGACTTCGTTTCGCCCTCCGCTTTCCGCCCTCCTTTCCTTCCCTTGCTTCCTTTTTCCCTAATCTCATTGATATCTGTATATGAAACGAATTGACTGAATGGGAATTTTTTTCTTTCACCATTCGCCCATCCATCCCCACATTCCACCTTCTCGCTTCCGTCCCACTTGATATGTCTAACCACTCATTCATTCAGTGTCCCATTCATTCGATCCACAGTAAGAGCGATATGGATGCTCTGGATCCCTCTCCCTCTGCCTCTCCCTTCCTGCATCTGCCTAGTTAAGCCTAAGCAATGCCATTGCACAATGTCACCGAGCTCCATCTCTTGATCAGGTGGTTCACATAGTATGACACATTGTTTCAGCAACATATATTTCGACTTG
>Ga0256777_1000226_pt1 | contig 12539 bp, 3 predicted proteins | sample MC6MC0928MT_FD_186042 | JGI IMG/M metagenome (GOLD analysis project Ga0256777, IMG submission 186042) | Metatranscriptome of enriched soil aggregate microbial communities from Iowa State University, Ames, United States - MC6-MC0928-MT... | ecosystem: Environmental > Terrestrial > Soil >... | reverse complement strand
AGGAGTATCCTCCACCTGCTCTGCATTACTCAGACCTCGTCTGTGCGCCTTCCTCCTCGCAAGGCTGTGGATTCAGCTTCCTTCCTTCCACCCTTCTGGTCCTCCCCCATGGCTCGCCATCGTATTCAATCCAGCTCCAACAGCAGCTGGATTGCTGGGCTGCTCCCTCGAGGTGGTCGTCATCTCCCAAAGCACTTCTGGTCCTTCGTCCTCATCCCTCCTTCCATCATCCTGGGCGTCACACTCTTCTACTTCATCTATGTCTTCTTCCTCCAGACGACAGCGCGGATGCACATCATCTTCCTGCGCGTGTTCAACTTCGTGGATTGGATCCTCGCCCTCCTCCTCGCAGTGGTTCCGGAGGGCAGTCTGAATTGGATGTGGCAATTCGCAGGTCAATCTGCAGATCTGTTGCCGAAGATCAATCAACCCGATTCCTCCTTCCTCTCCACCCATCATGCTGCCTTCTTCGGTGGATGTGCACTGCTGGCCCTCTGCTTCTACGCGTATCTGCAATTCCGGCAGTGCTGGCAGAAACAACAGGGATACTGCACCTGCCTCGCTGGTGCTTGCGTCTCCTGCAAGTGCCAGACCAGATACCACCAAGCGTGCAGCAAGTGGTGTCACTGCGAAGGTGCATGCAAAAATAAACTCAATCCCTCCGATGCTCCACCTTCACCCGCCAAGGGAACTCCGCGCGACCGATCTCGCTCGCCATCTCCCGCCTCTCCTAGCTTCCATCTTCCTCCCTCTCCGATTCAAAATGGCACAGTATTTCCTGCTATTCCAGAGGAGAGATCATCGCAGCTCAGAGATTCATCTCCTTCTATCGATGGATATTGGGTGCATGAGAATCACATGACGGAGGCCGATGATGCTCTGCTGCTTCCAGCCACTCCTTCTATCTATGTCTTCGTCGCTGCACCGGATTCAGGCAAGTCTCATGCAGTGCGTTATCTCCTCTATCGTATGTTCCAGAAGAGCTTATTCAAGGATGGAATTATCATCACTGGTTCGAAATGTAATGGAGACTTCGAGGGTCTGCTCGACGACAGTCGCATTTGGGATGGATGGGACCAGCAGCGATTCGAGGATTATCATGCAGACCTGAAAGATCGAACAGCTTCAGTGAGAGCGAAGTCCAACCACGAGCTCCCTCCCAACTTTATCGTATTCGATGATCTCATGGGGATCTTGAGTGGTGCTCGCGTTCCCGACTGCTTCAATCACTTCATCTCCACTCACCGTCACACCAATACCTGGGTCTTCATCCTCACGCAGAGCATCGAGAATGGAGTTCCAACTCGACTCAAGAATATGACCAATTTTGCCTTCGTATGTCAGCAGGAGGACAAAGATATGTGTCATGCTGTGTATAAGGCATTCGGTAATCGCAAGTTTTACGATCAATCCAAAGCTCTGGTCTCGTGGAAGGAGGATGAGTTTCTGCAATTCTGGGCAGATGCGGTAGCTCAGCAGTACTACTGGCTCGTCATGATCAAGAAGAAGATTCACTGCGATCCCGATTCGCACATCTCGCGGTACCGATGTTGGAAGGCAGGAATGTTTCCCTCCTTTTCATTCACCTTCCCATTGCAGCAGATAGCTCAGCTGCAACACAATCGAAGGCACAACAACCGTACGTTGCAGAGAGATTTGTGCTCCTCTGACATCGCCGTGTCCGATGCGACTGAGGCAAACGACAGTGACGACGATGAGGAGGCTGAAGCTGAAAATGGAGATGATGAAGAAGAAAGAGCTGAAGAAGGCTCGTGTGATGAGGAGTCTGACTCTGCATCTTCACAGAGCAATCTCAAGAACCTGTTGAAGGAGCTGGATTCCTTCGTCGGTCTGACTCGTTTGAAAGCTGAGGCTCATGAACTGGTCCAGGTGATGCAGTACGATCAGCATCAACGAGAAGCCGGTTGCGCTGTCACTTCTCCTCCCATTCACATGGTCTTTCAAGGAGAACCCGGTACAGGCAAGACTGAGGTTGCTCGCCTGATGAGCAAGATTCTGTGTGCAGTAGGAGTCGTTAGTCGTGGCCAGCTACACGAGATGGATGCGGCAGATCTCACCGGGGAGTATTTAGGCACAACGAAGAAGAAGGTGAAGAAAGCCTTCGAAAACGCTCGTGGTGGAGTGCTGTTTCTGGATGAAATTTATGGATTAGTGAGCTAAATTCTGGATGAAATTTATGGATTAGTGAGCAAGGAGGATCTCTACGGTCAACAGGCGGTCAACGCTCTCCTCAAGCCGCTGAGTGAGGAACGAGATATCTGCGTCATTATTGCCGGATACTCAGACCGCATGAAAGAATTCATGGATGCCAATGCTGGGCTTCGCCGCCGATTCACTCACACGTTCGACTTCGAAAGCTACTCTCCTGAGGAACTCATTCAGATCTTTGACATCAAGCTCAAACACTCCCTCGAGCGATACACTCTCTCAAGTGCGGCCCGTCTGTCCATTTGTCAGCTCATCCGAGAGTGGTACTCTGTCCGCGATCCAACCCAATTCGGTAATGGTGGTGACGTGACGAAGATCTTCCATCGTTCCTGTCATAACCTCAAGGTTCGTACGTGTAAGGCACCAAGCAGACGGATTGAAGCACAGGACATTCCTTTGATTCATGACCTCCCACGACTCGGCATTTCATTGCTGAACCCATCTGCAGCCGACGACGATGCAGAATGGGGTATTCTCGACTCTGAGTCCGTCGTGCAGCAGCACAATGTCATGACTCGTCGCTCAACTCATCCTCGTCTAAACTATGGCGCCACCCCCTCCAGCATCAGCACAACTCCCACCAGCGCCACCAAAAGCTGTTCTCCTGCTTCACTCACCGTCTCCCTTCGTGCTGCTAGACGCAGTCCGACTTCCCAGCTTCCTCTGCCTGTTTTCTCTGATGAAGATGAGGAGAAGTATCCCGCTGATCCAGGCAGTGAGACCAACCTCGAAGAGCCTGTATCGCCACCCATCCACCTCAGAGCTCAGCAGGTGACAGGCTCCGTTCAGTTCCCTCCTTCAACCCCAAGCACTAAGCCATCACCTACCTCTCGCAACGTCACACCTGTCGGCAGTTGCAGTTGCAGCAGTGTCCAGTTGTGTGGCAGCAGATGCGGATGTCAAAAGGCTGGTCGATCGTGCAATGAAGGATGCCGCTGTTGGAGTCGAACCGATGCCGAGTGCCAGAACCGATTTCCGAAGACTCCGAGATTAGTCGGTGTGGAACCGAATCCTGGGCCCCCAAAGCTGTCTCCAGCTTCATCCTTTTCACCTAGTGCTGTCAAACCCGGCGATGCAAGAGATGATCTTTCTTCCATTTCGGCCACGTCTTCTTCCACGCTATCTCTATCCTCTCCAGCTGCGCTGGCTACTTCGTCCGTGTCTTCATCGATAGGAAACCCTGAATCTGCTTCCTCCGGTGCACAGCAGCCGAAGAAGTTGTGTATCGACTGTGACGAACCTATTTACGAGGGGGGTTGCCGTCGCTGCCTTTCCTGCGCCACAATGGTCGTCAATGCGTCGATAGATGATATACCGAAGGCGCCTGCTGCGATGGTCAAGAAGTTGTTGCAACGCGATCGGCGTTGTTATGGCGCCGGGGCTCGCTTTGGTGAAAAGAACCGCAGCTTTCCTTCTTGGTGGCCGAAGGGACAGCCTCGTTTCGTGTATGGAGAGGTAGTGCTTCCACATCGACAGATCACGAACAATTCGGCAGATGCGTATACCGGCTTCCTTCAACTATGTCTTCCAATCCCTAGTAATGTGCGTAGTAATGAATTGGAGATCGAATACCACATTCAGTCGCGGACTATCATTGTGAAAGCAAGGTTTCAGGGCTCCACCTCTACTTTCCATGTCGGCTGTGCTTCTCTCTTCGCCAACTGCACACACATTCAAGGCTACATCTTCGACATTAGTCCGGATTGGGCTTCCAAAAGAGAAGTGGATTGGCTTCTGCTCCCCAAGCCAGTCAAACGCCTGGATCTACTTTTCCGCAAAGTCTATCCACTGTGCTGGCCACAGCCTTTCTCTGATGAGTGTGCAATTCCTCCAGCGCCCCTTCTGTGTCAATCTGAATCCGGCGCCGTGCATCCAGCTGTGCTCATTTTTAACCTCGCTGTCGATCGAGTCAAAACAGCATCAACAATCCAAGAGCTGATGGAAGCGAACACTCTGCTCCGATTTCCGGAGATTGCGGAAATCTATGCACGCACACCACATCAAGTGGTCACTGTCTATGACAGCGAAGAATTGGACCGCGTTGTATCTGAGAGCCTCTCCTGCGTTGACAACCTGCAGGAACTGGTATTCATGGCACACGGCAATCTGCAACCGGGCTTTGCCTCCACTGAGGACGATTCTTTCAGCCAGCTGTTTCAGATGCACTACCCAGAAGAAGCCCTTCACAAGGTGACGAAAAGTTTCTCGCGTGCGGTCGGCCCCATGCGTCACCTGCATGTGCTTCTGGGCGTCTGTTATGGCGGATGGCGATTGATCTTCGACGAAGGAGTGACTTGGATTCCTTCCAATGTATCAATCAGTGGCTTTTCTGACAAAGTCGATGCTGGTATCATTTTCCGTGTTGCAACCCGACTGCTGGAGTATGAAATGGGAGACCCGAGCATTCGACAGTGGGTGTCCATTCAATCTGTGATTCATGGTGGCCGCGCCGATGTTTATGAATTCCTCAGAGAGTGTATGCCTGCTTCTCTCCCGCGGCTACTCTCTCGCACGGCAGCTGGATTCGACGCCGTTCATTCTCAGCGCACTTTCAATCTTAAGAAGCCGCGCAAGGCTTTTATGGAGGCACGCAAAGCGGTGAATGGAGAGACTTTTGCCGACGAAAGAGCATGGTCAACTGTGTCGGTTCAGAATGCTCCTTCGACCAACCAACAGGATCGTATTCATTGTGTCGATCTGCGACCGAACGGTACCATTTGGGCCCTCCCATCCCAGATTGCAGCCCCAGATGCGCTGCTCCACGCGCATGAGCCGCATGCTGAGCAGTCGTCAACTCAACTCTCTGAATCAGATCCCGTTTTGCCAGCTGTGCCCGGGGCACTCCAGCATCGACCGGATTGTACTGGGCTGAACACAGTGTATTCACCAGCAGCAGCTGATCTTTTTGCTGAGCTGTCGTCAGACGAGGCCAAGGTTGCATCTCCCATTTTCGCTGTTTCCACAACTCCGTCTTCGTCTGCATCCTCATCATCCAACTGCTTGATTGCTGAACCACCTGTGCAATTGGAGATTCCTGCACCTCGATTAGTTGGCGTCGAGCTCAATCCTGGTCCTGTTCGCTACCAAGGTTCCAAGAAGAGGGTTGCAAAGGAGATCTATCAAACCATCATTCAGTATGAGAAACAACTCACTGACAAGAACATCCTCGATCTGATGTCACCTTTCGTAGGTATGGGTGCGGTGGAGTTAGAATTCGCGAAGGAGAGCCCTGACAAGGAGATTGCAGCCAGTGACATCAATGAGGATGTCATTCTGCTGTGGCAAGCATTACAGGAGGGCAAGTGGCTACCCGAACAATTGTGCACGGAAGAGTACTACAATGAGCTGAAGAACTCCTCCACACCATCTGCGGAACGTGGATTCTATCTCTCAGCCTACGCATTCAATGGCTGCTTCGGTGGCTCCTTCCGAGGCAACTCACAATCGGAAGATATGTCTATCAAGGAAGGAATTGCTGCTTACAATGCAGTGAAAGATGTCCGTACGTATCTGGAACCATTCACCTTCTCTGCATGTTCCTATGAGAACCTCTCACCCAAGAATCAACTCGTCTACTGCGACCCACCGTATCGCTCATCTCTCGGCCGTCGAGGCAACAACAAGCATCTCTACAACTTTGATGTGATGAAGTTCTGGCGGGTCATGCGAGAATGGAGCAAAGACAATCTCGTATTCATCAGTGAAGAAGCAGGCAGTGCACCGCAGGACTTCACTGAGATCTGGAGGAAATCCATTCGTCGCAACCTGGGCAATCGAAATGGCCAATCCAAGATGAAGAAAACCGAGTGCCTGTTTATTCATTCATCGCGACTGTTACCATCGTGTGCTGCTGCCGAATCGGAGTTGGATGCCATCCAAGCACAACTCAAGTCACTCAGCACCTGTGATTCTGCCCCCTTCGTTTCGGCTTCGGCATCCTCTACCAAGCTGATCCCGATTGAATTTGAGGAATCGGAATCGGATGCGGATCTCCACTGTGATGGAGACGAAGAATTCATCGAGTCTGAAGAAGAGCTCTTTTCAGCTGTTGGTTTGAATTCGGATGGGCAAGATGTGCGAACCAGCCTTCTCGCTTCCAGCAGTAAGGCAGCTGGAGTTTCCTCTTCACTACCTTCGTCGCCGTCAACTCTCGTGGAACAATTGGCTGAACTTCAACAGCAGCTATCTGACGCTCGATGGAAGACAAAGGAAGCCAGGAAGAAATTGGAGGAAGCTGCAGAGCTATTCACCACGGCCAAACAGAATGAAGCTCAACTTGTGGAACGTATACACAACTTGCAACAGCTACAAGAGAAGTGCTGGGAGCCAGCAGAGGGAAGCATGTTGCCAGATAGTGCGAGTCATGACGGAGCATTTGGTGAGGCTTCTGCTTCGCTCGCTGCTTCTCCGACTTCATCCAATATTGTCATTTCCTCTGTGCACGTGCCCGCTCCTCGCCTCATTGGAGTTGAGACCAACCCTGGACCCAAGTCTGGACATTCTCAGAGGTCAGCTTCATCCAATGCTCCCAGACCTGCTGCAGGTGTTTCTTCGAACCTTCATCCCAATCACGAAGAATATGCTGTGACAGCACCAACTGATTTCCACCTACAGCCATCATCTCATAGCTCCTCCAGTCCTGCAGCACCTGCTGCCCCAGCTTCACCATTCCCCTTTTCTTCAGTATCCTCCCCTCGGACCAACCGAAGCCACGAATCGAACTCCAATAATCCTTCGGGCATTCACATCATCGAGGATGGTAAATCAAATGGTGATGTTTTACCTGTTTCAGACCACTCCTCTACCAAGTCACATGCTGCATCGAATTCTCGTCCAACTTCCAGCAGCACAGAGACGGATGTTCTGCTCGATGGCATACTTGAGCGCCTCTCTCTGGATTTCGTGCTGGGTGGGATCTCCTCTGCAGTACCTCCTGTCAGACTTTCCGATCCTCCTTCAAAAGCGGCTAAGGGCGGCTGCGATTCGAGTGGCTTTCCTTCGGCTGCGGCAGCAGCAGCTGCTTATAATCGTCAACTGGACGCAGATGTTGATCGCAGTGCGTCTTGTGGTGAGACCGTTCTTGGTAGTGATGCTCCGAAAGATTGGTGCCTCCACATCGCCTTACGCCGCGGGCCGCTGTCACGAGTTCGCCAAGCCTCGAAGTACGTGGATCCAGCCAAGACGACACAAATTCTCAATTGGATGAAAAGGAACTGGACTTGGTTTCCTCAGTCAAAAGTGGATGCGCCAACCGCAGAGCACTACGAGGTGTTGCTGTGGCTCTCCCGCGATGATACTATCCAGTCGGATGCTTCAGAAACTTTCTCTGCATCTGCCATTCTCGCCTCTCGACCAGCCCGCCGAGTCTTTTCCGAAGGACTAAGCTTTGGCTTCCAGGCTGTCGAGAACGCTGCTGTATCCACGATCAAGAATCCTGGTGCTTCCTTCCCTTCTGCTGTCGAAATCCATGATTTTGATCCTCAAAGTGTCGGACAAGCCTTGTCTGAGCATGACACCCATTTCACTGCGTATCTGGACCTTCCTTGTGCTCACATCAGCACTGGTCAGGTTCACGATAAGCTATGGAAGAATGGCTTGAAGAAGGGCTTCTCTCAAGTTCAGAGCTGTATGGCTTCCCAGGCCGAGCTCCTTGTGAATGTACCTGAGTACTGTCTGAACCAGTTCTGCTGCTTCTCTTTCGCTACTCTCGTTGCCGCTCGAGGTCTTGGGATCTCTGTTCGCGATCTCAAGCTGCAGCTCCAGGAGGGTTGCCTGTGGCGTTCCCCTGCTGTATTTGCTGCCGAGCATGGTGAACCGCTCACTCCACTCGTTGAGCATGAGCTTTTTCCAAGATTCGTTAGATTTCTCGATCCCCCGAGTCTCGAAGAGAAACTGTTACACCCTCGCAATCCATCGGAACCCCTGCCTTTCGTTATGTTCGCACCATCAACGAAGGAGCAGGTGGGATTCGTTGCCGTTCCGTATTCGTACGTGTTGGAATGCGAACAACGCTTCATTTGGAGTTTGAGCGAACTCAGCCAACGGTTTCCCGATTACACTGATCAAGAGGATCTCGACAATTTCCCAGGCTCTTGGCACGCTACTGTCGGGCACGGTCATCGTATCGTCACGTCCTCCGCCGCCCCACAACGGCAAGTTGCCTTTCTGCAATCACGCCATTTCCCCTTGCAGAAGCTGCTAGGAAACGTGATTGACGCCTTTCTTTTTGGCTTCCGGGAATGCACTCTTCGCCTCGATCCTGCCTTAAATCCCAGCCATGTGTGGCTCATCGTCGCTGCATTTGGAGATGATCCAACGTCGGTCGAAATCGAATATGCCGCTGATCATCGTTCTGTATGGCAGCATGCGGCTATCGTTGGTGGTGATCCTCGAGATCGACACTTTCGCAATCTGCTTGGTCAACGACTTCTTCAATCCATTCCGTCCTCCCAGGATCCATTCAATCCTTCGACTTCTCTACCTCGTCCCATCCAGCCGCAGCAGATAGCACGCGAGCTGAACTATGGAGTTCGAACATTGACGCAATCAATTCTCACCTTGCGGTTGTCTTCAGGCGGGTTTTCCCGCACGGACCTATCACCGTCCCTGCCCAGTGCCAACACCATTCGCCGAGCACAACTGCCACACGATTATCTATGGTTCGTATCCCGTGCCAAGCAAGCCATCGAGGTTGCGTGTGGAATCGCGGCTGAACCCATCGGCAGTGTTCGAAGTGATTCAAGGTTGGGTCTCTGTTACTTGTTGGTTGCGATGGAGCTATTGCTCGATAATCCGCCGCATCGACCGTTTCTATCTCTTCCCGATCCCGATCAGCAGGCCGAATTCGAAGCAAAGTGCAAGCAGATCTTCTCCTGGTGTTTGTCATCACCGCAGCTCGATACCGATGTGCCGGTGCATGGAGATCCTGTGAATCGAGCCACTCATCTCCTTGCTGTCTGGCACAAAAAAAATCATTCCGCAATCCTGTATGAAGCACGCATTTGCATGCCTCTTAAACAGACCGAACGAATGACAGAGACTGAACTCGAACCTGCTGCTGTCAATGCTGTGGTTCGTCGCCATCGTTCATCTGGTTCACAATTCCCACCAGCTCCAAGGTTAGTTGGTGTCGAACCGAACCCTGGCCCCTCGATTCTACCCCCTGCTCCATCCACTTTCCAATTGGTGAAACACGCGGCAGTCGCAGTTGGTGGGTTCGCTGCTGCTGCGTTGCTGTTTCGAATCCACAACGAAGAAGTACGAGAACGTCACAGAGAGAAGCAAGATCGCATTCGAAGTAAAAATGCCAAGAAGTTGGAGCGCCAGAACACGATTCAGCAGTATCAGGAGCTGATTAAGCGGTTAGAAGCATTGAGTCTTGATGTCAAACTAATTGACGATGTGTACGAATGTGTGACACGCCTGGAGCGCCGTCGAGGTCCCACACGCTGCCAATCCATCGAGGCGTTTTCCAGAACTTCAAGCATAGAAGATAAAGAGAAAGGCTCGGAACATCTTCGAAGAAAAGGTGCTCGCTTTGGCTTCGAACTATTGGAGGATCTGCACGAATCTGGCGATGGAGGCTGGATCCGAGCGAAAGGGCAGTGCTTCACGGATTCAATTGCGTACATTTCGGAATTCGGCGGCAGAGGCGACAAACCTTCGTGGCTTCGTCAACGTGCCGCCCACTCCACCAAAGTTCGCAAGAAGATCATTGAGATAATGCGAAAGCACCCCTGTCGATTAATCGACGGATTGGAGATGCGTATGTTAAATCAACATATCCCTCCGGACGGGAATCCGGATGTGGCATGGGCACAACTGTGCGAGGACTTCCGAAAAGACACAACCTGGCTCGAGACTCCAGCTATTCAGGCAGCAGCCATTCATCTCGGAGAAGACATCATTGTTCTACTCGATACCCCGGAGCACCAGAACAATGACACAAGGTTCTTTGCATCTGGAGACTCTTCTCAGCCAAGCCTAAATCCGGTGTATATCGCAAATTGGGCGAACTGTCACTTTGTTCCGATGGTATCTCGCACGGACCCTTCCACTCACTCACCTTCCGTGAATGGAACACATGAGGCCTTGTCGATTCCTCCGCAATTGCCAAAGGAAGAAGACAGAGACTCTTCAGTTCCTGCTAAGACAGGAGCCCTCCCATTGAAGAAGGAACTTAAAGCTTCGACTGGCCCTGCCAATATCCGTCCAAGCAACGAAGAGATTGCACGTCAATATCAGTTGCAAGCTATGTTGACAAACACAGCTGTTGTCCGGTATCGCGGACGCGATGTTTCTATTCCTGGCAATATGCTCCTTCGTGGTGTCCACGAAGAGGTTGAGGCGCTGTGGAAGAGGCTGTCTTCAGTTGCTAAGATCCTGGAACAATCTAAGCAAGGACGACCCGATACACCATTCCAGCTAGACTCTTACATCCAGTGGTTGGCTCTGGCTCGCAAGTTGCGCGGCGTCTCTATTGATCAGTCTGACAAGAACCGGTGGCGCTTTCTGTTTCTCAAGACTGCCGATCAGGTTCTGATGCGCGTTAACGAAACCCATCGATACCTCTGGTTAGATGAAGGCCAGGCGCATCTTTTCACAGCGGTGGATAAGTTTGCTGCCTCATTTGACCCTGCGAGTCTGAAAACACCTTCTCAATCTCCGGTAGGATCCCCTCGGAAGGGGGTCCAGCGAGCAAGAGCGCCCATTCAGGCCACAAGCCGAGGAATGTTTGAAGAGCGATTCGAGGCATTTCTGGATGGACTGCCGCAGGAGATGAAGAGTTATGTGGCCATTGGGCTCCTTGGTTCTTTCGCTGCGGTCGCCCTGATGGGGGATGGAGATCCTGCCAGTGGCCTCGAGACGGTAGAACCCCTACCTGAACCGAAGATTCAAGTCTCTGAGCCAGTTAGGCGCCTTATTCGATTGTTGGAAAAGTGCAATATGCCAGGAGGCAGGGATCTCCTTGCTCAAGCGAGTCACGACCTCGCATTGGGACACGGAAAGGAGCAGTCAGACGCTTACGCTGATATGGCTGAGCTTCTGAAGAAGGCGACAACGAGCATTCAAGTTGATGACGAGGCGTACGTCAACGGAGTGCGCCGATTGCTCGCTGGCCGTCCAAGTGGCCTTCCATCTGAGATACTTCGTCCTCTCTCCCTGGTGGTGTCGGCGTTATTTCTTGCCGAAGTGTCAAGAACTCCTCCTTGCCTTCTCAGTGGTCTTATGCTGTTAGACTTCGTTCAGAGTCGCCTCCCTTGCCCTCTTTACCCATATACCCTCGCTCAACCAGGGATTTTCACATTCCGCGAGTGTTTTTTCAACCCCATTCGAGATCAGCACAGTTGTTTCACGTACAACATTGCTGCATTCCATCCGATGGCCCGCTCTGGAACCTTTGAGAAGATCAGATCAACCCCCTTCGTCCTTGAGAACGTAATGCCGAATAACAGGTCACGCTGGCAAGAGGTTGACATCCTCGCACGATGGATTGCTGGTCAACAAGGGTACTACTTGGAGTCCCACCTCTTGCTCGGTCGGCTGCAAGCATCATGGTCGTGGGTCCAGTACGCAATGGACGTATGTTCGGACAAGTTATACCAATTTCGATCTGGCGATCGCGGCCGCCTTCTCCAGCCATCCAGAGCTGAAGATGCTCTACGTGAAGTGGTCTTACCAATGGTGCGCACCAGGCTGCTCCATGTAGGCTTCATGCCTTGCATCTCCGAAACGACTCAAGAAGCTCTTTTTCCATGGCATGTTGCTGAAAACACGGCCATTATCGTGCTCTGTTGTCTGATCCTGGCAATGGTCATTCCCACTTCGCTTTTTTGAAAGGGTGCAAGGAATAGCTTCAGCTAATTTGCAATCACAAATTGCGTTGAACAAAAGGCAATCCCCTATTGTTTTTTGGTTCCTTCATTTCTACCCTTCCGCAATGTCGGTCAATAGATTTTGTCTGAGTTTGAATGATTGGGACTTAGGGTTGGGCCCAAGACAATCGGCATTCTCTGTCCCGCTCGCTGTTAGTCTAATGCCTCAGCCACTCCTCGGCTGTTGGACATTCATGATTCGTTACTTTTGTTATTTCGCAACATGCAACCATTCACCAGGCAGCTAAGCTGAAAGAAATCGCAAGACACTCAGCAGCTGCTAGCTTCGGAATACCCAGCATCGGCTGCGCTTTGATGTGTTGCTTTCTTCTCGCTTGTCGCTTCAACTGTTATCGCGTTCGCTTTACCGTAGCTTATTGCATACATGTTGGAGTCATACCATTCTACAGCCCGTCCCACGCGAGATAGATCTTT
>Ga0256777_1000216_pt1 | contig 12692 bp, 2 predicted proteins | sample MC6MC0928MT_FD_186042 | JGI IMG/M metagenome (GOLD analysis project Ga0256777, IMG submission 186042) | Metatranscriptome of enriched soil aggregate microbial communities from Iowa State University, Ames, United States - MC6-MC0928-MT... | ecosystem: Environmental > Terrestrial > Soil >... | reverse complement strand
CTTTCCGAATCCGTCTCTCATTTTGCCTTTGACCTCACCAGTGTACGTCCATGATGATCGTTTCCAAGAGCCGCCTTTCCTCTTCGTTACTCTCCTTCGCTCAGCGGATGCTCGGGCTGCTTCTTCGTACTGTTTTGCTTCAGCCTCGCTAATGGATCGTAGCTGACCTTTGGCCACCTCACAGTGCAGGAAAGCAACTGGCATGGGGGATGAGGATGATGATGATGACGAGGAGGATGATGGAACAGGATCCCTGTGCATGCCGCACTCTGCTTCTTCCCGCTTAGGGTTAGGAGCTGGAGCTGGCGCCATCTCTATACTTGATCGAGGTCGCTTTCTTGATGGAGCAACAACAGCATCGCTGAAATGACGGGAGATCGAGGCACTGGCACTGGTACTGGTGCCAGAAGCAGAAGCAGAGACAGAAGGAAGTGTTGTGCTCCTGCTCGTACCATCATGTGTCAAACTGCTTGATGTTGCCACGTCATATGGTGCCGCTGCTTTTCTCGGCTTATGATCGATTGACATCGGAGTGTTGGCAGGATTCATATTCACACCGGCATGGACTCTTGGCGAACCATTCCCGTTCATACACTCATCATCATCACACTCATTTTTACACACAATTCGGCTCTTCCCACTCACACCATCACCAATCATGTCTTTCTCATCTGACATCATTTTAGCTCCTCCTCCATCATCCTCATCATCATCCTCGTCGTCATCCTCATCGTTGCTGTCATCGCCATCATGACTCCATGCTCCATTGCCAAGGACTCCTTCATCACCTGAACTATCCAGCTCCCGCTCCTCATCACCCTCCTCGCCTACCAACTTCCCACCTTGAAACCAACCTGCCTCTTGGCCAATCTGTTTCCATTTCCCATTCTTCCCGATTTCTGTCTCGACCACGATTGCTTGACCGAAGCCAGTCGCATATTGTGGCATACAGCCACGATGATGAACATGAAGCTTGGAACAACCAATCGTCCACTCACCCATGTATCTCTTCTGCGTAAGTTTGCGTCCATCGGTTGTTTCCTTTGCCAGACGCCATGTTCGATCAGTGAAATACCAACGACCACTCAAACGCTGTTGGAGGAGGAGTGGATGGCTGGGCCTGGCATCATGACCAGGAGTAGAAGTAGAAGCAGAAGCGGAAGCACTAACACCTTCACTACCGTGCGCGTCTGGCGCTCGAGCGGACCTAGGATGCTGAGCACTGGTCGATACAGCCGCTTGCCTGAGCTTCTTCCTCCCATTTGCTTCTCTCTTGGCCGCTGTTGAGTGTTTCATGATTGCTGCGTGCGGGTTGGGCGACAGAGACAGATAGAAGGAGCGGAGTGGTGAGTGTTGATGGATACATGGCAGCATGTGCAGTGCGCTCCGCTTGTGTGAGTGAGCGTGAGCGTGGTGGTTGGCTAGTGATGGGATGTGATGTGATGTGATGAATGGAGCGATGAGTGAACGAATGAATGAGAATCGCGATCGGGGTCAACTGCTCAGCACATGCATCAGTACGGGCATTGACAGAGAAGCGAGAGAGAGAGAGAGAGAGAAAACAAGAAAAACGATCTCAATAAACACAAACATCGAACAACAAACAAAAACAAGACAAAAGAAAAATGCAGCGCCACACAAAACAAAATGGAACTATCATACAGAAAGGCATGAGAGTCATGTCAGATAATCCGTGCCACATTGACGCAAGAAAACTCGTTCTCGTGTCTGTTCGACCCCATCATGAATTGTCCAATTGCATTTCTCTGCGGAGGGTGAGGGCAGAGCATGAGGTGCGTGAGAGAGTTGGATGACGAGAGCATTCGCTGGTGATGGCGACCATGGCCATCGTCTCGGTCGATTTGAATCTTCCTACTTGTATGTTGTTGCGGTTTGACGCCATTCCACCCGACATTCTCCTACTCAATGGCTCAATGGCCAGAGGACGGGGCAAGAGGGTGTGTCGGCTGGGTGCCTCTGATTGAGTTGTTAGCCTACGTACATTGAGTCCCTCAGATTCCTTGGTTGCGTGGAGTCAGGTTGAGGAGTGGATTGAATTGATTTGCATCCCTATTGGGAGTGGCATCCACGCTTACGATACAAGAGGTGGTGCAGGATCGGAATGGATGCCAACCACACTCTCAGTGAAAGACCGAAGCATGGACGGATGGAGACGAGCTATGCTGGCCTGACCTGATGCTACAGCAACAAACTTCCAAATGCGTGAATGAGTGAGAGCGCAGGTGCGTGTTGAGTGGTATGGAGTCTGCTAGTCAGCGCATTAACCCTCAGCCTTCGCTTCACTTCATCGAGGTATCATGATGCAAATCGTTCGCTACTCTCAATCCAGTCATCGACAGGATGGTATGATCATTGGCATTGAAACGATTGAAGATCGGAATGTGGAAAGTAAATGGAACTGCAGACTCACCATCACCATGTGGAGGGTCGCCAAGAACGCGAATGCGAATGCAGATGCTGGAACGAGGTGGCACACAGAGATCGACGAAGTTCTCGCCACGGGACACAACACAAGTAGATGGAGACGGCGATGGAATAGATGTCGACTGCATACGAGGGATGATGGCGTCTACAGCACTGCAGGTTACATGCGACGCATGAGTGTGAGGTTGCATCGGTTGCGTTTCATCCTCCGCTTCAAAACTGAGACTGACAGCTGGGTGTATTGCATTGATCGGGATGCGTAGTTGCAGAGGAGCGTGATTGTTGTTGTGTATGCGATGTCGCGTGATGGCGGCCTCTGCCTCGGCGTCGACCTCACCGATATCCAACCAAACATGTGAGAAGGACGATGCGAACAGTGAGGATGGGTAGATGGACAGCAATGATGGTAGCACACTCACGGCAGAGCAACAAGTGCGTGAGCGCAGAACAGAAGCGCCCAACTCCCATTGGGACTGAGACTTGCACAGCGTTGCGGATAGGAGAATAGCAGCCGATACGCCACGACTGTCCAACTTGACACTGCCATCTACCTTGCTGCTTGTCCAGCTGTTGACCATGACTGATGATTCCCATTCCGCACCTTCTCCTCGACCCCATGCACCCACATCCTCCCCTTGTAGACGATGCTCCTGCAGTGCGACTGTGATATGTGCATAAACACTGGCGCCGGGCAGTAAACAATAGGCATTTGGGCAGCAGGGTTGGAGAGTGAAGGCAGGAGGAGGAGGCATGGTGAGCGTGCGTTCATCTTCTTCCACACAGGTAGAAGCAGATGGAGCGTTCTCACTCCCACATGACGACTGAAGCAATGCCGCAGTTAACTCAGCTGACAACTCGCCGGAGGACGAAGTGGACGAACAAAAGTCAAAGTCTGTCCGAGGAGAGGAGAGGGCCTGCAGTGGTGATTCAACATCGGACGGTGAGAGAAGCGATGGTGAAAGCTCAGTCTTCGTAGGTGACAGATCCTTCTCGCCAGAATGCGTGGAATACATCAGCTCCACCTCTGCATCACCGCTCTCCATGACACTTGGCTGAAAGAATACGAGTGGAGGGGAGAAGCCACACGGGCAATATTCATTGTCATCACTCACACCATCGTCACTCATTGGGATTGCCGGCTGCGTGCACCAACGCATACTGATATGACGTGCCTGGTCGGATGAAAGAGTGAGAAATAAGGGAGTCGAGCTCTCATTGCACACCTCAATACTGCGATGGATGGCATTCACACTTGAGATTGAAACAGATGGGGCAGTGCCCTTCCCATTGAATGATGTTGGTTGTCCGGCATCAAGGCTCATATGTACGGCACTCCCCATGGTCTGATCATTGTGCCGTATACGACGTGACTCCTTGTCTTGACCGATCATAGACACGCCATTCCCACGATCATGCCCATCACTCTCACTGTCACCAATGGCGATGCGCTCATGGCTCGAATCCATTGGATGATGCTTGATCTCCTTATTCGCATCCATGTCAGACAACGTCCCCGCGTCTGACGTTACGGTGCCAGCCATGCGGGACAGAAGTTGGCGACGAGCATGACGTCGGTTCGCAAGCTTAGTGAACGAGAACGGGTCATGCGATGATGTTCGGTTGCCATCGTTTCGGCTCGTTGATGATTCGGCCTGTTTGTTGTCAGTTGGTGGCGGCCCTCCGCCATCTTGCTCTTGTATTGTGTACATGTATCCTAAATTCAGGCGATCTATAGCACTTCCGTCCTCGCGCGTCTTGCTACCTTCAACAGCGCCGACTGCACATGCTCTTGTTTGACTTGGTTGGGTTGATGATGGTGAGCTGAGGCTGAGAGCGAGTCGTCCATCGCATACGAGCCAGCGTAAATAGATTCGATGTAGAAGACGAGGAATGGTGACGCATGCAGGATGCATGGGGATGGATCTTGATCCTTTGTCGGCATGAGAAGATGGTGTGACCGCCTCTGTTTCGTCTGGTTGGCTGGTGCAGATGTCAATGAATGCTTGATGAAGGCCTGTCTGCGCCGTCGAAATACGTATGGCAATCGAGTGCTCGGCTTCGGGATCTGCGCCATTTTCTACCGTGGCAGTTGAGTGGCAAGGAGAGAGAGATAGGGAATGCGGCTGCATGTCCAACAATGAACACGACGATGAAAGATACAAATGAAGTGGAATGATCGGGCTCCTGTTGCGCAAGCTTAACGTCATGCTCATAAGAGAGGTACGTTTTCGATCACCTGACAGCAACGGCTGATGTCGAATGCAATGGATGAATGAAACGCCCGCTGATACAGGTCCCATCACGAGACCAGCATCCCTGCCGCTCAACTCTGCATTGACCCCAGCGACCGATGCATCCACTACATCCAGTTGACTCATTCCAATCTGCCCGACCAGTCGAACGTGCAATTCAGCCAGGCAGTGCGAAGGAGTCAGAGTGCAGCCGTCCAATGTTATCAAGGCGGGTGGGTCCCGTTCCTTCCATGATTGAGACAACGAATCACCCGTTGTATAATCTTCGCCCTCCCCAGTCTCTTCCGTTTCCTCATCCACATCATCGTCCTCATCACCATCGTCATCGATCGATAGTCTTGACGGCGTCTGGTGCTGCAGTGTTGTATGGCCTTGCATGGGTCGGAGAGGTCGGTGGGTTGGGTAGAGCAACGGGTGTGAGCTGGGCCCAGTTTGTGTGTGATGGACGGTCATTGGAGAAGCACGATGACGGTAAACGGAGAAACTCAGTCCAGTCAGGAATTGGTGTGCCCCATCATCCATGCGCGCTGACGGAGTGAAAGCCAAGATGAGGTGGCGAGTTGAACGACTAGGCAGCAACACACGAGGACGAAGGAATTCACCAGTTTGATTCTTCACACTTGCTGCTCTATCCTGAGATGCAGTTTGCGTGAGCAGGACACAGTCATTGCTTTGCTCAAGGCAAGTGAGGCAGTTGAGCATCGTTTGGTTCGCTGTTGCATCCATGATGTGCAGCTGAGATGGAGGAGCATTATTGCTGACAAGGACGTCGAGTGGGTATCGGGTCGGATTGGTGATTGGGAACGAGACAAACTTTGACACGGCGTGCATGGCAGTGAGGTGTTGAGTGGGATGACGTCGTGCGTCGATTAGGCCTGCATCAAATAAACCATGCTTGACTCGGTCAAACCGCAGTGCCATCCTTTCCTGTGCATGGAACGAGACGGGAAGGGCAATGTCGATATGATTGGTAAGATCACGCACGAGTATGGTTTGAGTCTGTTGTCCGAGTGCGCGCACGTGGCAATGGAAGGATATAAAGCGACGGGTGCCTGGTGCAAGGGAGAGACGTGGAGGGTAGAAGTGAAAGTTGGCGCGTTGATGAGTAGGAACAAAGGTTGAGGTGAGGGTAGCCTTGCTCTGTTGCCCGAACACGATGTCAATGGAGCCTTGATCACGCCCAGTAGGACCAGCTGTTGAGAATGATCGGGCTCGACCATACTTACTCATGGTATTTGCAACGAGGAATCTCCCTCTCACAATGCCATTCAAACCACACACACCTTTGCCATCGACACCGTCACCAGTATTCGCTTGCATATGAACCATGCCAGCATGAATGCGATCGGGTGTGAGCATGAGTGGAGAGACGCGTGCGGGAGAGGGAGAGAGAGTGGATGCGGATGATGCAAGATTGCAAACCTCGACATCCACGTGGGAAGCCATCATCGGCAAACCCACAGGAAGGATAGAGAGATCACCGTGAAGCGAATGGGACGAGGAGGAGGATCCAGATGTGAACAGTGAACACAGACCATCTGTTGTGGCAGGTACACCAGGATCGCTGCGTGCGGATGGCCGACCTGACAAGTCAGCTGTGTCTGGCTGCCGCCTGTCATCCGCTTCTCGCGTTGAGAGGTATGTCGGCATGAGTATCGCTTCTTGCATGACGTGTGATGGCGCCGTATCGATGACCTTCCGCCATCGTGCACTTCCATGAGTCTGATGCAGAGCAGTGGATGCTCGACAGCCGAACTCATGCGAATGACTGTGTCGAAGCGAATGCGAGCGAGAGGAACGCGGGAAAGACTGGTCATGAGTAGCAGCTGCCGGATGAGAGACGCTCGCCAACCAGCACATGAATATATCGATCTCACCACCAGCTGGCAGCAAAACGTAGATCGAGGTGGTAGGAGTAGGAGTGCGCCCGAGCGTGTCGCCAGAGTCACCTCGTGATCGGGAGTATGTGCGGTCTTGATGAATGGATGCGCTTGCATGTCGATGCGTCAATAACGCCGTTCCAGGTTTGACGAAACAATGCAAGAATCCTCCTGGCGTTGCATCCTCACGCATCTTGGCTGAGTCATGCCGTTGTCTGTGTCTGCGACCACCAAGTGTTGAGTGCGATCGAGGCAAGGCGCTGATGTTGTATGAATGCTTGCGTTGCTGTAGGTTTGGTATCCAGTTGATCTCTAGGATGAGTGGAGTGGTGGCGCGGCTGCGTAAGGTGAAGTAAGTCGGAGCGGGCATGGAAAGAGGGATGTGTTCACTCCAGTACACACGAAAGCCACCAGACACACTTGGTGAGAGCGAAAAAGATGAGGGCTCATTGGATGGCTGTCTTGGGCTGACTGTCTCGGCAGCAGGAGTACATTTCTCTTGATCATTCATCTCTCGTGCGATACTGAATTCGAATGGAATGATAACATCGAATGGCAGGATCAAGTCTTTGTGCAATTGTGTGCATGATGTAAGTAACAGTAGAGCACGGCATGGCTGAGTCAGACTGGTAGCTGTTCCAATGTTCAGTTCGTCTCTGTCGCTGTCATTACGCGAATCGTTCAATGTCGGATGCGTTCCCTCATAGTCCAGCATGGTGAATGGAGTGGATGGCGCGCTGTTGTTCAAGAGCCCAATCTGTTTTCCCACCTCATTCGCTGCCGGCTGGACCAGGGTTGGGACCTGTGAAAGCTGAGATACATGGCCTTCCGCTCGATCAATCGATTGTGCATCGCTGGGCATATCGGCACACTCATCAAGAAGCGGTAACGCCTCATCACGACTGAGCTCATCTTCATCTTCATCCAATGTGCCTTCACTATGAAGCACAGCATTGACAGCGGGCAAGCTGCGGGTACGAAGCATCTGAGAGTGAGATGCACCTTCCGGCTCATCAACACCAGCAGTAGGGGCAGAGCGTGGAGATCGTGGAAGCATGACAGAGGATGACGCCAAACTGGAGGCATCTGTGCTGCTCGCCTCGCTTACTGTGTCCAACACATCACTTTCCAACTCATCAACTGGCGAGCCCGCCGTTTGTCTCACATCGTTGCTTGCAGCCAGCTGACGTTGAGTTTGCACCTCCCTTTCCTGTTTCTCCGTCTCCCTCGCCGGCTTTGGTTCGTCCTTGATGGCCCATCTATCCGGCCTTGTGATGTAATCCTCCAGTGTGGCCGCATCGGAGCAGAGTGGAATGATGCATCGCACCTCCTTAATCACTTCACGATTCTTCGTCTCATACACATGCAACAATGCGGTCCAGAATTCAATGAGAGACGTGGGAGACGACGGCTGAGATGAGGCGGTGGGCGATGTACATGGACATGGGGTAGGAATAGGAGGAGTGGGTGTGTGTGGCTCATTGCTTTGATTGGTATCAGCATCGGCTGGGTGAGAAACGACAAGTGGTCTGGGTACGAATGTAGCACGGATGGTTTGAATCGCGCTGGGTTCTAGTGTGAACACTAGACCAGACGTCGAGCCATGAGAGGTTGATTGGACGGTAGTCGACGAGTCGGGTGAGACAAGATCAACCACACGATGCAGATTGCTCGCCGAATCGGACTGTGTACCATTGCTCTCATCAGCATGGGTGACATTCTGCTTGATTTTTTGCAGCTCCTTTAATCTTCGCCTCAGCTTGTCAACCTTGTCACTCTTATTCTTTCTGATGGCAATCCGCAGCTTATGCATGATGTGCTCCTCCTCCTCCTCACGCTCAGCCAGTGACGTGCCCGTGCTGAGAGAGACGCCCTCCAACATGAGTGAGAGAGAAGGGATGAAGGGCAGGGAGGGATGAGGGCATGCTGCGGGCGTATACACGATGACATCAGACGAGAGTGCGGTTGCATTGGTACCTTCAAGTACAGTGCTTGCATCAAGTGTATCGGTCATGGAGGCGCTTCTCTTTCCATCGCCGCGGTCAGAGCGCGTTGAATGGTTTGTTGCTTTGACGCATTGTTTCTCCCACTCAACGAGTTGAATACGAAATGTTCGTGGCTTGAGCGAAATATTCTTAATGATGATTGGGTGGAGTGAGAAGACGGAAGGTGAGGTGGGCGACAGTAGAGATCGCATGGGGTGGAGGGGTAGAGAAGGGGAGAGGAAGGGGGATGGTGACTCTTGCGGTGGAGGGAGGGGCGGAGTGCCTTCCTTGTTAGACGGAAGTGACAGAGGATGTAACAGAATGGGAGGTTTCGAGTGTGCGACTATCAGTGTGTCATTACTGGTTTGCTTCTGTCCGCCATGACTGTTTGATGGCGTGCAGCATGGTTTGAAGTCCAGTTTGAGTGCTTGCAGCCAGAAGTGTTCCGCCTTGCGAAGGTAGGCCTTCACAACAACCACTTTGCTGTTGGAGCTATCCAGCACATTACGAACCGTGATGGGTTCGATGAATTTACCAGCCAGTGATGGCTTGAAGATGAGAGGAATGTCAGCGTGTTGGTGAGGTGGAATGACGCCCAGCTCGCCATGCGGGAAGGTGAGATCCATACTGGCAATGCTGCCCGTCTTGACCAGCTCATAGAGTAGAGGCACACCACTGAGGTTGGAGATGGCCACTGTCTTCTTCTGTACATGCATGTGCAACAACTGTCCCAGGTTAATATGCTGCTGTGCGACATCCAATGAGGAGCGACAGACGGATGCTGGAAAGAAGAAGCGACGCAGCGGAGGGCAAAGTGACGGCAGCCGATTCAGTGTCGAAGATATCCCACCACCTAGGTTCAGTGGCGGTACGCGCATACCAACGTCTGGATTGTTGGCTGAGTGAGGGTCAACGTCGCCTTCCAGGTTGAGTGATGGAATGCGTGAGTGGACGGCGCTTGGTGTTGACTGTGAGGTTTCAACCAACTGAAACCATAACTGTAAGAGAGGATCGCTCCTTGTCGCGTCATGTGCGGCAGTTGAATCAGACGGCTGGCGAGATGGAAGACGTGGAGGTGGTGATGTTGGAAATGCAGCTTCGCCGTCACTGCCAGAGGGAAGCACGCCTAAGGCAGGTGGAGTGTCCATGCGTGTTGGAATTGGCTGTACACCAACTGGCGCAATCATTCTGCCGCCCAACACTAATGGTTGTGAGCGCGGAATGGGCGAGATGTGAGCCGATTGCACTTCAGCAGCGGGTGCATCGGGTCGTGGAACAGGTGAGGATGAGTGTGCATGGTGTCGGAATGGAGCATGCTTATGAGGTTGAGTATGAGCATGGACATTCCATGTTGGCTTCGGCAAATGGGACCCGATGTGGAAGAGGATATAGATGCGCCGGCATGTGAATGGTTCGAGATGAATGTCAGCTGCGGTAGTGAGAGAAGCGAAGATCTCTCTATTTGGATGACGAGTGTTATCGTCGATTCGTGTGATAAGTTTCTCTTTGATAACTGTTTCTATATCCTTTCGTTGCATGATGAACTGCTTAACATACTCCCTTTCCTCCGCATGATCCTTGAAATTGATGCGCCGTGCCGTGTGCTCATGAGTGACGCATGCAGACTCGAATCGACGCCAGCATGAGACGAGGGATGATGAGACAGGTAATGAGGGAGAATGCGGCAAGAGGGACGCAGGTGTAGGCATATGCATGGGTATAGATATAGGTATCGGTGTGACAGCACGAGTAGTTGGTGGCGATAGGGCAGGCAGCGGTGGAGAGAAGGATGGGGGCATGCGCATCGATGAAATGACAGGAGATGAGGATGCGGATGCAACACGCGACGAAGCCACTGATGATGGGAGCGGTGGTGGCGAGACTGGAACAGGGGTGTGCGCGCCTGCAGTGTTCGGCCTTGTAGGTGTACGCTTCTTGGCGTCGCTCTCGTCTATCGTAACGCCGTCCTCGTTGCACGTGCGGAACATTTGCTCATTGCGAACCCATATACTCATCACTTCACTATGACCATTCAACACATCCAACATAGGTTTGGACGGATGCGAGCCAGACGACACTGTTGCATTCGCATCACCGTCACTGCTGACATCGTGCTTTAACTTCCATCGCTCTTGCGAATCGCCCTCTAAGCTACGATGCAATCTCACACATATGGGTCGCTCACTAACATTGCGCACATCGACGACGCGCATGACTGGGTAATGAGAGATGAGACAGCCGAGAGGAAGTTGATTGATCGCCTGCAGGTGGGGAGGTTGTGAGTGACGCTGAGGAGCAGAGTGGTGGGTGAGATCAGCCGAAGCGTTTGGTGAGAGTGGTGGGATGGGTTGTGGCAATGGAGGCAATGGAGGAGAAGCTGTGCGGCTGCCGCTGTTTTGAGCGACGCTGCTAGTAGAGGATGCACGACTCCTCAGTCGATCATGCTCATCAGGCAGTGGTGGAGGCTCACTCTCAACGTCAGCACGAGGGTCAGGAGTAACTACTCGTTGATGATGTAACTGCATATTGCCACTAGTCTGCGGGCTTGTGCGACCCGAAGTAGAAACAGTAGCAAGGGGGAGCGGAGGCAAGGGAGGAGGAGAAGACGCGGTGTGGCCTTGCGACGTGGAGCTGGGCTTGGCCGATGAAGCACCATATGTTCGCTTTCCCCGGCTAGCGTCACGCTGTGGTCCATTCAAATTCTCTGTCTCTGTTTCCGGCTGTGCTGGACTATAGATTTGGTAGTGAGCTGCGTGCCAATCCTGAGTGGCTTCCTGTTGTTCCTGTTCCTCAACAATTTCATGCTCGTTCACAGCTGTGCTCGTCATATGCAGCAGGCCACATCGTCTAACGACGACGATGGCACTACCGATCACTCGCTCCTCATTCTTTTCTCTCTTCACTGCACTCACTCTCACCACACACAGGCACGATGTCAGGGGTGGCAGACAAGCCGAACCGCTAGTGGATGACGAAGAATGCGCAGTGTGCAGAGGCAGTAAATGGAGTCTGACTGGAGTGATGGATGGTTGAGTGTCAGTTGGGAGTGGAGCATTGAGGTTGAGTGTGGTTGTGTGGACAGTCGCTGTCTGACATCGCCAGCCTGCCACTGTTGCTAAGGACTGACTCGCTGCGTCATCAGGCTCAATGCGGATGCTGACTGATGGACATGCGGCGTGGTGAGCGGAGAGTGAAGCAGATATCGAATCAGTGGTGCAGTTAGGGGTAGTATGAGTGAGAGGCGGCGATGATGTTGATGTTGATATTGGTGTTGATGGCGATGCTGAGAGTGGTGCTGGAGCTGACACTGACAGGGATGAGGATGACAGTGCCACTGGTGGAGTGAGGCTGAGCGGCAGGTTGAATGAAGAGTCATGTGGCGAGAGATCGGCGAGGTAAGCTGGACAGGAGTCAGTATGAGAGGCATGGATCGATGTTGATGAATGAATGAATATGAATGGATGGAATGCGACGGGCAGCGATGGAAGATGGCAGACGAAAGGGAGGGACACTGACATTGACACTGCCAGTGACACAGAATCTGATGGAGATGGCAGAGGCGGATGCTGATGCTGATGACTCATGTTGCCATTCACTCCGACAACACGCATACCATTGAAGCCTTGTTGTGCATGATCAACATCGTCGGGGGAGGCAGCATGGTACATGATGGGGTATCATATGATCATCTCTAGAGAATGGCCTGAGATGAGTTGGCAGGGAGAGCGAGACAAGCCGAACGGCCATTTTGAAAGGCTCATTGAATGGAGAAGACCTGAAGGTCGATTTCACGGCAAGATCACGAGGGATTGAGCAAATTATGAGTGCAAAGCGCATGAGATATGAGTTAAAAGCATAGTTAGGCCAGCAACCTGCATTACCCTCGTTGGATACATTTCCGGGTGCGTCGAAAACCAGACATGATTGAAAGCTCTTTGTTCACGAAAGATCAGGAAACATCTGCTGCTAACTCATCAACCAATAAGGATATATCAACTTAACTGTAATAAAAATGTTCATATGTCTACGTTAATTACGCGCACATTTATATTTTTATTTTCCACCTTTCCCTCCTGCTGTGAGGTGTGCTTGAACTTTCTCGAATTTTATACAATTATTCCATGTCAGCT
>Ga0256777_1000213_pt1 | contig 12700 bp, 6 predicted proteins | sample MC6MC0928MT_FD_186042 | JGI IMG/M metagenome (GOLD analysis project Ga0256777, IMG submission 186042) | Metatranscriptome of enriched soil aggregate microbial communities from Iowa State University, Ames, United States - MC6-MC0928-MT... | ecosystem: Environmental > Terrestrial > Soil >... | reverse complement strand
TACTAGCAGTTCAGTTGTCAATAGTAGCAGGAGCAACAATGCTCAGAATCGCTGAGCGACACTGGCACTGGGGCAGAGGCCAATGTCAATCTCACCACTCAACGTCGGATGTGAGAGAGAAAGGTATTGCCGGCAGCAGGCAACTGATTGGTCAGTCACTTCCAAAACGAAGGAGCGAGTACAGCTAGCTGCCGCTGTGCGATGGTTGGTCTTCCGATGGACAGCTCGTTGAGCCCATTGGCTGAGAGGACGAGGATGATGATGACGACGCAGCACGCCGTGACGGCGCTTTCATTGTAGTTTTGGCTTCTTTTCTCTCACCTTGCAACCTCTTGATTGTCTCAGTCATTTTTGCTACTTGAAACTCAAGCTCAGCGTTCCGTTGTAACACCTTCATCACTTCATCGGCCATACGGTCTGGGTTGAGCTGCAATTGATGTACCTTCTCTTTGAATTGATAAAGTTCACGTTCTCACCTGTCCGCCTTCACTCTGCGCTGATTCAATTCTTTGCGCCACTCGCCGGATTGAGCTGTCGGTGACAATAAGCTCTGGAATAGTCCAACGTAGTCGTCAAAAAGAAGCATGGCATGAATAGGAACGAGAAACTTCATCATCTTGGCGATATCCATGTCCAGGTCCAAAGAGAACCAAACATCGGAGAGGTCATGTCCTCTCATTCATAGAAGCAAAGCAGGATATGCAAGGTCGACAGAAGTCGATGAATTGATGTGGATCTTAATCGTATGAGGCGCACCATGATAGACCCACCGTCCTCCCGCCATCTCGCACACCTTCTCTCGCGCCAATGACTTCATTCGCGTGGACATCGCATCTACCCGACTTTGGATCTTTTTGTCAGACTTTGGTGTGGTAAGCCAATGATCCATTGCGCCAAGGAATCGTTGAGCGAAGAAGTCAACAATCGACTGTAACAGGATGGTCACTTGTCCAGCATCGAGCTTCTTCATCTTCAGCAGATGGTTGAGCGGCTCAGGTTCGTTGATATCGAGCCACAGGTCATCACCATACCAACTGTTGTCGCAGCGGGATGTCACAAATTCACGCATGGATTTCGTCCATTCCACCACATTGTCAAGCTTTGATGGAGAGCGTTTGAGGTATTTATGATTGAGGAAGAGGCCAAGGTGAATGGGATCCAAAATGAAATTCTCGATCGCGTAACGTGTGATAGGTGCAAGGATGTTTGGCGCTGGGTCCAACTCCTCATCATCGATGTCAACGATGCCATAGACGAAATCACTAAGCATGTGCGCAAAATCAGGGCGATAGTCTGTGTGCGCATGAGGGTCAGTCATGGTACGCACCAGTTCGACCACGTGCAGCTTGGATGAGGGGCGGTCTGGTACAGAAGCAGAGAGTGAGCCACACTTGTCGCCTTTTCCGGCATGGGCGTGAGCGCGTATGATCAACTGCATCTCATGTTCTCCTGTTTGCAGGAGGCCCCGCCTGGTCAATTCCTGATAGACTGCGCTGTACCATTGTTTATCGTCAGGTGCCTCGACGAACACAAAACGAAGGGGATCATTGACATACACTGTGTCGGCTGTCAGCAGTTGAGAGACTTGACGCTTGCTGACGGCGGGATGGATCTGCCCGTCCTCAACAATGAACAGGCTTGAGAGCGGAACCATACTGGCTGTGGTAGCACGATGTGTCGTCATCACTACCTGTATACCACACTGCTTGACTAACACGTCACGAATGATAGTGATGAGCTCACGAGTCAGGCTTGGATGACAACGAGCATCCGGTTCATCTAACAATAGTACCATGTGGTGTGTCTGCTTTCGTGTGGCGTACAGTTTCCAAAGCAGCGCCATGAGGTGGATATGTTCACCTGGTGTCAACTGTTCGCGTGTGATTGGCTCTCGCACATGTGCTGGGGTGACGGCACTCGTGCTTGATCGCACTTGGAACATTGATCTTACGGTTCCATGAAGATCGGTCGAGCTATCGACCAGTTCATACTTGAATTGGCCATCAGCCAAGGATTGGTTGATCCAGTTGCGGATATTGGAGTCTGAGGGATTCGGGTCCGGACACATCAACTTGAGGAGGTCGAGTAATGTGGGAATCGATCCGAGGGATGCACTAGAGACAGTACGCATCTGTTGGATGATGGGTTCGATAGCGGCTCTGTACTGTTTTGTGAGATCTTGGTCAGGACCAAATGAAATGTTTGCTACGGCACCGGATGCTTGCTCAATCATACCATCTGGCCGATCCCACTTATCCTTCCAATCCCGGTGCTTCACTTGATACTTGAATCCCATCTTGAGGCTCATGAAATAATTGAAGAAGTCATCCACCAGTAGCTTGAAAGCAGAGCTGCTGGCTTGTTTCGCGAACTGACCGACCCTAGTCGTGTCAATTTCATCGGGCACACAAGCCATGCTCACACGATGGGCTGCGACACCTGGACAGAAAGTTAGACGAATTCCTATCCCATCCGATTGTCGACGCAAAGCCTTGCTCATTCCTCTCAGCATCGCATCCAATATTGCCGTCTTGCCAGCACCGTTTTTCCCGGTCAAAACGCTGAGCATCGGAATATTGCTCCACTCAAACCCGGGTCGCAGGTTGCGGATAGTCTTGTCAAACGGTGAGCCTCGGATACAAACAGACGACACATAGCCAGTAGAAGTGGGAGGCATCGTGCGTGGGTATGATGATTGATCAACTGGCAGCCGCAACCATGTGAGGAGTGTGTCTGAGGACGGAGACGGTCCATCATTAACCGACGCAACTACGGGTTGAGAATGCTGTGCGTCGCCTTCCACGAGTGAGTAAACGAGAACATTAATGCACTCTGAAGATCGCCACAAGAGTGTCTCGTCCACCGGTGTAGCTTCTTTGTCCCTTGTATCAAAACCACCACCATCCCCTTGGAGTCCGAATGGCACACGTGTACATTTCATCGATACGGAAAATGACAGCACGTAAAAAGTAGCAACATGATTCCGGAGTCCGGGCTTCGACGAAGAAGTCCTGCTCTTTCAGATATTCACTGACATCAAGGACATCGGGGCAAGGGTTTCGGGCCGAAGGAGATATGTCCTGAAACCTGCTGGCGATGGCTGAATCCAGACCGATCCATAGCGAAGAAGGTAATGGGAGGAGAAGACGGCGTCGCACAGCCGGCGTGGTACGGTTACCATTTGCACGAATTGCGCCAGAGCGCTGTTCAAATAACATGTCCAACAGGTCATTCGGATACAACTCCGGGTTGAGAAGACGGTGTTCAAGCAGACCGGCTCTCGTACGCAAAACAAATTCGGAGTATTGTTTGTCTTCCTGTTCAGCAAAGGGAAAGAAGGATTCGTCCATTTGTGGTATGGTAGATCGCACTACCATAGACGAGAAGATAGTTTTCCACGTGTCCTCGCCCTCTCCCTGCCCCTCAGCAAGCATGTCGAGGAAGTCCAAGGGAGGGTGCGCATGCCCATTCTCGAACCAAGTGGGTTCAATGAGGTGCCCATCAGCGAGTTTGCAAACTAAGTAGTCGATGTTGAGCATCGGAGCGGGGCCGTCCACACCTCTGTCGTGTATCGTCTGCATGGCGCGAAATAACCAATGCAGATGGTTGGTTGAGCATGCTCGGCGCCAGTCACGCTGCCAGTTCTCTGTGCTCAGCTGCAGCACATCTTGACCTTGGCATGTGCATGGTCGCATGCTCAAAAGAGCGTTACGTACGCCCAAGCATGCGTAGAATAGACACGTGAAGACCGAGACGTAGGATGATGCAGCAGAAGCGCCTGCTCGCGACTAGTACTGAGGCCAAATGATGATGTGGACTGCATGATTGCATAAGACGAAAGTGTCGGAAAGTAGGATGCAAATCGCCTCAGGGAATTTCTCGCATCAATTGCAGATGTAGACGAAGATGTGCTCGATGATGAATGAACAGAGCGCAGCATGGCATCATCACCGCCCGCATCGTGCGACAAGGATGGGGATGAGGGTGAGGGTGCTGCTTTGTCGGCTACCCGATTACTGTGCTCATGCTCTGTCCGCTCTGCTTGAGAGTTGTCTGCGCCATCGCAGCTCTGACTGCTCGTCGCTCTTTTTCCTTTCCCACTTTTTCTACTTGCGCTCGACGTTGTTGCTACTGCTGCTGATGCTGATGATGATGCGTTGGTTTGAATGTCCGACGATGCCGTGTCATGTGGGAGGTTACTCGCACTACAGCGCTGACAGGTATTATCGTCAGGCCCATGTGCGCGGCCACATGCACGCGCCCAACCAATTAGACGGCTCGAGTTAGAACTGCCACCACGAAGCGACGCAGTGAGATGCAACGTTGATTCTTTCACAATGTTGTAGTCAGATAGAGTTCGGTCATTCTCCAACCATTTCCCACCAAAGCGGAGTCGTTGGTGGTGAATGGGAATGCCTTCTTTAGACCCAATCATCTTCTTGATGGATTCGATTGTGAAATTGGATGATTCAACATCGAGAGTGATAGTCCTGCCATTGAGTGTCTTGATGAAGAGTTGACCCCAATCTGACGAGGTTGGCAAGCAATGAGAAGAATCATTCTCCAACACATTGCACCCTTCCACATCCAGGCAATTGTCCACCTTTCTGATGTTGGACTTACACGACGAACTCTCCACATCGAAGGGAACAGTATCGGCACGACTGCGTTGGGCATTCGTGATGGCATTAGAGCCATCCTTCATGACATCCTTCGGGCTCCATCCTCGGTGCGAACGTACGTATCGGAGGAAGCCAAACTCACACAATGACGCGGTATTCGGTACATTCCTCAATCGCGTCTGCACTTGTGTCATATTCTCATCCAGCTGCTTCCGCGTCGCATCCTCAGCCTCATCGTCACCCTGCGACTTAACCGACGTTGTTGAAGTCATACTTGGAGCCCTGACGGCTTCCCATTCTTTTCTCTCACGAGAATAGCGTTCGACAGGAGCAACAGCATAATTGCCTTCCACTGGCAACAGCTCCTAGGACCCTATGAAGGAGGGGTCTGGATTCTGTTCAGCATCACCATGTGGGCCCATACTCACATTCGTCAGACCATATGCTACGGCATGTGTTGAGAATGGGCGCGGTACGGCTGCGGCACGATGGTGCAGAACATCCACATTCATGGAAACTGAGTCAGGATCATCGGGACAGAATGGAGGGTGACATGAGGCGGCATTTCCAGACGACAACTGATTCTTGAATGATGAGGACGATTCCGTATTTTCATCAACACGCTGGGGATAGAAGCATGGATCATCGATCTTCTTTGCCAACCCACCAGCCTTGTCGGCCTTTGTCAACTCTCCATGCGTCAACTGACAATGGCAGAGTTTGCGAATGCGGGACCAGGGTTTGGCTCCACTCCCTCTTGTGTTAAATCACGAATCCATCCACCCACTGATGACGATTTCTTCACAAACGATGCTGGAGCAAAGGCAGAGGAGCGTGAGGCGGGCTGGACGGGAGTATGCGAAGGTGATGGATGCTGCAACAGAACATTCTGTCTTGGATACGAGTAGATCAGTGCATTGCGACCAGCTGGATGAATGTGAGGTCTCTCTCCAAGCTTTGCAAATGAATGATAGTGTGGTGACGCTCCCTTTGCTCGAGACGTTGCAGCTCCACGGCTTTGGTGAGAATGAAGGACGGCCATTTGAGGTGTACGAGCGGAAACTGCAGCCCGGAGTATATCTTTTGACTTGCCAGCGTTGTCTGCTTTCACATTGCCATGAGAGAGAGGAGGAAGTTTCGATGTGCGTCCAGATGAAGGCTTCGTACCGTCATCACGCATGCCAGTCGGTGGCATACGGTGGGACAATATCTGACCACGTTGTGAATCATCGTACATTGTGTCGGCGGCGGAGAGCGAGGCCGAGCGTGAATGTGTGCCAGCTGGTCGAGACGGAACTTCCGTAATGTGATTCACGTCATGCACTGCTTTGGGCCAACGTGCCCATGGGCAGGTTGAATGGTCCGATGTGTGTGGAAGAAGATAGGGAGAGATATACCTTGACGATGGATGAGAATACAGAAAGTGCGCAGACAAGGTGCTTGATGGGCTTCCGTCATATGACGTTGACTTAGTATCATGGGGTGCATCGTTGGACATCATAAGGGACACCCGTTGAGGAGACGATGAGATGGAGCGCGGAGGCAATGGAGGATGATATTCTTGTTTTTCTTCATCACGCAGCCCATCGACAATGACAGTCGACTGCTTGTTGAAAGGAGCAGAGCGGCTACCCATACCTTGTGCATTAACCATCCCATCCTCGTGCATTCTCGCACCATCTAACTTCTGGCGATGTGCAACCGCACGCAAGATCTGCGAATAGGCAGCAGGCGAGAAGACATCATCCATCGCCTGTCGCCTGGGAATGGAAAAATCAAACTCATGCTCACCCATGACATTTCGTCGATATGTCCTCTTCAGTGGCACGACAGGTGCACCACTCTGGAGTCGTGCACGTGCCGTTGCGACCTGTGATGACACGGATGGACGCCACTCAATGTCTGATGCAAATGTTGACGCATGCTGCCAACCAGCATGAGACTCCATCACATCTTTCATTGTAGCGTTGTTGAACTGAAGCGGAATGTTGCGATTGGGTAATGAGAGATGAGGCACAGGAGGCGAGGGTTGAGGTTGTTGCTTCATGTCACTGGTTGGAACATTCAGATGTTTCTCTTGCAATGTCGGGTGAGTAGAATCGGCGCGTACACGCGAGCACGGGCTAGTGTTTGGGGCAATGGATGCGCCATGGATATGCAAATCGTCACCTGCGGCTTCATAGTCTAGTAGTGCACCTGGCTGCTGCTTCTCCTCCATCGTCTCCTTCGGCAGTGTTACGGGCTGGTGTTGTTGAGACTCCTGCAGCCCAGCATCTGGGAGAAGAGCCAGTTGGGTTGGTGAGCATGGATGACGAACGGGAGGTGTGTCACGTGAGCGTGAAACAGAGCGGGATCGGGAGATAATCGAAGGAGATCGAGAGCGAGATCGAGTTGGAGAACGTGATCGTGATGCATTCGTCATACCAGGCTCAGGCTCAACTGCTGCTGCACGAGCCACTGCAAGATTCGCTTGGATGATAGCGCCAACGGCATCATTGTACTGCTCCCAACGATTGGAGTGCGGCGACGATTGTAACAGACGAGACAGCAAATGATGGGGCCGATGAGGAGAATGGGCACGGGAGCGTGAGGAGACACGCTGGGTTGCTGCAGTGGAGGGTGCACTATCCAAGCCGGGACTATCCTGTGCCTCATGCAGCGATACGATCGTCGGACGCAGAGTAGAAACGGAAGCATGTACGGTGCGTACATGGCGTGAGCGTGAGCGACGAGTTGGAGCTGGTGGAGGCCGCATCGGTGGGAAGGGATAGCGAGAGGACACCGAGGTGGTGGGTTCAGCCGACGCATCACTGCTGGCACTACCCCATCTCCTTCCAACGATAGCGGACGGCGGTCGTAAGATAGGCGCAGGCAAATTGAATGCCGCCAATGACTGCATATGCGCGAGTGCTTGAACGATACGACGAGAGATGTCGAGAGGAAGAGAGGCCCGCATGTGTGCACGGCTAGTCACACGTGAAGATAGAGCTGTGAGAGCAGAACGAGTGGCAGTGATGGCATCGGCGAGTACGGCATGGCTGGGAAGGGTGATGGCGGCGTTCGCTCGTCGGAGTGGGTGTGCTGTGAATTCCGTCAAGCCTTCAGCGGCCAATGTGTTCCCATCAATGCTTGTCACGTGATTGGGACCGCGAACACCACGAGCTAGTTCCACTGCGGAGCCGCTTGACTGCTCCGTAGTATCATGCATGTCTTCCATTGGTGTCGCTTCCATTCCTTGCTTCTCCTCGCCCTCAGCGACTCGTACTGCAGGCTGCCACTCGATTGGCCTTCGCTCCATGGACTTGCTCTCACGCTCATGTCGTGCAATGAATGGCCTCACATAGTCCGTGCGCGTCATGGGCATATGTGGGCCGGAGCGAGATGCAGCAGCAGATGCTTGAGCAAACGTCTTGCTTCTCTCGATGGATGGGCCGCGACGCCTCGGCAAAGGTACCACACCACGCATTGCCTTCGCTGACTGAACAGGCTTGGTAGAGACAGAGTTGTCAGTCATGGAATGAGGCTCCGGTGATTCCCTCATGTCATCCCAACCATCGATCGGTTCATCTTCACTGACATCAGACTCTTCAGCTTGACTCGCATAAGAAGAGGCATGATCATCGCCATTCTGCATGCTCTCTTTGCCAACAATACTACTTCGAGTTAGCACACTTATCCGATCTGGATGCACGGCGGGCATCATGCGCTGCGCAGTAGAATGGTGAGGATGCGAGTGTGATCCCGGTTCAGACTCGACAGTGCGTGGTTGTCTGATGGCTTCAGTGGGAGCGGAGGTTGATGTGCTGACCATGCCAGTCGCTTCAGAATGCGGTCTGAGTGCAGCTGTCTCCTTCGCAATATGATCTGCATCCGATGCCGCCCGTGTGCTTGCTTCTGCTACGACCGCGGCTTCCACGAGTGGTTGCATGAGCAGTACTTCCGCTCCTTTTGGCACATCATCTAATCCTGCCTCCTCCAACGCCGTTTCAACACGCTCAGCCACCTCGCTCGCTCTTGACAATGCCGCATTGATGAGAGGATCACTACCCAACTGACGCATCACAGATGCGAACTCAGCGTTCTTTTGCAGCGCTTCAGACACATCCTGCTTGGGAAGGTCGGATGGGAAGGACTCGCCGACAGGTGATGGGGCAGTGGATGAACCGATGGATTCAGCTTCCTCAACAGGAGAAAGTGAAGACTTCTTGCTGACTGATACTGATTCTGCTAACAGCCCGGTGTCGATTGATGTTGAGCCAGTACTCGCACCATCGGTGCTCACTGTGATTGCATCTTTGGTGGTGGGTCTTGGCGCTCGCTTCTTCTTTTCAACCGTCGACTGAGGATGCTTCTTGACTTTCTTGTCCACAGCAGGATTCGATGGCTGTTGCATGGTTGTTGCTGCTGCGTCATCTTGTTGGGCAGCGTCATCAGTCTTAGGTGCGATAGCATCATTGCTGGCTGGGTCTTGCATCGTATCGAGCTCATCGTCCGGGGATGATGGAAGAGCTTCAATGTTATCGCGAGACAAAGTTGGAGAGGTAGAAGTTGTGCTCGGTCGAGTGTCAGACCGCGCATCCCCCTCCCCATCATCACCTGCACCTTCACCGGAATCATCTTGGCCATCGTCATCATCGCTACGTTCAACGCTACCCTCATCACTCGCAATATCAAGGTCAATATCGAAGCCATGCCTGTCAATTCTCCGCTGCCTCTTCTTCTTCTTCTCTTCAACTTCGATTTGGCCCTTGTTCCACTCTTCCGTTCCATGATACTTCGTCGGAGTTGATTGCTCAATCGGATGCGATGGCTGTTGTTTTCGTGTGAATGCAGTGAGCATGAGGGATTCCTCTCGTGCTTCAATGGCTGCTCGCTCCTGTGCAAGTTGCTGTGGAGTTGGCTCCGCCTGTTCATTGCCATGTCCATACTTCTTTAACCAATTCAACCTTGCTGCTTCATTGAGTTGCGCCAGTCGTGCCCGTTGATTGATGAGTTGTTGATTTCGTTCCATCTGTGCACGAATGGATGATCGCTTGCTTCCCTGCAGACCCTCATCCTCATCCAATGCATCGACAATGGCATTGATGATGTGCTCCTCGTCTGAGGCACTGTGGAAGATGGAGGCTTGACGACCGAGACGGGGACGAATACGGGCAGCAACGCGCGGTTCGAGTGCAGAGTAGTCAACGGTCCCATCAGGAAGAATGACACGACGGGCCTCTGCAACTAATGTGCGACGCCTCTCTTCATCGCCCTCTGTTGCGCCCTTCTCACCTAGTGTGGCAGTCGCACGATGTGAAGGTGAAGCGGTCGGGCTCCGTGATGGTGTCGACGTTTCAGATGAGGATGGAGAGTCCACATACGGCATGTATCGTCTTCGACGTCGTTGAAATCCTCTTGGCAGAGTGGTGAGCTCGGGTGCCGCAGCGGCCAACATCGCACGTCGAGGGGACATGGCACTATTGCCACTCGTTAGTGCAAGGAGCTCAGCGAGGTGATCAGGTGTCGCGATACGAGCTGCACGAGAGGAGGCCGTGGTGTTGAGTGAAGGAAGGGCGGCTCTGCTGCGACCAGAGGACACTTCTTTTTCCACACTGCCTGCCTCAGGCGCTGCTTCACCATTTGTATCTGCGGAGGGATTCTGCTCTCCTTCCTTGGACTTTTCTGTTGTTTTCGACGTCTCATCAACAGGAGCAGCAGCATGTGCGAGTAGTTCATTCATCTTGTCCATGAGTGAGGATGTGGCATGCGAGCCTTTGTCGTCACCTTTCAATGATGGCCGTCTACTCTTGGAGGTGCGAGTCGAAAGTGAGGAGGAACGAGAGCGAGGGCGTCCGTCTTCGGCGGATGGAGGCGCATGGCCTGATTCGCTGCCATCTTTCTGAGTGGATGAGTCAGGAGAGGGAGTACGACCTCGAGTCAATCCGCGCTGTCGTCCAGCTCGTGAAGAGCCGGTTCCTGGATCGACTGCTTTTCTCGGGTAGGTATTGAAGACGAATGGCGGAATGGCTGAGGGAGTGTCAGAGGAGGCAGCGCCAGGAGGGGAGGGTGGACGTTGATTTGGTTGAGTGGCGATGTTGCGTAGTGCAAGGAAAGCAGAGACAGTCTTGGCTGCGACAGACAAAGAGGTACGGGGAGACTTGAAGTCGCGTGATAGAGAGAAGGATTGGGCCATGATTGAAGTTGGTGAGGCTGCTGCCGCACTGCTGCTTGTCTGATTGACTCCCTTGGTTGACGCAGTCCCACGTGCAAAGTTTGTTCCCATCGTCGCCATCGCCCTCTGTTTCTCTTCCTTATCGCTACTGAGCGCAGACTCCAATGCCTTTTGATAGTCCACCGTCAGTGGTTTGAATACGATGCGTCTTCTATCCCCAACATTCCTGTCCCCTCCCATCGCTGTGTTTGGATTGAATTCAGGGTTGGGTTGAGTGATGCGTGGATAGATGTTGGAGAGGAAACGAACATACTCGGACGGTTGGCAGGTCACGGTCCAGGTGTCGACCAGTTGGAAGAGAGCAGCATGAAAGCCAGCGAGATTCAGACCAATCTGACCCTCATCGGAACTGGAGACAGAGGCGGAGGCACCTGAAGAGGGAGAAGCGGCAGGGTTCTTTGCATCCTTCTTGTTAGAAGATGATTGAGTTGGAACAGGAACATTCTGTGCCACAGTCGATTGTGATATGACAATACCATGCTGTGCTGCATCCTGTTTCCAGTCTTGTAGTACAATCTTGACTGCTTCCTCCGCTTCTGTATCCGGCATGATTTGCTTGTGTATGAGTAGTAGGAGATGAATGAATGGCCACTTGCTGACCCATGCACCTGCCACTCGTGTGCAAGTATCGAAATACAGCTGCACCTTCTCCAACAATTCCAAATGAAAACTATTGCCGATACGTTGCAAGTAGCGAATCGTACTGTAATGGGAGATGTCACCTTGCACGTACATGGGACTTGATGGTGAGGAAAGCTTGACGGCTCCTTCTTCATCCGCCGTCTGAATGCGCATACGCTGCGCTCGTGCTGCACTCATCGATTTCATCGGATTGGCACTGAGTGTGAGTGTCGCACCAATCATATCGCCAAATAGCAGCGGTGATGTATGCTGCATGAACACTTGTGCTTGCTGTCTCAACTGGTCCAGTTCAGTCGTCACACTGCCGACAGCCCTATTCCTCCATCGCTTAATACCGGCAATCAGACTGATGACATCGACCATCGTATCTAACGCTTGACCACGCTGCACTCGATCAGTGGCGCTCTCACGATGGAGGACGGATGATGATGTAGACACACGCTGACTCACATTGGCATCACTACTGACAGGTGGGACTGGTATGGCGGACGGTGGCACAGATGCAGTCGCACTCGCGGCATCAGCATCATTGGCTGCGGCGGTCTGACCATCGTCGTTAGCTGCACGACGTGAAGGCGGCACTCGAATGAGACTGAATGCCGATCCAACAGTCGTGGCCACTCGTGCATCCTTCATGCCATACCGATCACGCTCTGGTCGAGGGCGGGACCGACGTATTGTGACGCTGCTCCCATCATCCTCATCCATCTGCTGGTGCATGAGTGATATGTCCGCGTATGTCGATGGCGGGAAGTCCGGTGCATGTGCGACAATGATGCTCTTGCTGCCTGTCTCCAGTCCACTCCCTAACCCGACACGTACGCTGTTCCTCACAACCCCATGCACCAACTCATTCGCATGCTGCAGACGAGCGGTGGCAAGTAAGCTGGATGTTGAGCGGGATGAAGAAAACTCATCATCGTCATCAGCGTCATCATCGTGATCATATGGAGCAATAGATGCTGATTGTTTGTCGTTGACGTCGTGATTGGCATCGTCTGTGGATTGGGTGTGTGAGTGTGAGAAGTGGTGGAGGGAGGATGGAGCGAGAGTCTGGTGTGAACTGGAGGGGGCTGTCACACTCACACTGAAAGGGGAGCTTTGATGGTGGAATGTATCCATATGCGCATGCAGAGTCTGATGGTGTGCCATCATGATGACTGAGTGGCCGCACCAAGCTCACCTGTCACCAACCAATAGCACTGAATGAGGAATGGTAATG
>Ga0256777_1000205_pt1 | contig 12885 bp, 3 predicted proteins | sample MC6MC0928MT_FD_186042 | JGI IMG/M metagenome (GOLD analysis project Ga0256777, IMG submission 186042) | Metatranscriptome of enriched soil aggregate microbial communities from Iowa State University, Ames, United States - MC6-MC0928-MT... | ecosystem: Environmental > Terrestrial > Soil >... | reverse complement strand
GGAAAGAATTGCAATGTATGCATGTGGCTAGAAAAGAATTGGACTAACTAATAAATCATCAAAAGATGACTCAAGAGGCTGAGTTCATCATGAAAAATGGGAAGGTTTCCAGCCTCGGAATTCTTTCGTTAGTCTTCATTCATGTTGATTTTACCTGAGTGTGATCATCGATGATTTTGCCGGTGTCGTCTGGTCATGACACCATGTAGGAAGGTGGGAGGAGTCATCGAAGCAGGATGGCTGACACTGACAGAGGAGGATGAAGAGGAGGAGGAGGAGGATGATTGCGCGGCTTGACCTTGACCTTGACTTTGATCTCCATGAGCCTCAACCTGAGCTTGAGCTGGTTGCATGGCTGCAGATGCTTCCGGTGGAGTGCATGATGATGATGATGATGATGCTGATGATGAAGACAGCAATGCCGGTGGGGATGGTGATGGTGATGGTGACAGTGACATAGATGGGTGGAGTATGGATGCTTGACCATGACCATGACCATGACCATGATCAAGCCTTGATGTCATCGCTATCGACGATGGTCCCAGCATGAGTGGCGAGAGAGGCTCACGATCGGATGACTGACGTTGCGGCACAGAGGCAGAAGCAGAGATGGATGGAGAGTCACCTAAGATCATCATCTGAGGTGTCAGCGGCTCCAGCTTGTATCGTCCTCGTCTCGCTGGTGTGGGTGTGGCAAGATGGGAACGTACAATGTCATGGCCAGTGATGGGTGTGTCAGGCACGTGTGGATCGCGGGGTTGAGCATGAGCACGATTCTCACTGCCACTCCCACTACTCCTCACACCTGCACTGTTGCTTCGATTCTGAGCCTTCAAGTTGTGACATTGCGCCACATCCACTTGAACGTGCTGGCGTGGAGAGGTCAAACGGTGGGACACTCGCATACTCGTCAATGCAATTGGCACGGTGGATGCTGATGCTGCTGATGCCGCCATCATATTGGAGCTGGAGCTGGGCCTGGAATATGGAATGGCAGCGGCATTTGTGTTGACATAGGAAGGGAGAGTATTGCCATCACTTTGGAATGCATGTGGCAGCGGTGTGTCTGGCAGAGTCTGCGCATCCGATCGCGATGAGCGCTTGGATGCTGATGGGTGAACGTTGGGTGTCAACGGCTCAAACATGTCATCAAGATCAAACTTGGGAGGCACACCTGTGGCCCTAGACTGTGACTGTCGAGGTGGATGAATGATGATGGGTGAGGGAGATGTAAGAATGCTTCGACCAGCATGAGTGTGTACGAGTACCATGTGCTCGGCCTCATCCATCACTTTTGCAGTACGTGGTGTAATACTCGTCCGGCCAGGGTTAGAGCGACCTTGCCCATCACTACTATTATTGGTGCTGGTGGCTGTATGAGCAGGTCGAGTGATGGCAGTGGTGGGACGAGTGGAACATGAGTCGGACGCTGCGAATGATGGGAAGTATGTGGGAATGACAGGGAGCCGATCGATCGAACCTCGACTCTTCTCATTCGCGTCCGATGCGATGCGACGGCTCACCAAGGATGGTGAATGGAGTTGATTCATCGCTACGGATGATGCATTGTTCTCATGCTTGGGCAGCGGGGTTGACATAGCGGTGTTGGTGGCCATGTGAAAGTTGGGACCATTCGATAGACGCACACCATCACTATTCGATGACGACAAGCACATACCATCACTGCTACTGTTGCTGCTGCCGTTGCTATTGCTGTTGCCTTGTCCATTGTGTGGTAGATAGAATTTTGCCGTTGGGAATGAATGGACCCGTGCCGGTGACTGGCCCATTGGACTACTCGTCTGCTGTGTGTGACAGTCACCGTGTGAGAGTATGAACGGCTGTGATGAGACTCGTCGATGCCGTCTCATCATTTCCATTCCATGCGCACGTGCCTTCGCTGCGGCCACTCGTGCATGCATGGCCATGAAACGATCAACGACACGTACGAGTGTGGGAGTGATGGCTGCATGCAGCGTCTCATCCATGCATCGACGCTTGAGGGCCGACACCCGTCGCATCATGACGACGATGGGAGAGTCGAGTGTTGAGAGGATGGTACGAACACATGCGGGAGGCTTGAATAAATAACCAAACATGCGCAGGTCTGGATCGGGAGGCTGCCATGTGGACAGTGAGGATGACACTGCAGATGCAGATGCAGATGCATCCTCCTCCACTGAACTCAGGCCCGCACCGGTCTCATGTTCTTCACCTTGCCGTTGTGGTAGTGGTGCACACACTGATTGCTGTCGATGACCTGGTCCATTTTCCGCTCCGTCACTCTCATTCAGTGGTATTACTGCGCTTGCGCGTCGTGATGGCAGCGTGCTTCTCACAGCAAGGGGGGAGACGAGAAATTCAGATGCGGCAATGGAATGGCAGGGGGAGACGGCAACGTTAACCGCAAGGGAGCGAGAGGGAGAAAGAGAGGGAGAACAGGAGGCCGACGACAGCGAGGATGATGATGATGATGAGGCATGGCCATCACCAGGTTGATTGTCATGCAGCAGACCTTCCTTACTACAGTTGGATGGCCTTGATTGAGAGGCGGCCTCCACCTCCCTATCTGCCCCAGAGACGCTGTGGGAAGATGCACCGACACGGTGTAACTTCCTCCCATGCTGCTTTGTTGCAGGCATCATGATGCCATCTTTGCCAACATCATGATGTGCATCGTCGTCAGCGGAATGTTCAGCCACATCGACGCGATTGCTGCGCTGACTCAGACTCCGACTCCCACTATGGCCAGTGAGTTTGTTAGATCCACCTGGTTGAGGCCGTCGTCGAAATCGTTGTCCAACGTATTTGTAGAATAGTGCGACCATGCCGACACCAGTCGCTGCAACCGTTCCGTGCCAAATGAACGTCAGCAGATCAAACATCCAATCAGTAGGGACATTCTCATCATTACTGGTACTCGAGTCGGAGGAGTCAATGCTGTCTGATGATGATGTGGCAGCTGTGGATGAGGATGAACTTCCATTACCACCAGCATGGATGTAGAAGACAAGGCCAAGGAAAAGAACGACTAAGGACGAGCATGCACTCAGCAGTGCTAACTCATTCAGATAGGTACGCTCCAAGGTAGAGCTGGATGAGAGCAACAGACTAGGAGTCATGGGGCGGAATGCTGTTCCATTCATCACTCCTTCATCTCCGTCCCGATGGTGGCCATGATCAGGTGCAGATGTTGGAACGTCAGCCTCATTCAATGTGTCATCAACAGCATCAACACGATGATTCTTCGTTTCATCCATGGACGTTTGATGACTGCCACCTTTCACATTGTTCATTATGTTCTCCTTCTCCTTCTCTTTCTCCTTCTTCTTCTTCTTCTTCTTCTTCTTCTTCTTCTTCTTCTTCTTCTTCTTCTTCTTCTTTGACTGTACATCGATGACCGCTTTATATGGTCTCCATCTCATCTGTAGTATGATCATGCCCGCCAGCACGGTGCATGCGAGCATGACTTGTATGAGTGGGTACTGTGAAAGTTTGACGGCGATGAGTGAGAGGGCCAATAGAGAGCTCATACGGATAGTCTCATAGTAGAAGTAGCGCGGCTTATAGTCACGGATGAGTGTGCGATACGTCAGATTGTATCGTTGCAATGCGACATGACAGGTGAGAACGGCTGCAGGATTGGTGACGGCGCACTGTTGACGTCTCATCCAGCGAACATGACGATGCCAACGATGACGAACAAAAACACTCTCACGCGGAACCCAAAAATCGAAACGTGAGAAGAAAGATGAGGAGGACGAGGAGGAGGAGGATGCCGCTGCCGCTGATGACGGTCGACTGTCCTCGTCATCATTCTCCCTCGCCCCTTCATTGACTCCATTCCAGTCTCCGAACAGTGGCAGTGTGTCCTTATGTGGTCGATGCATGAATAGCAGATAGACGTATGCGCTCATCAACCCAACTGTATAGATGAAGAATAGCAGTAGAGCAACGTTTCGATAGGTGATCCAGTCATCCGTATCACATGATATGGATGGTTCGGCCACGAGGTAGTGTGATCCATCCACGCGCTCGGCACATTCCAACAATTCCAACGACTTGATGCTGAGTGGAAGGAAGAGAAAATTCAGCGAGGTGATGAAGGCACCAAGGGCGCGAGGATGCCAACGCGCATAGTGACGGCTGAACGAAGACATGAAAAATGCACAACAACCCATGCGATTGATGTCTGTATGATTGGGTGGAGTTGGAGCTTGTCCTCTTCGATTCGCCAATGAGTTCAATGCGTGTCCTAACGATGTGCCATTCCATTCCTCTCGATGTCCTCCTGTTCCTCCTCCTCTTCCTCTGTCCTCCTCTTCCGCGTCTGTTTGCCCCCGTCTCTGGTCCATGTCGATGACTTCCAATTGCAGCTGACTGACTTCAGCTGAGTGTGGCGTGGAATGCAGCTGGACATGTATATGTACGGCATCGAGGTCCCACACTTGAAGTGATCGAAAGCGCGCACACCACACACGACGGCGACACACATCATATAGTGAGAGGAGGAGGGAGAGGAATGGGACGGTGAACAGGAGGAGCAAGCCAATGCCCAGTGGTAAGGCCATAAACAGGACCCATCGATAGAGATAGGCCAAGTCTGGTAGTGTACATTCCAATGACAATAGTTCCAGGTTGATGTTGAGTGCCGATAGTATGGAGAGCGATTGTTTACTGGTGTGTGGCCATGCCAGCTCATACTTATTGAAGCTTGCGACGGTTTGGAAGAATCCCACTCCCAAACTCAGGAAGGTCGTATCCAAGCGTAGATGACTCAGCAACAAAAAACCGACGGCACCAACGAAACAGAGGGGAAGACCATACATCAACAGAATCATACCCAAGTTGTGACGTTGAGTACACTGTTCACATTGATAGCCCGATCGATAATGATAGGACTGACATGCTGAGCATACAAATCCATGGTAGCCTGGTGCACATGATGTATCAATGACAATGACATTGGTTGGTAGATTTCCCTCATGCAACCTCTGCTCCATCTGCGCTCGTGTCTCATTTGGATGGATGTTGGCTCCTCCTTCGATCTCTCTGGGGAAGAATGGCGCGGACACACATGCCGATGCCGGCACACACTGCACATAGGTTGGTTGATACTCCGAGGTCGAACCAGTCAGACGCCACCAGCCAGCCTTCGAATAAGGCAAGTAGGATCCATCCGAGGCACAGAGAGCACCGATGGGGCATGGGAGACAGAGGGGATTGGGAATGTCATCAATGTTGAATCCATCATCCTTCGATGGCAGGAGAGCACTCGTCCAAACATTCGCTACCAAATTGTTGGTTGGCTTCATTGTCCCAGCTCCAGCCGTCGTTGGATCTGTTTGTGTACAATCGATCGTGATGGTGATGGATGAATCCACATACAGCTGAGGATGGATGGGATCACTCACCCGATACTGCAGTCGGACATAGGGAGGGGGCGAGGCACCCTCATTCGCTGAATCAAAGTAGAACCAGGTGGATGATGAGAACGCGAAGGATGGGACAGAGATATTGAGCAGGCTCGAATTCGACATCTCGAAATCAGCCGGTGTCAATACACGCACCTGACTCATTTCATCTTCATTGAGTGGCGCGCCATACAGCGTCTCGCCTTCATCTGGCTTCACCACTGGCTCGGCCGTATAGATGTATAACTTTCCTTTCTGTGGCAGATTGAGTAGACTGAACCTGAGTTGATCCGTTGGATGGTCCGCACTATGCGCATGTATGTTGAATCTTCGTATGGCCGGGTAGACTGATCCGATGGTGAGTGTGCGACTGGGTGAGGTTGGCGGCAGGGGTCGGTAGGGCACGGTGAGCCATGCGGTCGCTGGTGTGGAGGATCCGAGTCGATCCGTCACGCGATAATGGAAGGAATCCAGATGCCAGCCATACGCGTCAGCAGGGGGAGGAAGGAGGATGAAGGCATAAGAGGAGGGTGAGAGGGAGAGTGTCGAACCGATGGAGAGTGCGGGTCCAAATGCATCGCCGCATGGTGAGGAAGTGAATGGCACAGGGTCCAATGAGCAGAGTATACTGCCATTCAATGGTAGTTGGGTCAATTCAATTTTTGCATCTGATGGCAGCATGGATGGATCCAATTGGAAGGATGATTGAGCGAAATGAAGCTGGGTTGCTGCACTGCGCACACCAATGAACTCTTGATCGACGACGGTTGGAACCTGGTACTCGGGTGAGACGGTGATGATGACATCCACACCGACTAGGCCATCAGCAGTATCAGCACCTTCTCCACTGTTCGAACTCATCATGGGTTGTATGGGCGAGTATTGCACGGTCGCATCGTTATGTGCCTCATATCGGAATGTTGCATATCGATATGGTGGGATGGCATCCTTCACTCCATATTCATATGGTTCAGGTACGAATGCAAGCAGATGATCAGGATGAGACACCGAGCATGGAAGCGAGGTAATACGATCACCCAACCATGAACGATCGAATGTCAGGTCAGTCGATGACGATGATGGAGGCAATGTTGTGTCGATAAGAGAAGCGGGCGTAGAAGTAGTAGTAGTGCCGGCCACAGTCGAAGTGGGAGCAGCTGGATTCATGCCTGATGTCCAATAGTCAACATCAATCTCACCAGTTGGCAGTATGATGGCATCATCTTCGTCGAGTTGAACCGATGCGGGTACCTGGTAGAGATAGCCCAAACCAGGCAATTGTGTGAGTAGGAGTTGTAATGGTTGCGATGAGTTGATCGCTGGTAGTCCATTCTCTGCTGCCTCTGTATTCTGATCCAATACCTGTAGTTGAAGAATTCGTGCTCGGCCCTGTTGCATGGCGACATGTACGGGTGGATGCGGCAAGAGAACTGGGAGACGGTGTAACTCCACCTCAATCGTCACCGTCGCCGGTTGGATGGATCGTCTGCTCATCGCACTCGTAACGAACACATGAAATTGAAACGAATCCAAACCGGAATGAAGGCGATGAGGAACGAACCACACACGATTCGCCATATCCAATACGATACCATCCATACCGATGGGTGAACCAAGCAACAGATTTTCCACACTCCCGCCTGATGGCAACACGGTGGAAGAACGAAGTACCTGGTAGAGTGTCCCATCATGTGGCATCTGGGTGATGATCGCTCGAACACTACTTGTGCCTTCCACTTCCACTTCCGCTTCCACTTGCATGCCTCGCAATGTGATCAGCACAGGTTGATGCATGCGCGTGTGAACTGTTTGTGAGAGAGCGATGGGAGGGAGGAGAACACGACGAACATGAATGTTGAGTGTGGAGGTGATGGAGGTCAGATTGGTGGATGTATCCGTCACTGCATAGGTGAATGAAGTCAGCAACCAATCCAAGTTGAATGAACCGTACGTGTGGAGTGGAGGTGCATACCACACACTCAAGCTCATGTTGCCATCCCCATCTCCATTACATGTGTTGGGAGTGAGTAGGAATGGAGTGGATAGAATGCGATGCCCAAGTGCATGCATCGTTTCATTGAGGTTCGGGACAGTGAGTTGTGCGTCTGAAAGGAATGTATCATTCCGACAGGTGAACAGTGAACCGGTAAGCGGAATGGAATGGATGGTGACAATAGTTGTGTTGCCGTCTGCATCATGCTTAATCATACGTCGGTCGATCAGTTCAATTCTGATAATCTGATCTTGATCCATGTCGACACGCTGAAGCTCGGGTAAGGATGGTGGCTGGATGCGAGGTGCAGTGGTAACATTGATGACTGCAGACGGACTATCGATCCCATGCATCGATCGTACATAGAAGGTGAATGTATCATGGACGGATCCATCCTCACTATTCCGATCCTCTGCAGCGATCGATGTGGATGACAGATCCGAAGGAGAGATGTATATGATCGCACTTTCCACATCCTTCACCACATGTCCGATCTGTATGCGACTCCCATCCATGTTCTGCAATGAGCCATATCGAGGCACGGATGAGATGAATGCATACACACGGTCACCCGTCAATGAGTAACCAGGCAGAGTGATGGGTAGAGGTGTGCCTTCGATTCCATGTGCTGATGAGGATGTAGCGATGGGTTGTAGCTGGGTGGCACCAATGATTAGACCGATACGTGCAGTTGGACTCCTCAGTTGGTCATCGTTGGCATAGAAGAAGAATTCATCGTAGAATGGCTGGTCTGCTTCAGCCTTCGATGTGGAGGGAGTATATAAACATCGACCATCCGGATCCGACAGTGCGTCCATTGCATGCAATGGCGTGCCATCAACATTGGTGAGATTGCCATAGGTTGGCAATGAATGCAGAATCAGCTGCATGGAGTCACCATTCGGGTCCATTGCACCAAGCTGCAGCATTGTTGCCGTATCAAATGGCAAGTTGGTATAGATGGATGCATTGGCGATGGGAGCGCGATTCACTGGGAGGACATCGATGGTGATCGTTCCATACTCACTGACATTCGATGGGATGCCATCACTGCTCATGACGGTGTAAGTAAAGTTTGCATATGAGGCACCAAACTCATCTGCAGCGGTATCAGGTACAAACATGGCTGAGACAGGTACACCAGCATCAGCATCAGCTTCCGCTGCTGCAGTCAAGTGGAATGGAATGGATGCGATGGCCGATTTGGGTTCGAATTTCAACCCCGGTCGAGTCGATGGACGAGTCGTATACAACATTCCTCGCTGTGGCAAGGAGAGGATGGTGACGGATGAAATGTTGAGCTCCAACAATTGACTGGGTGCCGGCTCGAAATAGATCAACAATGCACTGGTCTGTGAGATGCGTAAGGTGAAGCTCGGTGTGAGGGGGATGAGCGGCAAGTCTGCATCCAAATGAACCGCTGCGGGTGTTGCACTCAATGCATTGGAACGATCGACACATTGATAGGAGAGGGAATCCACATGTGACGAATGTGCATCCGTAGCCGTACCATTCGGCAAGTTGGTTGCGAGATAGACCAATCGATGCAAACGGTCGGCCACGAATAGATCACTCGTATCGATCCTGCCACCACGCACACTACCACTTCCTCCGCCCACATCCGCATGCGGATCATATTGAAACAACATCCCAACTGCGGGTAAGGAATGTATGAAGCATCGCACTTGATCACCAGCATCCCGATCCTCGACATTGAGTTGAATGGTGCGTTCCACATTGGGGTAGATGACCACGTTCATATCGTTGGTGACGGGAGGATGGTTGACTGGAAGAATGTCGAATCGAACCGCACCAACAGCGAAGGGACTCGACCAGCCAAGTTGAGTGCTATTCAGACCATTGAATGGGTTGGAAACGACAAAAGAGAATGCACATTCTGAGGAATGAGAGGGATCAAATCCATACCGTAGCTGCAAATGGAAATGAGGCACATATGGCGGGGATGGAGGCAGAGTGACAGGAGTCGAAGTCGGACGAATAATGGAACCGCGATTACCACTGATTGGATCAAGTGCGAAGAGCGTTCCACACTCCGGTGATGGGGTCGTTAAGAGTGTATAATTGAGCATATAGGCAGGAGTATACACATGACTTCCATTGATGTAGAATTGAATGGATCCATCCTGTCTCACTTGATGCGTGGCGGAGAATGCATGAGGTGGATACTCCACAACACGCAAATTCAATCTCACTATCAATGTAAAGTTCGTCGCTCCACCTTCACCAGTATGTCCTTCATCATCCAATCGCATCGTCATTGTATCATGGCCATGGTAGAGGTAGGATGGCATGTAGGTGACGTTGGAGAGTGTAAACTGCAGAGAGGACAGGGAACCACGGACCGAGATGGATGATGAGCCGTCATGAATGCCATCACCCTCACCACCACCATCGAGGAAGATGAGAGGTGGCAATTGAGATGGCAGAGGAAGTTGGAGTGAGAAGGTACAATGTGCACAATGCAACTCCAGACTGATCATGCCGTAATAGGCGTCCGGATCATGAAGGAGTAAGGAGAAGAAGATGGGCTGATCTTGTGTGCCATTGAGTGAGTATATCGCACTCGTCTCATTCCTCCCATCCAACGTTGGTTGCTGTTGCAATGGATACATCAGTGTTGAGTTTGCATGCGTGATTTGTGCCTTGATCTGTTGATTGATTGGATAGACCTGTATGGGCACATGAGCTCGACTGCCTTTTGGTCCATCCAACCCTCGTGCACCACCATCATCCACTTCAATCGTCATCCAAGCTGGACCGACATAGGTTGGTGGAGGCACGTAGGAACAGAAGTCGAACAAGGATGTCAGATCCACTTGACTTCCCAACAATGACACTTGGACGAATTCAAATGGGAATGATGCTGCTGAAGTTGTCGATGTCGTCGCCGATGATCCAGGGAACATCGATCGAATCTCCTCATTCATACTTGAGGAACCAGATGGAGTCGTCTGTTCACATTTCATGTGCCCAATATCCACCGAAAGATTCATCTGCATCGGATTGGACGCGGAAGCATCTGCATCCATGATACGAAATCCCAACCCTTCAAAATTCAACTGACCATTCTGCTTGACTCGAATAAACTCACCATCGGCATCGTCGTATCCAGTTCCACCAACAGGCGCATGAATGGTCGGAGGCTGATTCACATGGGCGATGAAGAGTTCGACTGTGGCCGATGCGGGTGAAGACGAGACTGATGAAGACGGCTGCACTGAAAAGGTGAAGGAGGTATAGGCCTGATCATAGTCATATTGATCCACTCCACTAGCGGGTGGTATGTAGATGACTCGATGTCTCGAATCGGTGACCGTGACTGGAGTGGCTTGAATGGGCGTGGAGGGATTGACTCCATCGTTTGTCTGAAACAGCTGACCATGACCTGCAGGGGGCAATGAGGTGATCTTCGAGAAGAACGTTGTCTGGGCCTCATCATCATCATCATCGCCGCTGCTGGATGCATTGAGTCGAATGATGATCGGCTGGCCACCTTCTCGTCCATAGACACGCATATTGAATGCGACAATCCGACCGGCGATGGGATGATCACACTGGAGTCCATCCCACCCGTCCTCACATTGACATTGACCGGAACCATCCAACCCATCGTCACAGGTGCCATGTGTACATGACTGACATTGTTGACAGGCAGACCCATAATACCCAGCCTCACATTGATCACAGCTGCTACCGCTACTGCTGCCATCACCACCCATCCATCCATGCTGACATGTACAACTGCCGTCTCCATTCCACCCTTCATGACACCATGAGTGCAATGGACAGGGGCATGGAATGAGATCGGGAGAGTAGTGATGAGTAGGGTAGGCACGGATGGGGATGATGAGTGCTGATGGAAGGATGAACCGATCAGCATCATCACCAGTGAGGGACATGATCTGGATGGAAGCGTTGGCAGGGATGGATGAATCTGGTGGTGGGAAGGGAATATTGAAGACTACACTTTGCGTCGATGTGTCATATTGCGGAAAATGAACGACGATGTAAGATATCATCGTCGCATGTTGGCTGCTGCTGTTGTGCATCCACAACGATACATTTGCAACTAATCCATCTGATGTATTGGATGGAGCAGTTGGTGTGAGTTGAATGGAGAGGGATGGTTGACCAGTGTAGATGACAGTGGAGGATGACGACAAAAGGATGGATGCTGTTGGGATTGAAGGGCCCATGCCGGTAGATGAAGATGAAGATGATGACGATGATGAGTTTGGATCACCCGTTGAAGAAGAAGAAGAGGAGGACGAGGAGATGAATTCGGCTGTTGAAGAGGATGACGACGATGAGATAGAATCACCGGTCGAACTACTGCTGCTACTACCACTGCTACTACTGCTACTACTTGCTCCAGTGCTACTGCTGCTGCTACTACCATCGACACCGCTGCTGCTCGAGGACGATGAGGATGAGGATGAGGATGAGGATGCAGTGGATGACGAGGAAGAAGAGGAGGAATCGTCAGCTGTAGAACTGCTACTACTGCTGCTAGAAGAGGAGGATGAGCTAGGATCCGCTGTAGAGCTGCTACTGCTACTGCTACTGCTGCCACTACTACTGCTACTCCAATCATCGGCTGTAGAGCTCGAGCTGGAATTCTCACCTGTGCTACTGCTACTGCCACCGCTGCTTGAATCATCCGCCGTTGAGCTCGAACTCGAACTCGAACTCTCACCTGTGCTACTACTGCTGCTACTGATACCACTACTGCTGCTACTCGATTCGCCACTTGAGCTACTCGATGTTTCAGCAGTGCTACTACTGCTACTACTGCTCTCGACTATGCCAGTCGACGAGCTGGACGATGAAGAGGAGGAGGATGAAGATATCGGGAGCGGATGGATGAGTATGGTGTATGACGGCATGGGAGTATAGAATTGAGCATCAGCACCTTCGAAGACGAATGAGATGGTCACATTCATTTCCTCCGTGATATCCGATGGAGCCATGTATGCGAATGATTGCATCGCAGTTGATGAAGCAGGAAAGTCGAGTAGCGGGAATGAGGGAACGAATGCACCCACTCCAGGGTTGACTTGAAGTACGATGGTCGCATCCTGCAACGGAGCAGCCGATGGCTCGATTCCAATCACTGCCGTCGTACTGCCGGCTGCCATGTCCGAGGGCAAGGAGGCATTGAGTAGGAAGGAGAGAGGTGGATGGACAGTGAAGGACGCAGTTGAGGGAGTCAAATAATGAGACTGATCGGCTCCTGACACAGTGAAGGAGCAGGTGACAGTGCCGGATGAAGATGGAGCAGTATAATTGAGTGCAATCGCAGCAGTTGATGTTTGTGCGAAGAATAAGGAGGACGGTTGAATCGTTCCTCCACCCGTCCCACATGTCATCGCTAGGCTTACTCCCCCAGTCTTCGGTGCCTCATACGGTGCGACCTGCATGGTCACTTGCTCATTGATATATATTCCATCACCAATG
>Ga0256777_1000204_pt1 | contig 12917 bp, 2 predicted proteins | sample MC6MC0928MT_FD_186042 | JGI IMG/M metagenome (GOLD analysis project Ga0256777, IMG submission 186042) | Metatranscriptome of enriched soil aggregate microbial communities from Iowa State University, Ames, United States - MC6-MC0928-MT... | ecosystem: Environmental > Terrestrial > Soil >... | reverse complement strand
TAACACGGCTGTTGCGTCATCTCCTCCTGTTCCGCCTCTTCCTCTTGCTGCAGGATCGTCGAATTCGGACGATGCCACAGCAGAAGAAGAAAGCAAACAAGCACCTGGCCCAACCGCTGCCGTGCAGGGTGCCTCACCATTACCTGCTGCATCTGTCAAACCCGGTTCCCAGCATCCATTCACCCGTCCACATACAGCACAAATGCATCCAACCAAACCTCCTCTCCATCATCCTCCAAATCAAACTTCCGCGTCTCGCCCAGCCAGCTCCTACTCAGCATACTCGGTCAGCAGCTATGATATGTCTTCACGTCCTGCATCCGCCACATTCCTCACCGATGTAGCAGACATGAGTGCAGCCGTCGCATCACCTGTTCCTTCTACTTTCAACGCCATTGTGCCACGTGAGACAACTAGAGCGCTTTCAGCACGTCCCTCCTCAGCAGTCACATCGCAACGTGAACGAGCTCGACTCTGGTCTCAATGGCTCAAACGGCCTGCATCATCGCGCACAAGAGAGGGCGATGCCGGTGCGAGTCAATTGGACGAACTTCTTGGCAACAAGGCTAACAAGGAGGCGTTACACAAGACCGATTCAAACCATGCATTGCAAGGCATAAAATTAGTGAGCGCTGATGCAATTGCAGAATTAGAAGCTGAGGTTGCTGCTGGTGCACGTGTCGACAACACAACGAATTCGAGATCATCACAACCGAAACAGGTCCGACTCGATCCCCGCCCCCGTTCCATCCAACGCCGCTGGTCCCATGTGCTACGTCCAGCCGCCGCAACCGTCCAGGCATTGAATCTCGCGCGAGACATTCAATCATTCCATCGAAGCCACATCGCACAGCTGGGACCACAACATGACCCATTTCAAGTCGAGGAGGTATTTGGATCGGATACTGGCGCACCCGCCGAAGAGAAGGAGATGGACACGGAGATGTGGAACTTGTTGTTGAAACAACAATCCGATGCAGTTGCTAGGAGCGGCTACGCTGCACAACACATGGCTCTCTCATCCGCTTCATCTCGTCCAGCGTTGCCAGCTGCAGATCCATCACCAGCATCCTCCGCAATCGATTTCGCCAAGGTCGGCGAAGTCATGGCGCGCATGTTACACGAGCGTGGTGTTCATCTGTCGAAGGACAGTCAGTTGGATATCGTGGCGGCTTTGCCATTGTTGGAAAGAGTGTGGATGGCTCGAGCCAATAATGCAAGTAGCAGCAAGAAGCTCGCTAACCAACAGGATTCCGCACATACCGCTTCTTCCAGTGATATCGCCGATAACCAAGGCGCTCAAACCACTAACAGCAACCAATCTTGCGCGAAGCCTTGTCTGGGTCTCTCCGACACTGAGTTCATCGATCTCTTTGCGAATTGCTCCCACCAATCCCGCCCATTCTTGCAAAGATTGTTTGATCAGATGTCTGCATCATCGTCATCCAGCGCGTCATTCCTCGCGGATGGTGCTGCCACTAGTGACGGTGGCAACGATGGCCAGATGCAACCACGATTGGAATGGAATGATCTGCTTGAATACATTGTGACAGAGATGGAAGCTGCATGGAGAGCAAATGCCGGAGCAGGAACATTCATCATTGCACCTGTTGGAACCAATGCCATCATGCCTGCACTGTCCGGCGCAGTCGATGAGAAGACGAATGATGATGGTGTGCGCCGAAGCACAGCTCCTCTCTCTGCCACACATGCGAGTCGTGCTATCCGCACGCGTGTTCGCCGAAGTGATACACATGGTCGTTCCTCCATTGTTCAGCTCCTCGTCCTGCCATCCGTTGGTCCCTCCCTGCTCTTTCCCACAACGTCCTCCAAGATTCTTGCTCGTACGAATCGTGGTGCAATCATGGTCTTTGATACACTCAGTAGGAAATACATGTATAACCTCCCATTGCATGCACCAGTGCATCCTATCCCGAACTCGAGCTCGAAGGGCACTGTGACAAAGACAAAACCAAGTGGAAGTGGAGAGAAGAGCATGAGACGCAGCAACACCACCACTCCCATCTCTTCACGTCCAGGCACTGCATCTCGTCAAGCATCCATGGCGAAGTCGAATACGCATGGACGTTTCGTTAAGCCTTCCGAAGAATCTGAACACAATGACCAGACTCACTCAGACGATTCTGAAAGTGAAGAGCCAGGGCAAGATGAAAACATGCCGGAGGTGATGGCTATGATGCATGATGATGATGGTGGTGATGATGATGAGAGTGCTGGCACACGTTTGTATGGATTTGATGAGGAAGGTGTTGCAGATGAGGATGCATCCGGTGCAACAGTGAATGATGTCGAACAAAATGCCCGCCGAGCCTGTTCACATTCACGTCCGCAGACTGCACGCTCTTCTTCCGCATCAGTTCGTCGCATCCCCAAGCCCACTGCAAGAACTGCCAGACTGCCATCCAGCGCTCGACCCATGTCAGCTCGAACAAATCGCTCTACATCCACGACTCGATCAAGTGCGAGCATCGCAAACAAGGCATCACCATACCAACGCAAGATGGATATCTATCGTTCCGCTATTGGTGCGACAGCATCCTCTGCGATTGCTCAAACGCTTGCCTGTGTCGCGTTGGCAGCGGAAGGTGGTGGTCGAGGTGTGCGTGGTCGACCCATGCCAGTTCCATCTCGTCGTGGTGGTACAAATGCTCAAGCTGAACGCGAGAAACTCGATGCAGCGCGCCCAGCCCTGTTCCCTCTCGTCTCGCTTGCACCATTCCCCAATCACAAGTCTCAAGCCGTTCTTGCCGCCACTTCCGATCGGCGTCTTCAATCTTTTCAATTGGTTCGAAGAAGTTTCGAAAAAGTTGCGGAGTGGAGTGTGCATGAGACACCAGGACCGGGTGCATTGGAAGTGGTGCGACCGTACGACGTGACTGGAAGAGGTGGACGAAGTGGCGGAGGGAGTACATTCGTTGTGGCGGCAGAGAGTGAAGATGGAGATGCATCATCGATATCTTCAGCAATGGAAAGGCATCTCGCTGTTGTGGGAAGTATCAACGGTAGCATCTCTCTCTACGACACCTCCACTCATGCCCGTTCCATTTTCTTGCCACACGTCCATCCCAATTCTTCTGTACGTAAGGTGGCGAATTTCACGAAGGAACTCGGTGGTGTGGTGAGCTGTGGTATGGATGGTCGATTGGCATTGACGGATGTTGAAGCGGGAAGTGTCTTGCGTTACATGGGTCGAGATCTGACGGCAACAATGGGAATTGGCACGAGCACGAGGTCTCATGCAGGACACCAATGTGGCTTATTCTCGTTCGCTTTTGCTCAGAGTAATCGGCTACTTCTCAGTGTTGGCTTCGATCGTATCCTCTCTGGTTGGGACGTACATATCCCTCAACCAACATGGGTGTTGGATCCACAACCATCCGATATCGCTGATGTCGTCGTCTCTGAAGCATCCAACCAACTGTTCTGCGTGTTGGCTGAATCCAAAGTTCGTGTGTATGATATTCGAAACATGCGGATCATTCAAGAAGCGCTCGATGTAACCTCAGAGGAACTAGGCACTGGTCTCAGTGCGTCTACGTTTGATTCACAACGAAGACAGTTGTTGATTGGCGGAGAGGAGATATCGTTCTGGAACATCCAACCAAGTCCGGATAATCGAGCCATGACAAATGTGAGCATTGGAGGGATGAGCAATAGCGTGTCTACTGCGCCATCCACTGCATTGGTTCCTATTCGCACCACCAATTCGTCTTCCAACCAACCTTCGACCAGCGCACCACCACCAATTGCACAGAAGCCTTTGGTCCTCGTTCCACGTGATCGCCGTGCGCACAGTGCATCGATTGTTGCTGTCCTCTACTCGCATGTGTTCAATCAGCTTGTCACTGTCGCGTCCAACGCTGTCGTACGTATATGGAACTTGGATCACCCAACGGACGATAATACGACGGCTAGCAAGGACATATTAGCACAACCCACACCATCATTTGAGTTCAGTGCTGCTGCATCGGCCAATGAAGGAGATGAAGCATACCTACAAGGTGGAACTGTGCTGGACTCGGATGTCGCCTCCATGAACAAGAACAGGAACAAACAACGAGCGAGTGGTAGTGCGGCAGAAATGGGACATCGAGCACCAGTCACTGCTGCGTCTCACGATTCATATGGACGAAGGCTGCTCACGGCTTGCCATCATGGTCGCATTATTTTATGGAATCAGAACAATGGACAATTGTTGCATGTATTCACTCCTGCGTCTGCTATGCGTCCTTCCACTTCCAAGCTCAAGACTCCAATGGAGATCACATCTGTCGCACCATTGTCGAGTCGGTCACAGTGTATTGTTGCAATTGGGTGGAGCCAGAATGTATTGAGATGGACTCCATCACACATGAAGCATTTTGATACACTTGATGACGACGACGGTGATGTGACGAATATTGGGCAGAAGAAGATGGACAAGACGACGTCGCATTCTCATCATCTATTGACTGAGCAAGTCGGTCATCGAAGTCAGGTGTTAGCACTCGCACATTGGGGTGATTTCCTTGTGACCGGCGATGCGAACGGTGAACTTATCAGTTGGGCACCGGACTCTGGAACAAAGAGACGAAGTGTACAAATTCATGCCTCGAAACATCATGCACGGAGCGAATCCAATCCAGCCATCACATGTCTGCAATTCTGTTTACTCCATGACTTGGCTAGCTATGATAGCTGGCATGGTATCGACAACAGCCAATTTGAAAATGGACGCATCTCTCCATCACACCCTCAACCTCAATCCACTCCTGCATCCTTCCGACATCAAGCTGCTCATGCACATCGATTGGTACTGCTTGTTGGAACATCATCAGCAGAGCTGCACATGTTGTCTCCACACACATTGACACATCTCAACATGTATCAGGAAGGAGATGAGTCTGTTCCCAATCGTCCGGCTATTTTTCCGCTTGATGGTGTTGATGGTATCCAACATGTGTCTTTGCTTCATACCATTCGTGTGGAGCGAATCAATGATGAAGATGAAGATGGCTCGATGGTCGACCGTGTCCAAGATAGTGATCAACCAATACAGTTCCGCTTTCAGGTGACTGCCACGGCGGAGCAGCAGCATGATGGTGGTACGCAAGCTCAAACGTCGAGACGGGCGTCAGTGTCTTCATCGCGTCACTTGAGTCCATCCCGTGGCAGTATAGCAACGTCTCCATCCAACAGACGCTCTTCCATTGTCGCCAGTGGCATTACTCTCGAATCCCTGCAACATGCCACCCGACATTCCTCTCTTCTCAATCCTGATGCGGCACCTGAAGTAGTCGCTCGAATACACTCAAGCCAACGTGCAATGGGCATGCGGCTGGATGAGAGAACTGGTGTTCCAGGAGCGCCAACACCAAGCGCATGGAATCCATATCTGGCAAGAGCCAAGAAGTGGGAGCCAGAGGAGAAGGAAGAAATGGCTGTCATGCCTGCTGCCCCGCTGCTGGGTGATGATGTAGAGAATGACGATGATGAGGATACATGGAAGCCAAAGTTGAGTGAGGAGGAGATTGCCGCAGCTGAGTTCGAAGAATTGATGCGTGAGTTGGATCCATCGTACAATGCCGCTGCTACCTCGGCTGCTGCATCATATGGCGGATTTTCACGCGCATTCTTCTCGGCGAATTTCAAGAAGAAGCGTGTGGCGGAAGGACCCAAGTCGCTGGAGGAGTATCTTCAAATGAAGAGGAAGGTGAGCAAGAAACAGAATGCCAACGAGAATGCAACCATTAACGACCAGCCACCCGAGAGCAGTAAGGGAACAGCGTTGCTGGTGAATTCAAGTGATGAGCAACCATCGAATGCAACAATTCTCGAGAGCGAGATGCAGCAGCCGTCCTCATCTTCCGCTTTGCTCCCGCGCTATCGCCGCATACTGGAGACACGTTTATTGGTATCCGATGGCATGGATGGATCAGATGCATTGCTGTTCCGCGTTGAGTTACATGTTGAGGATGAAGGAGTGACATCAACCCATGCCGACTTGATGGCTTCGCAACAGCTGGCAACATTGAATGCGGTACATTCATCTGAGAATATGTCCAACGCCAGCAGACCATCTCTTTCAAGAATGCAGAGCTCTCCAACCCGCTCGTTGACTGAGCAGAGTATCAGTCGCATATTAGTGAAACGCTTCTATCCGCATGCGCTGCTCGCTGCCACCAGACATGCTGATGCGACTCCGTCTTCTCCAGCTTCTCCATCTTTCCCATCCTCACCCTCTGCCACTATCAACAGTTCCAAGTCGTCACCTGTTCCGCATACTGATGCCACTACCTCCATCCAAACGATTGAGCATCCCGGATTGGGGTTGGAAGTCTTCGTTGTTTCCAGCTCTGGCGGACGAGTGTGTATGTGGGATGGTGATGGCGAATGGAAAGGTGAATTGGGTGCACTGCCGATACAACACTCCGCTGTGCCTGACGTCTCATCCATCACATTTCCATTCGCTAGCAGCAATACCGAACAGAACTCCTCCAAGGTGAGCGCAACCGAACCCCATTCAACGTCGCGATCACTCGAATGGCCTACTACTTCGGCTCCGCTACTACAATCAGCTCCAGCAGATACCAGCGATCAACCCGACATTCCAGCCATGCGTGACATGTGGAGCAGCAGTGAGTCGGAGAACGAGCTGGTCGAAGGTGATGAAGACGATGACATTGGTTCTCTACCGTCGTATTCACCAGAATCGCCACCATCTGCTCGACACAATCGTTACTCCTCGCGGCGCTCCATGTCGATGCCATTTGGTGCAGCAGGAGCCATGATTGGACGTAGCCATGCTCATGTTCGTCGTCATCGCCGGTTGCTATCCTTGATGAAATCCAATGATCCCAGTGCACGTCAACAGTTGGCCAACGAGCAACTTGGGAGTGGAGAATTTGGAACATTGTTAGAAGAGATGGCACGTGAGTGGGAGAAGGCACAAAAGAGGTCTGTTCAATCTCCAAAGAAGCTGAGGAAGAAGAAGGAGAAGCATAGAAGAATCATTGAAGACATGAAACGAAGATATGCGGCGGGGTTGGGCGTTGCGCAGGATAGCAGCATGGTCGCCAAAGCTGGTTCATCACAGTCGAATCCTTCAGCCTCAACTAATGCATATGCGGAAGGGAAGAGGTACGCGGAGAGCCATCCTCCGTTCATTCCATCTGATAAGCTTGGCAGCGATCCATTTCTGAAGCGGATCTTGGGCGTCCGTACCATCGACACTCATCAACGCTCAAACAAGAAGCAAGAAGGTGGAACACAGGACACAAGAAGAAACGACCCACAAAGCATCAGCACACATGCCAACGCTGATGCTGATGCGACTAAACCGTCCGATAATGATGCAGAACCACCCACTCAGGCTGTACCTGACCCATCCGTCATGGAAGATGGCCATCAGCAATCAAAGCCATCTATTCCCATCCCTCATCTTCCGTTGTCATCCTTGCCACAGCGTATGATTGATGGAGAGGCACTGTCATCGTCAAGCAGAGGTCGCATGAGTGCACGTGCTCGCACTGCCACTACGTCCACCTCTCCATCTCGCAAGCAGCCGAAACTCCATTCGGGTATGAATGCTGTGGAGCGCTTGGCGGTATTGTTCGATCGAGTTTATGCAGAAGCAGCAACAGCAACAGTAAGAAGACGCAAGCCGGATGCAACTGTCGCTTCCAATGCGACGGGCACTGTGGAACAAAGAGCGTTCACTCCATCGCATACCCGCGCATCCCGGGCTCAGATTCAACGACCAACGACCGCATCATCAGCTGCTTCACGCGGAGGAACGAATGGAAATACTGTTGAGACTGGCGCGTCGCTATCAGAACACCAACGAGCGCTCACGTCCAATGTGAGAACGGATGCAACAGCGAGAAAGAATATCCAGTCGAGCCGAGGTGCCAATGCAGACAGCAAGAGTGGACGCTTCATCCCACGCCCACCACTGGCTGGCTCCTCTTCTATTTCACCTCATCTGCTTTATGGTGAGGTGAAACATGGACTGGCCATCCGCGAGCGTTCATTAGGCTCCTCCAATCGTTCTGACTATCTCAGTCGCTTGTGGCGCAATCAATTCGACTCAAGTTCTCATGTTCGCACTGCATGGCCCAGCGCCTGCACCATCGCTGCCTATTTGTCCTTCTTGCCATCAGCCATACGTGGGTGACGCTGCCGCCCATTCTTGTCAACATCCTGTCGCGGCCATTCCTTCCTCTTCGCCACCGTCGTCGTCGAGTGGCACTCGCGGTGACACTACACGCGTTGATTCATCACCAAACCCAAACGGGAACAATGAGATGGAGGAGCCGGAATGGGAGTCAGAGGCGGGCTCGGAGTCTGAGTCAGACTGGTCCGACTCGACTGAGTTCAGCTGCGATTGTGGTGATGATATCCACGAGATGAATGAGTGTCTCAAGCGCTGCGTATTGGAAGGCTTTCTGGATGAGGAAGATGTCATGATGATGGTCAGACACGCGAAGAAGCATGAGTGGTTCCGGCAGATAGACCTTGATAAGACGCAAGACCCATACGCTCATGCGACTAGAGATGAGCGAAATGACGAGTGTCCATACACCACCACTTTTGCTCATCTCATGGCGGAGCAAAACGGTGTGGAAGCACTCACTGCCATTCTTGAACGGCATCCGAATGCAGCCAATGAGATATGTGACTGCCTGCCTCGCTCCCTGATTCGTCCCGCGTGCGTTACGCCTGTCTTCTATGCAGCTTGTGCCGGAGCGATGGATGCCTTCGACTTCCTTCTGCAGCAGCCTGGCTCACACTTTGACATCAACGAAGTGGACGCACATAATCGGCCTCCTATCCTGTTGACGGCCATCCAGAATGACTGCTTTGCGCAAGGGCACCTCGATGCAAGGGCTGACTTGGACTCTGTTCGTTTCCTCATCCAACGCTTTCGCGACACGATCATCCTGCCTGCACCCGAGCCTGGTCCAGCTGCAGGAGGTATGCGACTTCATCCACTCGCCACAGCGTTGGTCATGCATGACGATGATTTATGCCTCGACTTGCTGCGACTGCCGAACTTTCAATGCCCACTCCTCACACCATACCTGTGGAATCCTGTCATGGATGACTCCGATGTGGATGACGATCGCGATCATGACGATGATGGTCAAACATTCTTCCATCTAGCCATCCGTCAGTGCGCCAGCGAAACCGTGTTGGATGAGATGATAGGGGTGTTAATGAAGGGCGACTCGCGATCGGGATTCGATGATGATATCGATGTTCTCGCCTACAAAGATTGTACAGCTCTATTGGCTGCGTGCCGTTTACCTCGTGGTAATTCTCGTCTCCGCATGGTGAGATGGCTGTTGAGACATGCCAGTGTGACCAATTTACAACAGTCGTCGGTAGCATCCTCCTACAATCGTCTACGACGTCTTGCGCGGGTGGAAGCCAGGTTGCGTTATTCCAATGATCCAATCATGACAGCGATTGTTGGTACATCGATGGTGGATGCATGTGCTGCTAGCGGTGTGACGGAGAGCCTGGAGATTGAGGAAGCAAAGCTGCGACCGTTCAAGCAGACTCCCCTCCATGCTGCCCCTCATGATAAACAACTGGCAAAGGCCATACTTGTACGCTATGATCAACTCACGCGGGACAAGATGAGCAGCACAGAGCAGCATAAGTCGCTGGTGACTGGGCTACTGTCGCTGAAAGACTCGTTCGACCGGACGCCAGCCGATATATCGACTGCCGACCTGAGTCGCCGTAGTCTACGTAACAGTCGACTTCTGCTTCAACGGGTTGAGATGCAACCATTGGATGAAGATACATCTGATGGTGTCAGTAGTCCAGCTTCTTCCGATGACTCCAGTCTGCCTTCCCAATATGACTCTGACTCGGACTCGGACTCGGACTCTGACTCTGATTCTGGTTCTGATTCTGATGTCGACTACCTGGACATCAATTTGTTCAACCTATCTGCATCACAGGAAGTACACACTCAACGATGTAGCCGCAGTGAAATGATGCTCAAGTATCATGACGGAATTGACAAAGCACACGAGATGATTCAGAAGCACAAGCGATGTCTGAAGTCACGAGCGGAGGCTAGTGCGCATGCTAGTGCACATGTGTCTGCGTCATCCTCTACATCTGTTCAGCCTCCTCCTTCGCATTCTTCGCTTCGGAATCCTGCAACTGCTACCGATCCGTTGCCCTACAATATGTGCTTACGCGGTATCAGCTTTAATGGGCATTACTTCACTCATCGACAGCGCCGACGCTCACGACGAACTGACGAAGCAACCCAACCGGTCTACTCTGCTGCGGTACAGTTCGCTGCAGATGCGCCGTCGGCCTCCACTTCTACCACTACCTCTTCGGCTTCTGCCGTTGTTGTTGCTGCTGCTGCTGCTTCAACCTCCGCTCTCCCGAATGAATCAGCTCGTCATGTCGATGCAGCGTCACGTGTCACACATGTCCTCCAATGCATGGCACAATCTCGACCGCTGACTGGCGCATTCCGTCTGTCACGAGACACCTTCCCGAACGCAGGAGCATGTTGGCAGCAACTGTATACCAATAGTGCCTCGCGAATGACCAGCGTCCTGCAGCAGGTATACAAGGCGTCATCAGTGAGAGATACCTGCATGGATGACCCACTCGCACGTTCCCTCTTCCCCTGGTTGAAAGGACTTGGTACCGATCGTAACCCTATGGTCTCCCTTTCCGCTATGCCCAATCATGCCATTCGATATGGATTCGGCACCAAGAAGGATGCCAAACATCTGCAGGCCCGCTCACACAATTCACGACCACGTATCGACCCCATGACTAAGGGAGTCTACTTTAAGAGGCCTGTCCATGGCAAGCTCTCTATGTTCCTCTTCCGTCCCAATCAGCTCGAACAGGGCCGGCATGCAAGCCATGTCGTGTCTATGGTGGCAGATGATCAGGTTGATATCGATCCGCACATCGTACCAGTGCTAGAGATCTCACGCTATGGGATGGTGCCAGGCGAGAATCATGTATGGCAGATACCTGTCCGTCTACCAGACTTCGTTGAAACTGATGCTCCCCGAGGTTACAATCGTTATTATGGTCTCAACAATAAGCAGTATCAGGCCTACCGCAGTGCCTTTAAGAGCATCCTCCGCATTCCCAATCGACCTGATCGCCACGCAGAATTACAGAAGCAGGTGTTGAGGCTGCAAGAGCATGTGGAGCAACACTTGTCGAAGTTAGTGCAGGAGTTGGCCGAGGCGATGGCTGCAGAGCGCGGTGCCACATAAAGAACGCAATGAATATCAAGAAACGAAAGCGAGCGATAGCTCAGCAACACCAACAAGGAAAGCGAGAAGGCACACGAAAGGCAAAACGGCGACAAGACAAAGGGGGACCATCAGCGAGCCATATCTCATCAACCGCTCAAGTGCTAGCATTGTTGCAATCGCAGCTTTGTCTGGCGAAGAGCTGTGCGCAGACAAAGGAAGATGAGGCGCTGGTGCGCTTCTTGCAGGATGAGATCCATTTCTTTGAAATGACGACGCAATCGACATCCAACAAGCAACAGAAGACTGCCTCCACGACTTCATCGCAACCAAACGTTTCCTATGATCCTGCACGTTATGAAGTCCGAGAGGTAGCGGCTCGTGGCTACTGCTTCTACGAGTCGGTGGCTTCACATGTCGACATGGCATGGCGCGATGTGAAGCAAACGATTCTGTTTCGTTTGATACAGCTACCATTGGCACGCCGTCAGCTCATATGTGATGTATGGCGATTGGAATATCCAATGCAGCCAACAGTGAATGCGGCGGATACCAATGAATTCCGCATGGCAGTTGAGTTATTGTATGGTACCATTAATGGTCAGATGGGTGATGACAAGTGGGCTGATCAGATCATTGTTGGTCTACTCGCTGATTGCTTCCCGCATCATGCTGTCATTATTCATCGTGCGAACTATCATCAACCGTGGCTTGCATCGAATGTTGCAGAGATTGCGCCAGACGGTACACGAGCACCCGTCATCCGACTCTTGCAGGACCTTGATGACGATGGAGAACCCTTCCACTTCAGACCATTACATGAGAAAGGGGTCGGTCGCGGGGCTGTGACTGCGATATCGATGACGAACTAGACGAGTGGTGACAGAGTGAAGAGCATTCTGGCACTGTCTGCCCTGTCTCTTCGCCACCCTCATCATTTTGTTCCAAGCCCTCCACCAGTTACTGTTGGTATCGGCCACAGTACCTAACTCCTCTAGCTGAGAGCACATCAACTCATCGATCGCGTTCCAAAGTTCGTCGTGCATCCCCCCTCAAGCGGTCACACCATTCGGCATGGCAACATCGAATGTGAACCTGGGAGTGCTGCTGCTGCAACCATCCAATATGTCACATTTGACACGCAGAGGTGGAGGTGGAGGTGGTGGATCGAAGCGTAAGGCAGGTGAGGGTGATGGTGATGGTCCGGCATCGAAGCGTGGGAAGGCCGGAGAGAAAGACCGATCGTCCACTTCCGCAGCACAAAGTATTCATTCATTGGCGACAGCATTGCAAACATCTTCCGTGTTCGAGTCTCCTGAGGAGATCGCCGCATGGATCGCCGCGCGTCGAGCAAAGTTTCCCACACGCGCCCGCATTGAAGCGAAGCAACAGGAACAAGCACAAGCGAAGGCAACGGGAGCTGTGACAGGCGTGCGAGAATCAGGTAGTGGTGGACGAGGAAGAGGGCGGGGCAGAGGAGGCGGAAGAGGCAGAGGAAGAGGCCAAGGTATGCGCGGCCGAGGAGGACGAATGTATCAGCCGATGCATGAGTTGGCATTGGGCGATCGCAGCGATTATGAGGATGAATCATCCGGTGGTGACAGCAGCAATGACGACGATGATGGTGATTATAGACATGCTCCAATATGTGGCGATGCGGTT
>Ga0256777_1000203_pt1 | contig 12917 bp, 2 predicted proteins | sample MC6MC0928MT_FD_186042 | JGI IMG/M metagenome (GOLD analysis project Ga0256777, IMG submission 186042) | Metatranscriptome of enriched soil aggregate microbial communities from Iowa State University, Ames, United States - MC6-MC0928-MT... | ecosystem: Environmental > Terrestrial > Soil >... | reverse complement strand
TCTTTTTTCTTCTCGTGTGTTTTTCTTTTTTTTTTTTTTTTTTTTTTTTTTTTTTTTTTTTTTTTTTTTTTTTTTTTTTTTTTGGAACCTGAGAACTGTATGTGGTTTTCAGATTGTGTTCCAACACAATGTACAAAAAGGGAGTGCCCTTGATCTGAAGGCGTGCGAGCCTCCCCTGCTTTGATGTGGGAGGTCAACCTCGTCCACAAATAGACGTGGGTCAACAACCTTGGATGTATTTATGCATCACCTGTCTCTCTAACGAAGTATGCATGGACGGCATTTCGAATGTAGCTCTGTCGATCACACCAATTTCCATTCATACAGATCGATTGGGCACGATCACCATATTGGATGCCCTGTGCGATATATCGATAATCACGCATCAATTCACGACAGTATGGTGCATAGGCTTGTGGCATCCTTCTTGAGCATAGTGTCTCAAAGCTCTCATACACTTGTCCATACAGCTTCTTGTATGCCTCACGAGCCTTATCCCACTGTGCTTGCAACTTGGACACATCTTGGTGGAACCTTGCTTGACGTGGACGATAGGCCAAGATATCTGCCGCGCGATTTCGCCCATTCTCATCATAGCCATAATCATTCAATTGACGTGGATAGGTGGTGGGTCCAGGCATGTTGCGTAGGGAAGACACATCTTGACGTGGGTAGGATCCACGGCGTGGATAGTGTCTGGCGACGTGTGTGTGACGTCCATAGTGTGAGGCCACTGCTTCGGTGGCAGAATGTTCCAATGCTGCATCTGCAGCTGCAAGGAATGTGCGTGATGCTGCATCCAATGCATGAAGCGATTCAGACTCGGCTGCCAACTGTGCTTCCAATCCTGCCTCCGCCAATGCATTCAAGCCAGCCTCAATCTCCAACTCCAAGAAGGAAGTCGGTGTCGGAGTGGCAGTGCTGGATTGAGCCAACAATGCTGCTGCCGCTCTCTTGCCTCCTGATGTTGCACCACCACTCGTCATTGGTTTGCCTGTGACGGCTACTTGTGTCTGCTGCACAACATATTGACAGATGACACATCGTGCATCGCTTTGAGCGAGCAATTGGGCACTGTTCGTTACGGACACTGCATCAGTTGATCTCACCCGTTCCATACTGGCATGATAATAGTTGGCACCACTGGATTGGAGCTCATGTGGATTCTGGACTGCTTGAACGGCATTGAGATCCATGGCAATCTTTTGTTGTCCAATCTTGCCTTCCAAATCACGAATATTGGTTCGATGCATACGAAGGCGCTGGACGGCATCGGCAATGGAGAGGACGGGTTTCTCACCTTCATCATCACCATCCTTGTTATCATCACTGGCAGTGGCGTTGGCGTTCTTCGCAAGATGATCAGCAATTGCCTGAGCCTGGGCGGTTGCTTCCTTCTGTGCGGTCTTTGCCTGTTTTGCAGCCGCCTTCTCCGCCTCTGCCTTCTTTGCTGGCTCAGCATATGCATGACTCTCAACGAATGAACGCTTGGCAGCCCTGGCTGCCTCCCGTTCCACTTCTCTCTCCAATTGTGCTTCACTCACTGGTCGTGCATATCTCTGGAGACTGTCCGCAGCGGTCTCCAGCAGACTGTCCGGGTCCGTCATGAGCTTAGGTGTGGGAGACAGGATGCTCTCTTCATCCACCTCGCTCTCTGCTTGGAGTCGACTCAGATCCAAGCCCTCGCTCGTCAGCTTATCGACATATTCGGTCTGGGCATCCGCAAAGGCGAGAAGCTGCTCGGTGGAGAGAGGAAGATCTGCTCGCACCAGCGCGAGTCCACACACCAGCTGCAGTAAGAGGACTGCAGCGCAGCATGCGGCACCTAGCCGACTGCGGAGTATCATCTTCGACAGTCCTCGAACGCGCACACGGTTGCGAAGGAATGGAATGGCTTTTTATTGTTCATCGGATCATGAGAGCATTGAAGACGACAGCAACAGCAATGCAAGTCGATTGCTTGTTGAAATGGATGTCAGGTGCCATCCAATTGATGGTTATGAGAATAATGCAGAATCATGTACATGACGGGGATGAAGGCAGATGAGAAGGAAGGAAGGAAGGAAGGAAGGAAAAAGGGACAAAACACTCAAATCAAAAACGAAGGAAACAGCTGCTCATCCCAAGGCGGCTGATGGGCAGAGAGCACGATTGAGAGGCAATGGAGACATTAGCCTAGCGGAAGGATAATGGAATGCCTGCCACAGCAGACAGTCATCGAATGGTGGGTTCATGATTGCAGCGTTTGATACATCACTACTGCCCTTGTTTACCCTTGTCTATAGCTTCTTGCAAATTTCGCCCTGTATGCTTGTACGAGTTCATTTCCTCTTGCTCCGCCTGCATTGTGCAATACACTCTCCGTCAGTATATCAGTGAGAGCCTGTGCACGTTCAGGTGTGGAGATGTCAAGTGGCTCCGATCGGCCACCAGCAAGCTGAGCAATCTCAGCAAATTCTGTGGCTGGATAGGAACCAATAGGGAGGGTATGAACACGAATATTCTTACTAATCAACTTATCAAGCGCACAACGCCAATCGGTGACAGGACCAACCAATGGTAACCAATAGGTATCAGGTGACGTACCGCGAGGTGCACATGTGCGACGGAGTTTGTTGACGATCGCAGCTGATTGTGGGGGCGCATCACCAATCAGTATAACCTGTGCGATGTCACGTTGTTCAGCCTCCTGATTACAATGCCACAATCCACATTCAACCGCCTCAGGTCCCATACCACCATCCACCCTGATGCGATTAATCCAATCCCGCAGATTGGCGGCCTTATTCTCCCATGATGATGCTTGAATGACATGTTCTGCATTGTAGTTCCGATAGACAGCGCATTGCAGCTCGAAGCATTTTGGGTCCAGGCCTGCCTCTTCGAGTACGATCTCCGCACGATGGAACAGATCTTGAACAGTCAACTTCGTCTGCTCCAACAGGTCAGACATTGAGTAAGTTGCGTCCATTAACACGATCGTACGAGAGGTACTTGCAAAGGTACCAAGATTGTGATGCAGCAGGAAACGGCTGACTGCAGCAACATCACCCTGTCGCAGATGTTGTAAGAACTCAACTGCCCGCCGATGTTCCAATCGTGCATTGTCGACGAAGATACCTCGACTTGCATACTGTTGAACGAACTTGGCATTCCGCTTGGCTTGCATCACACTAAACATCTGATTCTGACTACGTGCGTCATCTACATCAGTCTTTGTCATGCCAATCTGCTCTAAATCCGTATCCTTAAGCACCATGGCGAATGATCCATGATCCCCTTGTCGTGCACATCGACCCATCAATTGCGTCTCCTCTGCTGTTGACTCCGGTACAAAGGTCACAATCATATGAGCGCCACCACGCTTGGAGAGGGATGGGTCACGAATCTTAAAATCTGTACCACGACCAAATGCACGCGTCATTAACGTTACTGCTCCAGCACATGTTGCATTGTAGATGAGTCGTGCTTTGTCATCGTCTGTTAATCCTTCCACTAGTACTTGAGCCCGATTTGCCAGACTTTGGAATGGTGCACTCTTCTTGAACTCCTCTAAACGATTCTTGTCCTCGAAGCATACCAATACACATCTCTGCTTGTCGACGTCAGTGGCATCATCTCCAAGACCTCGATGAATCTCTTGCACAATGACATTATGCCAATCGTTCTTGTTCTCAATCTTCACGTCACCACCCCGAGGAGCGAATGTACGATTGTTTGCACCGAATGCAGATGGGATGACAGTCCGCTTACGCACGCTATATGTATCTTGAATGATGCGCAGCTCCGGTTCACTCAGTGTTTGCAGCGTCCCACTCACACCAACAATGGCATCAAACTCGAGTGGGATCTCAGCATAACTGAAGCTACCACATTGCAAGTTGATACAAGCATAGCTATCAGCGGAGGCTAGACCTTCCGCATAAGCAGCAAATGTAGTCTTGTAACCAACTGTTGCTGTCGTACTATACCCATCCAACTCCTGATACGCAATCACACCATCCCTCACCTCATAATCATGCTTGTAGTCCAATGCATCACGAGCCATATCCTTGAGTGCCTCAGCAACGAGTGCTTGATGAGCAGGGAATGCTGCAATGGCTTGTTGATATGGTGATCGTTGTTTGAGTGCTTGTAAGCTCATGCGATTCGCCCCTCTGTCACGTGTCTGTTGCCATACATCCTTGACTAAGTTCGTGATGGTTGGATGACGAAGGCATGCCAATGGTGTGTAGAGGTTACCATAGAAACGCTCATTGAAGAAGACATCGATCTCATCAATCACCAGAATACGCAGTGAGGCATTGGCATGCGCAGAGCGGCTATGCGTGGATGCAGAGATTAGTGCCGAAAAAGATGATGATGAGTCCGCTGAACATGCCTGTCCACTGTGTTGAGTGGACTGTGCGCTATCCATGATCATCTTCTCTACAGAACTGCGCACATTCCCATCTTCATTGACCATTCTCTCACATACTTGCTCGAATGTTCCATAATGAATCCGATCCTTGATACCCAACTCATCGAACATAACTGTAAAATCACGTTCATCTCGATGACTCAAGTAGGAACTATAGCATGCAATGCTCACCTCTGCTCCCAATAGTGCTAGTATCATCGCGACCATAGCATTGATTAGACTCTTCCCTTCACCTGTGCTAACTTGTGCAATATTGTTCCTGAATCGTCCTCGATTCGGTGAGTTTGGCTCCTGATCCAGACAGAGTAGACGAAAGATTGCCACCACTTGAGGAGCCAATGGTTGATAGAGACAGGCATCAGCACGCTCAGATTCGGACAAACTCTCAGAACGACGATAACTCCATAAAGCAAATAATTGACCAAATAGCTGTGGAATCACCTGCCTCAGTTTCATCGTCCACCATGTTTGCATCGGAGGCTGCGTCTGTGTACATGAGTTCCTGCTCCTCTTGACGGCCATGCGAGCGGTTTTGTGCCCACCTGTATCAGCAGCCATGGTACGAATAGAATGGATGAGCATACTGATATCATCCTTGCCGAAGTAGTATTTCTTGATGGCAGCTTTGTATGCCTGATCGAAGGCGGTGAACTTCAAGCTCAACTCTTCACTGTCAATATCATCACCACGCAGATTGGATGGATGCAACGTGTACTGAATATCCTGTGCTTCGACCTTCTTGAGCATGAGTTTGGCAAAGTAACCTTGAAAGATGGAATGTTCCTCCAGTAAGGTGGCACCAACTTGGGACTGCTCCAATTCAACTGCAACAAGTGAGATAGTGTTGGATGCACTGACTTTAGTACGATCTTGCAAGTTGTGTAAGAATGTGTCGATAGCGGTATCCAGTGTCGGCTTGAGCCACGTGAGTTGTATAGCCATACCCTTAGCGATGACCAATGCATGAGCCAGTGATGATGCAGAGGTAGTGGAGCGGACTTTGGTTAGCTCTCGTTCCACTCTCTTCACCCATGTCACATCCAAACGATCCACCGCGGATTTGACTTCGATATCGGCTTGACTGACACACTTAGCAAAGGATGATAGGAATGCACGGCTGCGTCTAAGTAGATCGTAATCAGCCAGTGCAAGATTGTCTTTGCTCTCCAGCCTACATGCAGCTTGGATGACGGTATTGAGACGAGCATTGATCAATTTAGTCAGTGTTGACAACTGATCCTCCTCTGGCAACTCCACATGCTCACGCAGCAGGTTGACCTCTCCCAATGTGGTGAGATGTTGTTGCAGCATGGTGTAGGTACGTTGAAGAAACACTCCTTGTAGTTCGACCCCATCAGGTAGATCCTTGCCTGCCTCCTCCCGTACATCATTCGCCATCGTACGTAGCAATGCAGTAGTTGACGCTTGAATGCGACGATAACGATGGTCTTCATGCTCAATCAGATCGGCCAAAGTGGAGTTTGAGTGGGATGTGGCTGTAGGTGTGTCTGTAGATGTGGATGTCGCTGACCCAGAGGCACATGCAGAAGCAGCAGCTGCAGCTGTGTGCATGATATGTTGCTGGGATCCAAGCGGTTTCAGTTTGGAATAGAACATATCCAACAGCCTCGCACAGTCCAGTAACTCCTTCAACACTCGAACTTGCAATGGCCTTGTAGTCAGCGCATCCTTGACACATGCAGCACGAGAGGCCAAATACGAACGGATGAAGTCAAGAACCATGCTGGCTGAATCAACCTGGACCACACGTTGGAGCAAGCGGAAGTTACAGCTGCTTGCCCCCTCCACACCATTGGCAGAGCTTGAATCCGTGCCCGAATGACGAGCGGATGACATGTTCTCCGCCAATAGTGCACTGGTCCAAAATGTGACGAACACATCCGTATGACATTCCAATTGTGAGCAGACTGTTGGATTCAAGGTTTCTGGTTGACCCTGATGTTGTAAAATGCGACGAATCTCGGTACATGAACTGGTAAATGCATTCGTCACACGTTGCTGTACCTTGCTCAATTGAGCTCTCATCATCGGCATATGTGGACCCAACTCATCATCAATCTGTTGCAGACGTGAGATGTACTCTTGAAGTCGATCAAACATTCTAATAACATCTGACTGCATGTCCTTTAGAGTGACATCAATCTGAACCTTGAGTTCCTCTGCTATACTGCGTACACCATCTTGTAATTTATTACTGAGCTCATGATTTCCCATCGCTTTGTATCCCAACAATAGTTGACGGAGTTCAGTCCAATTATTGCATGCCAGTGCTGTCTGCATCTCATTCTGACTATTGTCCCAATGATCCTTTAGATCTGCTTCGACATTCTCCAAGTCAAGTTGCAGCAGTGAGTTAAGAGAATCAGGCAGAACACGAAGGACGGCGCGGAATAATTTCTTCTCCCGGCTCCAATGCTGAGTGGTGCGCGCAGGGGCAACGGATTTGGAACGACGTTGAGAGGAGGAAGAGGAGGACGATGAGGCCAATTGATCGCAATCGTTATCTGAAGTTGCATCTTCGTCGCCTACTGCCTCGTCCTGTTCATCATGATTCTGTGGGCTCCATTTCTTCAGTTCCTCTTTGAATGTTTTCTGTATGGCTCGCTTGACTTCTTCCAGACTGGGTCGATAGAGTCCATCAGCCTGTGCGATCCGCTCCAAATTCTGTAAGAATTGCATGGGTTGCTCAACCAACAGCTCCTTGAGGGACATCGCAGCAATACGCTTCACACGCTCATCCAATGCAGTTTGCATAGCATGACGGACATGATGAGCAGACTCATGGAGGTTGCCAAGATTGCCTGATAACAGCTGACAAACCGTCTGCAGTAGCTTGATCTGCTCCTCTGCCTGCTCGAAATTACTCGCCTCAATCGTTCGTCGAATGAAGTCAATCCATTCCTGAATCTTAGCACGTAGCATGGCATTGGCGGATCGCTCACACTCATCATCAACGAATAGCTCCAGCTCCTCCTGCGTCTCCTCACTCAGATACTCCAACACGAATGTATGAGCCCTGCGTATGACTCCCAGTGCCGTATTGATCTCTTGAATGGAGTTGGTCTGATGACTCATTGGGATCATGAGGACAGCGATCTTGCTGCGCAGATCAGTCATGAGGTGTTGCAAGGAGGTGGAGAGTGGATGACGGACTTGTTCCAGCACATAGTCAGCTTGACCTTTAATGATGTTGCCACTGACGGAGTTGAGTTCCGCACGTATGCGGGAGAAGTTGTGCTTCTCAATGGCGTTGAGTGCTGTGGCAAGAGCAGTCTTGTTATTATCCAGCAGATGCAAACGATGCTGCTGATGGAGGGCAGCGAATGTAACATCCGTACGCTTGTGAATGGAATCGAACTGAACGAGAGACTTTGCAATCGTCAGTTGAAGCTCCAACTCAGGTGTTCGCTTTTGGCTGGCCAACTGCTCCATGTGTGTCTGCATGTGCTCAAGCTGCTCATTGAGCTTGTCAACAAACCATGCCATCAACTCCTGTGGTCGGAGTAGTTGGGAGAGATGATGACAAGCCTGCACGAATTGAATCTCCTTTACATGCATCATGACTTGCTGTGCCATACTAAACACATGTCGATAGCTACCATCCTGTGCCTCGGGTGCGATGACATGTTCATAGTTGTGACGCATCTCATCACGGAGATGGGCATCACGATAGTGAAGGAGGAATTCTTTTGTACTTTCTGGCAAATCACCGAGCCATTCACATAGCTCACCCGTACCAGCATTCCGCAATGCATCCATGTACTCAAGTCCACGCTCAGCAAACGCTAGATCGACACGTGATTGTAGTGCATACTTGATCCCCTTACTCTCAAACTCATCTAATCGATGTTGTGTCTCTTCGATGTCCGACTCAAGACGCTTCAATGTCTCATGACCGGATTGTTGCAACAGGGACAGTTGCCGCTCCGATGGCTGATCCGTGTGTTTCAATCCTTCATAATGCTGCAACATGGATTCCAACTCCTGCAACCTCTCAAAGAGCTGACTAGCCTTGATTCCAGCTTCCTGCTCAAGTTGTTCCGACTTGGCGTTAAACGTCTCCAGCCGCTGTTTCAATGCTGACTCCGATTCAAGATTGAACTCCTGCAATGCCGCATGAATACGCTGATCAAGGGGAGAGTGAGCGCCAGAGAATGCATTCCTGGTGGCAGCCACCGCACCCTTCATCACTTCCATACCCCAACTAGACGAGACTTTCTCTGTGTTCTGCTTGCGACTGCACTCCTTGCGAATCTCCACTAGACGCTTCTGCAGCTCATATAAACTGTCAATCTCCTGATGCAATGCTTCTTTCTCCTTACTTACATTGGTACCATGTGCATCAAGTGCAGTCTTTGCATCGGCAATGTCACGTCGAAGCTGGTCTTCATCTTCCATCTTATGTACAGCCAAGTAGAGCGCAGCTGGATGACACTCCTCATACTCACTTCGAAGGCGATCCAAGTATGCAAGACGCTCTTGTACGGTACCGACGCTGACGTTACGCAGACTGAACGTTTGACCGATCTTATTTAATGCTTGCTTGGCACCCGCTTCGAAGCCTTGCATCATTGCATCATATTGCTGTGCAAACCCAGAAATGAGATCACCCAATGGTCTCATCATCAACACTTGAGCACGAACGTCAAGTGCCGTATGTAACTTTCCATGTTCCACACTTAGATCCAACTTGCTGACGCGAGTACAAACCATCTGCACATGTTGACCAACGCCATGGAATATCTCGTCGAGCACATGTGCGCGAGCATCAACTTCTAAGCTCTCTACCCATGTAGCTTGTTGAAGGACATGCACGCTCCTCACAAATCGCTCATACACGGCAGAGGATTGGACACTACTCGAGCTCGACAATGGCTTACTCAAAGCAGCAAGTAGCTCCTCAGCATCACGACGGGCATCACGCACTACCGCCAATACACGCTGAGCACAAGCATGATAGTCTTTTGTCACCAGTACATCAATGGTTGGAATCTTCTGGAGCTGCTGCATCTCCACTACCAATGGTCCCATCTTGTCCAATGCATGAACATTGCTGACAGCGGTGGCATTGTTCTGTTCACGTTCACATTCACGTTGGGGTTGGAGTGATGCATCACCAGGCGCGGCTGAGTGGACGGCACCATCGATGGCTGTGTGAACGCTTTTGACGAGAGTATTGAAGCATGACACACAGCGTTGCTGGAACAGATGAAGGATGGACGTAATGGCATCACGATCGATGTGCATGTGGAATGATGGGGACTCAGATGCAGACACCAACAGTTTACCGAGCTCCACTAATTGAGTCAGCTGTGACTCTTGCTGGATGGAGCTCAGCCACGCTTCACTCTCCTTGATACGACGACGAAGTGTATCAAGCAGTGCCGCTTTGCTGTGGTCGACCGCCACACTCATCTCCTCTGTCTCCTTGTTTGGCAGATGCACAGCGGCACGTTGCATGGTACGATTGAGCTGGGAAGCGGCAGAGATGAAGGATTCTAGATCAAGATGAGATGCAGCTGTTGCCAACTCATACAACCAGGAACGAATGACCGACACCAGTTCACTGACAGCAGATGAGTAACAGGCGGAGATCTGATCGACATACGGCTGGAACGAAGCATCCACATCCGTACTGAAGCTATCCTTAAGCAGCAGACTGTTACTGAGTAGCTGTAATGCTCGCTCCATCCCATCTGCATCCTTGCTCAACAGTGCGTTTCGTACACTCCCTTCCTCGGACACTAACTTGACAATGCCTTGCATGAGTGCTTGCGGTCTGGCATGATCCTTCTCCCCTATGATCTCGGCCAGTGGATCGGCTTGATGCAACAGATTGACGTCACGTAACATCGTCTCGATATCATTGATGCTCCATGTATCAGCATTCGACATGGTTTTCAATCGTTGCTGAGCATGTTGGAAGGTCCGTTGCAACCATGAGCGGACATGCTCCTCACTCTCACGTAGTGCAGTCTCTGCCTGGCCCTGCTTACATCGATCCTTCAATACAGCCAGCTGTTTGAGACGGAAGCATGCGACTAACATATCATTATGCTCGATGGCTTGACGGACACCTTTATGAAGGATATCACACTGTCGTTGGATCTTTTCACGTGTCTCTGCGCTGATGAAGAATCGAAATGCACTGCTTGGATCACGGATAGGATTTCGTCGCGTTAGTTCCATGATGAAACGAGCAGCTTGTTTTTTGGGTGCGAGAGGATCGATGACAGTGGCTTTTCCTTCCTCTGCCACCATCCATGCACATTCTAATACAGTCAGGAAATCCTTGTCTGGATCATGCGATGACTGAACATATGCATCACGAAGGGAAGATTCAATGTATTGCTTCAATTCAGGTAATGTCGCATGAGGCTCACCAGGAAGACTCCAATGGGTGAAAGCGAAGTTGAGCATTGATGCTGTGTCGGTGACATTATGAAGCATCTCGGCCAACATCCTCGCTAAATGGCGTACACCTGCTCCTCGATTGTGATTGACATCAGCACCCTGAATGAAGATCAATGGACGAACCGAGCCACAGTGTTGCATCGCGTCCACTATACCGATGCCATTGGCACAATCTGTCTCCGCATTGCGTGAATCCATTAATCCAGGTGCATCAACCAGTACGAGTGTCTTATCACTGACTCCACCCAATGCTTTGGCATTGACAGGAACAGCCTTGAGGAATCGAGTGATGGACTTGCTCGTGGATGAGCTCAATACATCTTGAGCGGCAGGATTGATAACATGAGTCGGGCCGACATGTGGCTTACCATTCGATTCCGTCCATTTCTCCATCGTTGAACCAGCCAACCAATGAATGGTCGTGCTCTTACCACAACCAGTGAAACCAATCAACATCACGACCTCCTCACCATTGAGTTGCTTGATACAGCCCTCTTGCTCAGCTAGCAACAGTCCCAACTCATGCACGTCAAACGGGATGAGTAGTGATTGAAGCTTCTCCGTATCAGCAAGTAACGCTTGAAGTGGGAGTGGTTGCTGATGCAAGCGACGCTCAATGGAATGGAGCAGAGTATGAGCTTCTTCTTGCTTATTTTGATCGCGGTCAAGGTAGAATTTGAGAGAGTGAACGAGCTCAAGTAGATGATCAGACATGTCGTTGCCTAATGGCGAGGATGAAGATGCGGATGGAGATGCTGCTGGTGCTGGTTGTACAGTACGAGTGACTCCTTCCTGTGGGGACAGGATGAACGGCGGCACCAGTGGTGAGGCCAGGTTGGAGTGTGGAGACGAGCGTGATATCGATGGCGTACGTGGCCCAGATACAGATGGAGAGGCAGCTGCTGCAACACTGTGCTGGCTTGGAGACTGGAGATGTAGCTGTGCCAGGATGGATTCACCATGTTGTGTTTGTAGGCACAGTTGAGTATACAGCTGCTGACATAAAACCTCCGCACAGCGTGGTTGCTGTTGCAGCCATTCGATCCGGTGTGAAAGTTCCGCCAATGTGCGCTCATGAATCTGCTGCTCCGAGCGTGTCGTTGCCGCTGCCATTACCTGTCCATTTCCATCTCTATTTCCACCCTCACTTCCACTGTCATTGCCACTGCCAACCTCACCCTCGCCAACGGTCATGCTGTGGCTGATCGGGACATGACCATGGTCACGGCCATTGCGAGTAGGTGAGGATGAAGATGAAGAGGATGGAGAGAATGAAGGTGGTTGCATCCACACCAATCTCTGTTTGCTCAATGCCACTTGCAAAGGAGAGCCGACATCCACCGCCAGTCGTCCATCCTCCTTCACACGTAGCTGTGAGAGAAGATGAGCTGGAGTCACAGTCACATCTCGATGCTCCAAATGATCGTTGTGAGCAGGTGTAGATGGCGATGGCGAGGCGTTTGCTGTACGTTGGGATCGCTGAGTTTGAGTTTGACCTGTTCTCATTCCCAACAGCAGTTCTCTACATACCTCCTCCCATCCCATCCCATTATCCACGAAGACGACGAACACACAACCATTGTTGTTCTCCACCTCAATCTTCTCCAACAATACTGATTCACCTTCTCCCTCCACAGGCAGTGGCAGCGCCAGGACGCTGGCGCTTGATGTTGCACTCATCATCAGCAAGTCCAGTCAGGTTCCAGTGTTCCACCGCCTCTGCAATGCAATGCTGAAGGAAAGTGGCGGGGAAGAGGGATTGACGTGTGACTCTGTTATGTGTTGTGTATTGTATGGTGTGTTTGTGTTTGTGTTGATGTTGTTGGTGATGTGTTTGATGGGATGATCATGAAATGTGAGCTCTGAGCTCAGACTCTGGGTGGTGGCGGTATGCAAGGGGTCAAGGTCAAGGCCAAGGCCAAAGCCAACAGCAGCGCAAGAGGAGAAGCACCGACCAGAACCTGAGAGTGGCAATGACAGTGCAACTGTCGGCTGCTGCACTGCAGAGACACTAGCCATAGACACCAAACACGCGCCACACACCTATCAATGGAGCCAAATG
>Ga0256777_1000199_pt1 | contig 12955 bp, 1 predicted proteins | sample MC6MC0928MT_FD_186042 | JGI IMG/M metagenome (GOLD analysis project Ga0256777, IMG submission 186042) | Metatranscriptome of enriched soil aggregate microbial communities from Iowa State University, Ames, United States - MC6-MC0928-MT... | ecosystem: Environmental > Terrestrial > Soil >... | reverse complement strand
AGCTCCATGCTGCCCAGTTTGCAAACGCCCCAGCCCTACTCATGCACGAGGTGATTCCTTTCCACTCTCATCATCTACGAATGGCAGTCATAGTACTAGCGGTGGCGATAGTCACAGTGGTGGTATGAGTGGATTGATGTCCTCCTTCTTTGATGGTTCGGGTATTGAACCTGAATTGATGGAGGCCTCACGCACCGCTGCCACAACCGCTGAATCCCTCTCACCTCGCAGTAGTGTCTCATCTGTATATGATCTACCTGACTTCCCTGCTACATCACCGGCCAGTCCCATGCTGCGCAGCGGCAGTGTCATGGACCGTAGACGACATGCGGCATCACCATCGACGGATGACATATTCTCACAATTTGATGATTTATTAGGAATGGGAAGGGAAATGGGAGAGGATGAAGTCGGAAGTGCTGCGACAGGCAGCCAACCAGATGCGAATGGTAATGGCATGTATGTCCCCGCACGCTTCCATCAGCAACAACCCAGCGGTGCATCCGTCACTCAGCCCGCTTACCCTCAACCTCGCCCTCCTGCACCGTCATCGGATGAATATATACGCATGCCACCACTCTCACCGGAGGCAGCACAGGCCGAATCGGCAACAATGCAACAATTTCCTGAATCACATCCACATGCACATTCTCCACCACCACCACCGCACCATTTTGATCAGCAACAGCAGCCACAATTCAATGGATGGCCTGATGAGCAACAGCAACACCCACAGCAGGTGCCACATCAACAACAACCAGAGCAGCCTGTACACGCACCTGACCAGTCACATCCACAGCTCAACGGAATGGATGATCAACCACAGCAACAAAGTCAACCTATTGCCCCTACCACGCAATCCACCGCTCCTCCTCAAACGACTGTCACAGTCGATTTCTCCCTCCCCACCACCGATCTCGCACGCTCCATTGATCTGGGTGTAGATGAGCACAATCAACCCATTCAACTGCCACAAGAGATGTTACAAGATCCATTGACTGCCCAATTGTTGGCGAAGTTGCATGCCATTCAATCTCATCAACAGTCCGCTGCAGGTGCGTCACCAGCCATCTTGCCTGATCTCTCAGCTGAGACCCGTGCGCTCCTCTCACGCTACTCATCACTCACCACTGCCCATGGACAGTTAGTGCACTCCTATCAACAGCTGCAGTCGGAGCGCAATGAATTGTCCGAGCGTTTGAGTGCGCATGAGTCGGCGGCGGCACAGCAGGTGGATCAGCTTCGCGAGGAGATCGCGCGTCAATCAGAGATGCTGCAACAGGGTCAACAGCGTGAACATGGGCTGACACAGCAATTGCAACAGATGCAACAGACACATGAGGAGCAGATGAAGCGAGTGAGAGAAGAAGCGGCATCACGATCCTCTGAGGAGTCCGACATGGTGAAGCAACATTATGAGTCTCAGCTTGAAACATTCGCCAATCAGGTGCAACAACTACAGTCGGAACTCTCACAAGCTCACTCACAGCTGCAATCCATGCCTGATGCTGACGCCATCGCTGAGCGTGATGCTGCCTCCACGAAGCTTCAACAAGAGTGCCAACAGCTACGTAATGAAGTGGCCGAGCTGACCGAGAAGAACCGCATCCAAGCACAGACACTGCAGGAATTACTTCAGAATGAGCAACAGAAGATGGATGAGCTCAATGCGAAACATGAAGAGAAGCAGAAGCAACTTCAATCCTCATTGGATGAGGCCAACCAACGTATCTCCTCACTCGAGAACAAGCGTGCATCCTTGCAGACTCAAGTTGACAACCTGGCTGAAGCGGCGATGAGTGCGGGAGACGATGAGGAGTCGAGTGGAGTGGATCAAGCGGAACTAGAGCAGATGCAAGCGGAACATCAGGAGCAAGTACGACAATTGCAGGAGATGGTTCGTAAGGCTGAAGAAGAGCTTGAGGCTGAGAAGCGCAAGGCTGAAGAGCAGATTCAATCCTTGCAGCAAGTGTTGGAGAATGAGAAACGCAGCTTGGCCGAGCAGCTTCAAACTATGCGTGAGGAGTTGGAACCTAACAGGCCCGAGCGTCAACGTGCCTTGGAGCAGGTACAAGCATTGCAACAGGAACTGGAGGCGGAGAAAGTGTTGGCTGAGGAAGCACTACAGAATGCACAAGTGGAAGCGGCAGCTGACTGTGAGAAGGCACTCGCTGATGCCACTGTCGCGCTTGCCACCAGCCGTGAAGAAGTTGTGCAATTGCAGCAACAGCTTCAAACCGCACAAGCTTCTCTTAGTCAGTTGCAGGAGCAACAATCAGCTCAGCAACAACTGTCATCTGATCCTCCATCCTCCTCGTCGTCTGATTCCGTGGAGCTTTCTCAGCTCCGCTCCGATCTGGAGTCTCGCCAGTCCGAGGTTGATTCCCTCCGCGCCGCATTGGATCATGCTCAGTCAGCTGCGACGAGTGCGGCTGAGTCGCAGCGTTCACTCGCGCAACAGTTGGAGGACGAGGAACGCCGACATGCGGAGGAGTTGGCTGCGGCACAGTCACGAATTGCTGAGTTGGAGGAACAGAAGACGCAGCTGGAGGCGACGGTGGCGGCAAGCCTCGGCTTCGATATGCCAAATGAACAACACACATCCGCGCCTTCCTCTGATGTTGTCGCCTCTACCGGATCTGCCGCTTCCGTCCCTGAGCCTGAATCCACTGAAGACGCACCAGCCGCACCTGCACCTTCATCCACCCAGTCTGATCCCATGTTGGTGGAGGAGATCGCGCAACTTCGTGAATTCCTCACAACGACTCAATCAGAGTTGAGCAGGAAGACGAAGGAATTTAATCAACTCGATCGAGAGTATAAGAAGGCAATGAAACAACTCAAGGATGGTGGGGCAGCTTCACCACGTACAAGCATCACTTCTCCATCATTGGGTGGTGGCTCCACGTCTGCAGCCGCTGCCACGGCATCGGAATTGCGTGACCTACGCCAGAAGCATGATGCACTCGTATGGCAATTCGCTGAGTTACAAGATGCGAATCGTGACCTACAACAAGAGTTGTCGCAGAAGGATGAACAGATGCAAGAAGCCAACAAGTGGAAGCGTGAAGCAGAGGCTGTTGAATCCCTGCGCAAAGAGGTTGAGAGCCTCTCACTTAAGTTACGTGAGACTGAAGTCGCCTTGAAGGAGGAGCGTACAAATGCTGCATCGGCCAGTAGTAGTGGTGGATTTGGTGATGCCGATATCGATTTTGGTGATATGGGGGCAGACTTTGCGGAGGCGACCGACAGCAAAGTAGTGACAGATGAGGTCAGCGCGGAATCCGCTCAGGCTCCATCCACTGATACAGCAACGTTCAGTGAGACGCTCAAAGCCGAGCTGGAAGAGAAGTTGCAAACAGCACAACGCACGAATCATGAGTTGGAAGAGCGTGTTGCTCACATGCAGGAGCAGCTTACCACCGCACAACAACAATTGGAAGCAATGCAACAACAACAGATGCAATCCAGCAGCAACGATGAACAACTTCAGCAGGCATTACGTGAAGTAGCGGAGCTTCGTCCTCAATTGGAGGCAGCTCAACAGTCAGCTGCAGCAGCACAAGCAGCCGCTCAAGCACAGGAGGAGTACAATCGAGCTGAATTGGAACGTCTGCAACAGGAGGTGGAACAAATTCGTGCTGAACGACAACAAATGGAACAACAACACGAAGAGGCTCTTGCCACTAGCCGCGAAGAAGTTGCGCAATTGCAACAACAACTTCAATCCGCACAATCATCTCTCAACGCCCTACAGGAGCAACAATCATCAACCGATCATCCATCCTCATCCTCTGATTCCGTGGAGCTTTCTCAGCTCCGCTCCGATCTTGACTCTCGCCAGTCCGAGGTTGATTCCCTCCGCGCCGCATTGGATCATGCTCAGTCAGCTGCGACGAGTGCGGCTGAGTCACAGCGTTCACTCACGCAACAGTTGGAGGAGGAGGAACGCCGACATGCGGAGGAGTTGACTGCGGCACAGAGGCGGATTGCGGAGTTGGAGGAGCAGAAAACACAGCTGGAGGCGACGGTGGCGGCAAGTCTCGACTTCGACATGCCAAATGAACAACAATCACCCGAGCAGGTGCAGCAATTGCAGCAACAATGCGAACAACTACAAGAGCAACTGAATGCAGCACAGGAGGCCAAAGCTACAGCTGAACAAGCTTTGGTCACTGCACAAAAGGAGCCGGCTACATTACACGAGCAGACCTCTCAATTGTCCGAGTTGCAATCTCAAGTATCCACCTTGCAGCAACAGCTCGCCGACTCCGAGAATTCTCGCCATGCACTCCAATCCGAACTCTCTGACGCACAGTTGGCATCGGCAGCCGAGCGTGAAGCACGCCAAGCAGACTTACAGCAGCGTCTGGCTGTGCTTGCGAATGAGAAGCAACTCATCCTTCAGGAGCTGGAAGCGGAGAAGATGCAATGGGCAACACTCGTGGAAGAGAAGGAAGCGGCTGTTGAACAATTGGAGCAACAACATCAAGCTGATCAACAGAAGATTGCTGAATTACAACAAGCCTCTGAAGAAGTAGCCAGAGTGCGTGATGAGATGCAGAGTCAGGTTGCTCAGCTGCATGAGCAATTGAGTGCAGAACAGGGTCGTGTCTCCGAGCTGCAACAACGCATTCAAGAACTCGAGACTGCAGCAGTTGAGGCAGCCACAGCAACAGTCGCATCCACTGACTCGTCATCTGCCAGTGCTGCTGTTGCTGCATTGGAATCCGAGTTGGCCGCGAAGACGCAAGCTGAGGCCGATGCAACCGCAGCGTTGCGTACGTTGGAGGAGAAGCATCGCAAGGCACTGAAGGCCATCAAGGATTTGAAGACTCTACTCCAAGCGACGACAGCGAAGGCTGAAGAAGAGAAGAACGAACAGGCAGCGGCTGCTGCTGCCCAACTTGAACAAGTGCAGAGCCAATTGCACGCGGCGCAGGAGGAGTTGCAGGCTGCTACATCCCGTGCCGAACAATTACAATCCGAGTTGCAAGCGGCACAATCCGAACATGCTCAACTGCAGCAGGATTATACTGAGCTGGCTCAACGTCTGGAGCATGCTACGAATGAGTTGATGGCTGCCCGTGAGGAGACTGCGACAGTCGATGTCAATGCATCCCAAACACAAATCAACTCTCTCACTCACCAGGTCGATTCTCTCACCAATGAACGCACGACACTACAGCAGCAGCTGGAGGAGAAGCAGAAGGAATGGGAGGACAAGGAGGCCGAATATGAGGCCGAGAAATTCACAGCGAGCCTCACATTCGATGAGGAGAAGACGAGAGAGTTGGCTGAGCTGCGTACAGAGTTGCAGAGTGAATTCGATAGCAAGATGACGGAGACGAAGCATGCACATGATGCACGTGTGGCAGAGTTGGAGGCACAGATCGCACAGTTGAGCAGTCAAACCAACGAGTTGTCCGATCTTCAATCTCAAGTTGCTTCCCTCACAGCGGACAAGACTCGCTTGGAATCCACTTTACATGACGTGGAGCAACGAGTCGAATCCTTCTCACAGGAGCAGGATGAGTTGAGTGCAGCACAGGAGAAGGAATTACAACAAGTACGACAGGAATTGGAGGAGGCGAAGAAGAGCGCAGAAGCAGCTGAATCACAACTCAAACAACAGTTGACTGAATCCCAGCAACAAGTAGAACAGTTACAACAACAGTTGAACTCCACTGCCGCTGAAGCTGCCAAACGACGCGCTGAGCTCGAATCACAATTGGCTCAACGTACGACTCAGTATGAAGAGCTCTCCACACAACTCCAAGCAGCTGTTGCAGAGAAGAACGCACTCTCCGAGCAGATCGCCTCGCTTACTTCGTCGGCTTCCTCCACCACTTCTCAACTCGAGACAGAGTTGGCTGAGCTTCGAGCTGCTCACTCCGCGCTACAGAAGCGTGCAGAGGAGGTGGAGGAGGAGCTTGAGACAGTCAAGTCCGATCAGGAGACAATGTTGGAGGAAGGAAAGATGGAATTGACCTATCAATTAAGTCAGATGGAGAACAGATACAATGACGCACAGGAGCAGAATGTACAACTCACGAAGCAAGTGGAGGAGTTGAGTGCACAACTGCAAGCACAGCCCACTGCGGCAGCTCCAGGTCAGGCCGCGGTTCCTCCACCTTCCTCAGAAGAGGCTGATCCCGAGGACGCATCCACCTCACTCATCTCTGAACTTCAATCTCAACTTCAAGAATTGTCTGAGGAGAGTCGTGTGGCATCCGCTCATAAGGAGTCCCTACTGCTGGAGTTGAATGAGTTGAAAGCAAACTACACCAAGCTTCAGAATGATTATGAGACGCAATCCTCTGAGTATGCTGAGGCACAGAGTGTACAAGCCGCACATCAAGCAAGCTTTAGTATGGAGGTGACTGCACTCAAGGCCAAGGTGAAGGATCTGAGGGAGCAGCGCAATGAACTGCTACAACGACTCGGCATCGATCGTGCACCATCATCTGCACTCAACTCACCTGCCATGAAGGTTCACAGTGCATTCGCATTCAATGAAGAGGACGTCAACGCATCCGCCATGAATGCAGACATCGATATTGATCTACCAGATATGGAGAATGAGCAAAATGGCGTCGAGGAGCAAGCTGAGGGTGAAGGCGAGGCTGCAACTGCCGATGCACATGAGCCATCTGCAGACGACGAAGAGGAGCCACGGTCACCAACAGAGAACATGATTCCACCACCCGATACGAGTGTGCTCGTATTGGATGATGGCGAGAATCGTGGTGATGACTTTGATGCCGAGTTGGAGAGTGGCGACGGTTCTGTTAGTGGCAGTGGTAAGAAGGTCGTACGTGTGTCATTACCTGCAGCCAGCCCACATCAACAACCCTTGCCGTTCTCACCTTCATCTGAGCGCATGGAGATTCAACCCATTCCGATGCAATCATTTGAAGATGAGGATGAGAGCCAGCAACCAGTGCAAGGAGAGGAACATGCTGAGACAGTCGAGGAGCGGGAGATGGATGATCGTGCTCATTCTGATGAGGAATTCGCTGCTTTACGTGCTCAAGTTGAATTCCTCTCTCAACAGTTGCGTGAATTATCCGAGGTCAATGCTGTCTTGCAGCGTCATCATGATGCGTATCGTGATGAGGTTGAGTCACTTCGTGCTCAGCGCAATGAACTGAATGAGCAGGTAGCTCCAACTCATTCATTAGCGGAGCCATCCTCGTCCCCTCTACCTCAACCTGATGTCAGTGGTGCGGCTGACGTGTTGTCACTTGACGGTGCCTCGCCTTCAGACTCACACCATCAAGGCGAACCTCAAGTTGGAGCTCAGACCGACTCTCAACTTGACACATCTGCATCCGAACCAGAACCAACGCAGACGGTTAAGCCAATCAGCAGTGGTGAGGCAGATGGATGGAATAACGATTTTGATGAATTTGATGATCTACCTGAGATTGAAGGACTCGATGATGACGTGCAAACGTCGGACCAACAACAACACACGATTGAGCAACCAGAAGAACAACAACCTCAGGCTACTCCAATGGCAGAAACAGTTGAGCATGATGATGATGTTGACACATCAGCTGTTGCCCCTCTTCATGACTTCCTCTCTCAGATCAAGCAGACTCAAGCTGATGCACTCGATGACTCTGTCGAGTATGGTGAAGAGACATCGAATCAGATGGCACGATTCTCGGCAGCCATGGTTGATGGAGCGGATATACCCGCGCCACCTGACACCGCATCCTCAGACGATCTACGTGCGCATATTCAACATCTGAGTGCTGAGCTCAGCAATGCAGCGGCCCGATTGAGTGATGTATTGCAGCAGTTGGATTTGGAGCGTGAGCAGGCGCAGGATAAGGAGGATGAGTGGGGTGAGAAGGAACGAACATGGAACATCGAACGATCAGAGTTGCAGGCAACAGTGGAGGACAGTAAGCATGAGATTGAAAATCTCAAGGCGGAGGCACTCATGTCGGCTGCTGAGCGGGATGAGACGACGGATATGGTGCAGATGGCTGAAGCCAATCTCGAGAAGACGCAAGCTGAGCTTGAAAGCAACAAGCAGACTGTTGCATCACTCGAAGCACAACTAGCACAGATGCGCGAACAGTTGCATGCTGCACAAGCATCAGCCGCGGATGTTTCATCACCTGCTCAATCCGCACTCGTCTCACCAGCTGTTTCCACCTCATCGTCATCGGATGTTGAGGCTGATCTGAAGGCGAAGTTAGCGGAGCTCATCATGAAGCACAAGTCCTTGACTGAGACAAGCAAGAAGTTGAAGGAGCGAAATCATGAATTAGCTCAGAGCTTACATGCGAAGGAGGCGGAATTAGAGGAGGTCAAACAACAACTCAAGAATCTTGAGGAAGCACAGCTGGAGGCTGCATTGGCTGAACCGGAGCCACAAGAGCACATTCAGACGGAGGTCTCGGATGACGACACGTTTGGTTTCGCTCGTTCATCTGAGGACAGTGCCAACGTCAGCAGACTCGAACAAGAATTATCTGAGGTCCGTGCTCAGTTGTCTGATCTGCATGCTCAACTTGCTGCCGCACGTGCATCCGAGCAAGAATGGCAATCGAAGCATGCGGAATTGTTCGCCGCACAGGAAGCGTTGACACGTGAGAGTGAAGCACTCGAGGCAGATAATAAGAGATTGCAACAGGAAGTCATGACATTCGTGCTTGGTGGAGATGAGGATGAGGAGGAAGAAGAGGAAGCGGGACAGACGAAGGCAGTCACCACTGCCACTGAACCTCCCATTGCTCAATCACTCGCGCAAGCTCCACCATCCCTCGAATTCCAATCACTACCACCCGTATCCATTGAACCTGTTGAAGCTGAACCTATTCCTCGTGTTGATGCAGCTGTCTCTCCCATGATGGAGATGCAAGAGCAGCCAGAGCCACAAGCTCAGTCCGCAGCTGAATATGGCGAGGCGGTACAATTGTATGAGCCGTATGAGCAGCAGCCGCAGATGGCTGTGGATGACATGGGCATGCAAGTCTCTGAGCAGCAGTATGAGCCGGTTGCAACTCCCGAGCGGGCCTATACTCCTCAACACGCTCAATCAGGAGTAGATTCATCCGAATTCGCGACCGAATCAGAAACGGTGCCAGTCAACGAACAAGCGGAAGCAACAACAGCAACTGACATGGAGGATCACGAGGTCCCACTTGCCACTGATTCAACAAGCGAGCCTCAAGCCGCCAACGAAACTGTTGCGGCTGAACCTGAACCTCAACCAGCATCGCTTGACGCCTCCTTCATCCAATTTGATCCATCCACACATGTGACACTCGATGCATACCATGAACTCGAATCCTCTCTGCATGCCTCCATCCATGATCTTCAATCCCAATTGGAGCAGAGTCAGAAGACGATTCAAGAGATGTATGAGAACATCGTGGCCAAGGATAAGTATATTGAGGAGTGTACGGCGGAGTATCATCGAATCGTGGCGGAGAAGAACACATTGGAGGAGCACTACTATGCATGGCAACAACAGCAGCAACAAGAACAGACGCAGACACAGACAGATGAACAGATCGCGGAGCAGCAGATGGAACAATCAACTGACCAGCAATCGGAACAGCAGTACGAAGAACAACAAGCTGAACTGTCTGAGCAGCAGGCCGAACAACAGGCTGAGCAGTCATTCGAGCAAGAGGCACAGGCTGAACCACCTGCTGACGAGGTTCAGCAACCTGTTGAGAGCGAGAGCGAACAGCATGTGGAGTCTGAGTCTGCAGCAGCAACATCTCTGTCGGATGTTCGTGACGATGCTCCACGACCCAACATTAGCGTGAGTACTGTAACCAGTCCTGCAGGGCACGGACAACAACTCCCAATCCCGACAGCAGATATGGTACGCACAGACAGCGGCCATGTCGTGCCGAATGGAGAGCATGCGGATGCTGTACGGGAAGAATCCACATCACCAATAGTGCCATCTGCTTCACCGCCTCCTGTCATCAGCATTGACGATCAAGCATCCTTGCCCGCTCCCCCGCCTGATCCCAATCTCACTCTTCCGACACCTGATCCTGTCGCTACTAGTAGTAGACGTAGCAGTGGTGGTGGCAGTGATGCTGTGTATGCAGGTCCGGCCAGTGACATGGAACTCATGCAGCACTCACAGGCCACCACTCGTCTACACAAGGTCATTCATGATTTGCGTGAGAAGCTGGCGGATGCACAGAAACAACTATTGAGTGCACAACATACGGAGAAGAGCTTGCAATCCAATCTCGATGCGGCACGACAGGAGATCTCATCATTGAAGGCAACCATCGAGGCCAGTCCACGACCCAGTGAGGCGCCATCCAATTCATCGGCATCGACCAATACCTTGGCAGTCGTTCATGCATTAATCGCCGAACTCGATACATACAAGACAGGTGTGACCGATCGTGACAACTACATCACCCTCATCCTTGAGCGCATCAGTGTGACGAAGGATGAGGCGGAGAAATTCAAGGAGGAAGTGGCCAAATTGAAGGAGGAGAAGGACAAACTTCAGAAGGAGTTGGATGAGGCACGTGGCAGTAAGATGTTTGGACTGTTTGGCAAGAAGAAACAAGAAGTCAAGGATGAGACAGAGGGCATGATGTGGGATGGAACGAAATGGGTGAAGGAAGATGATGGAAGTGTCAACCTGCCACCGATCAGACCACGACCGAAACCGATTGAGAGTACTGTTGATACACAAGCTGTACTTGCATCACTCTCCGCACCATCCTCTGCACGATCTGCCATGCCCTCACCTGCCTCATCCGTACTCTCTCATGCATCCATGCCCAACCTTCCCTCCTCCTTACCACCTCCTCGCCCAAGCAATGCCTATGGTCGCAGTACACTGGCGCGTCCGAAGTATGCCAACGCATTCGAAGATTTGGGCTTCACTGGTGGAGAGGATGATGCATCCGCACCGATGCCTCAACCACCTGCACCCACTCCATCCATGTCACTCCCAACATCACCACTCCAACCCACTCTGCCACCCATGCCAACCATGCCAGGAGCAACAGCTGCACCAAAGATATTCATGCCTAGCATGCCACCACAATCGTCCACTGTCAGTGGCGCTGATAGCAACGCTGCTCCAGCCTCAACTTCGTCATCTCGACGTGGTTCGTTGAGTGATGGCTCACTGGCTCTCCCACGCCCATCCGCTCATTTGCCTCATCCAATGTCAAGTGGCTCATCCACTCTCTCTGCTCCATTCCCCAGCCAATCTAGCCCAATCTCACCATCACCATCTGACTCCGCATCCGCACCGAATGTTAGTGATGGCAGCAGTAGCGCCAGCATGAACGCATTCGATCACAGCAGTGAGCATACGACTCTCACATCAGACCAAACCGCGCTACTCGGAGGTCGATCTGTTCGTGAAGTCTTGCAGAAGTTAGATGAGACTGAGCGCGAATTGGCGGCGGCGCGTGAGGAAGTTGCTCGGCTGCGAGATTGCATCAGCCCAGGACAGGGTCTGCCACCTCATGCTCGTCGTGCATCAGTGGATGAAAGCAACAAACCCATGCCATCACCACAGCAGCTACAAACATCATCGATGTCCACTCCTCAAGTCGACATGCGATCATATGAGATTCTACAATCACAACTTGCAGATGCAGAGCGCGAGCTGAATCAGTTGCGCGCTGCTGCTGCGTCTTCCACCAAATCTCCAAAGGGCGACGCCGAACCAACCCCAGAGGAGCCGGAACCTGAGTTGGATGGTAGTGACGAATCACACCTGCTGTCCGTCATTCGAACGTTGCGTCGAGACAAGGCCAAGTTGTTGAAGCAATTCAATACTCAACGTGCACAATTGAAGAAGCTTGAGATGGAGCGTGCCTCTGCACCATCCTCCACTTCCCCAGCCATGGATGTCACCAACTTGGCTTCGGCTGCTTCCAATGCCTCCTCTGCTGGTGACCTCCACAAGTTGGAGGAGTCGAATAGTGCATTAGTGGCGGAAGTGCAACGGTTGAAGAGTGAGGCATTGAGATTGGCGATGGAGAGACAACAGATGGATCATGCCAATCAAGACCTCATCGAACAATTACGCACACAATTGAGAGCGATGGAAGCGGAGAGGAATGAATTGCATGAACAAGTTCGAACATTGACGGAAGAAATCCATGCACTCAGACGTGAGAGAGGTGCTGGTGAGGATGGTGGTGACACTGTGCCAGCATCATCGGATTCATCTTCCTCCTATGCCACGCCAAGCAAGCGTCTTCGTTCCCCAGCTGCCACTCCTGCCTCTGTGGCTCGTCGCAAGATGCTCGTACCCGTTCGTCCTGGTGATCGTGCATTGGCCAACATGGACGAGGAAGGAGAAGAGGATGCTGATGAAGATGGAGCCGTCAGCACTGCAGCATATCGAGAGCAACAGCGACAACTTCGAGAGTTAGCACAACAACTGACCGAAGCTCTCGCACAATTACAAGCGACAAACAGCAAGCTCGCGCAACAAGAACAACAACTCATCTCGGCCAATGCAACGGGATCCTCAACTGATGATGACCCAGTACTCACCACACGAAGATTGCATGGTGACATGAATATCTTTGTCTCATGCTCGAGATACTTCTGGTTGTCCATCGCGTTCGTATTCATTGCTCTCTACTTCTCTTCCATCCACTTACCGCCGCATCTGCATCACATGGATTCCTAAGCATCGACCATTGGAATAAGTATGGCGACCACCGCCTACTTCTCTCAGCAGCACCCACATTGTTTTCCCCTTTTCAGCAAGCGGTCTCCCAACCCATCGTACCGACACTCTGGCATCCGATCTTTGCCTTGTCGATTATTGTTCTTGAGCATTCGCGTCTTTCATGTTGCAAGTCATAATATTTATTTCAGACTGTTGATTCATATTTCAGTGTGTGATGACCATGATGCCTGCAGTTGGTACCGTGGATCAACTTCACTCGTTGTGCATGCTCGCCATTGCTCGTGT
>Ga0256777_1000192_pt1 | contig 13076 bp, 2 predicted proteins | sample MC6MC0928MT_FD_186042 | JGI IMG/M metagenome (GOLD analysis project Ga0256777, IMG submission 186042) | Metatranscriptome of enriched soil aggregate microbial communities from Iowa State University, Ames, United States - MC6-MC0928-MT... | ecosystem: Environmental > Terrestrial > Soil >... | reverse complement strand
GTTTCATGCGGACTTGTCTGGCTGCATTGATCAGTTGACCGGCGTTGTGTCGAAATCCTCCCGACTCCATCATCTCATCTCCCAGATACAGCACCTCGTGTAAGCATATGCACAACGCTCGTGGAGAGCGCCAACTCCCGCTTCCCTTCGAACCTGGTTTGTGATTGTCCTCATCCGGCGCGCTTCGCTGCCCTTGAGCACTAAAGATACGAGCATGAGGGACGATTATACTTGTTCTATATGTCCCAATCTTCAGCTTCATACAATGTTTGGAATGCAATCATTTTTATTTGTGGGAGTAGTGTGAATGCTACATTCATGTGATTCTCTATGGTCACTTCGGCTTCATGTTGTCCGCCGGTGTGTACTGAGCAACGTGCATGCAGTACAGCCGACACCGTGCAGTTCCAGTGCGGTTGCAGTGTGCCCAGTGAAGCGTTGAGCTGTTCACGCAGTCCACGCGGCCCACCTGCTCATCATCCCATCCCATCCCCATCTCACGCTCACTGCATTCTCCCTTGTTGTTGTTGTTTGCCGCAACTCAACGTGTTCACATTCAACCTCTCACTCGTCATCGATTGTTTGCCGTCGTGTTCCTCCCAGCACGATTGCGAGCGATTGAGTAGTGTGAGGAAGAAGGAAGGAAGTGAGGCAGAGGGAACAAGAGCGAACAACGGGAACAGACGGAAGCCGAACACTGCACACTGCACACTGACGCAGAACAGAGCAGACACATCACACGAGCATCAACCAACACCAGCTCCCCGACTGCATCCCCACCACATCATCGGTTGTTCGTCATGAGTGATTCATCTGGTATGCTTGGCTCGATGGAGTCCGGGCATGCCTTCACGCTGTATGAGGCCTCCTCCTCCTCGCTGCCCGACGGTCGCAGTATGCGCATCACTCTGTGGCTGGACTGGGGAGAGAAAGCAGCAGACTCGCCATCATCCAACTCCAACTCCGATTGGTCGAAGGCATGCTTTCGATGGGATGAGGAAGGAAAGAAAGAGAAGAGTGATGAGAGAAAATTCAATATCAATGCCATCACGGATGTCATGATTGGCAAGCAAAGTCCGGTTCTTCAGTCCCCTCTGGCTGCGGCTGCATTGGATGATGCATGCATGACCATCAAGGGCAAGAAGCGTGAGTTGCATCTGTCATGTGAGAGCGAGGAAGCGTTGGAGAAGTGGGTTGATGGCCTCAACTATATTCTGACATTGAAAGGAACCATGGTCATCGAAGAGGCGGAAGAGGCGGACATCGTTGTTGAGCAGGAGCAGAAGCAGGATGCGGCGAAGGAGGAGAAATCCGACGAGCCATCTGGTGCGGAAGCCCTGTCCATGATCGTGTCAGGCGTGGAGTTGATGATTCATATGGATGGAGATGTATCGAAGCGGGTGACTGTGTGGTATGAGCCGACTGCATCGGAGAGTGGCAACAAGAAGTTGGGCCATCTCTACTATACGGATGATGGCACACGCAATATATTGAATGATCAACGCATCTCATGCCAGAGGTTGAGCGACGTGCTTTTAGGGAAGCAGACTTCCATCCTGACTGCCATCTCCTCCCTATCCGATGATGAATGCTTCACGATGAAGTCAGCCAGCGATGAGTGGAACTTGTCCGGTGAAGAGAAGCAAGTCAATGATTTCATCATTGGCATCAATCATCTGTTGGCGCAAGGCAACAAACAAGTTGTATTGGAGGAGGAAGGAGAAGAAGCAGCAACGTCGTCATCATCGAAGGAAAGCAATCCATCCGATGCCGCTGCTGCAGCCCGTCCAAATCGTCGTCGTGTGTCGTACGTTGCCTCATCCGCACCATCCGTGTCTGAGCAACCTGCACCGACTGGTCATCGTTATTCCATTGCATACATCGGCCAACAAGGTGTGGTGCCAGAGGAATCTGAGACGGACCTCGATGTGCCGAGTCCACAGAGTGAGGAAGATGAGCAGCGCAGTGCAGCGGTTGCACCAATCGACTCCTCGCCCAGCCACGCAGCCTCCACTGCACCACTGGCATTGGAGCCAAGTAATGTCATCTCAGCATTGGAGGCCGGATCCAAGATGAAGATCCATACGGCTGATTCAGTGAGCGAGAAGTATGTATGGTTGAATGCAAAGGAAGGAAGTCTTGGTGCATTGTATGTGGCAGATAAGAAGCCCGAAGGCACAGATGCCGCTATCGATGGTAACGACAAGCTCAACTTATCCGATTTGACAGATGTCTATGTCGGTGTGGTACAATTCGATCAACCGACGACTGCTGCAGCTGATCGTTCCGTCTCATTGGTGAGTGGCAAACAGAAGAAGTTCCATCTGGAGCTTGCATCAGTTGAATCATTGAATGCATTCCTCTTTGCACTCAATCAACAACTCACTTCCAGTGGCAGCGCTGTTGTGTATGCAGAGGAGGAGGCGAAGAAGAGCGCTGAAGCAGACCAACTCCCTGCAACACGTGCCACGAGATTCAGTGTGTGTCAGAGGGATCCCGCAAATGATGCATCCGCCTCATCCACCCCAGCTGGTATGGCACCTGCTGCATTTGGCTTGAGTCAGGATGCCAGCACTATGGAGTCGATGCTAGCAGCTGGTCGTACATTCAAACAACATGTCAACACCACTGGCACTGCAGAGACAAAGGAGCTCCTTGTTTGGTATCAGAATGGAGCACTGTTGTGGAATCAGGATGGAAAGAAGGAGGAAGTCAAGGGACAAGTTTTGCCACTCACTGACATCACGGATATATACTATGGAAAGCAAACTCCGAATTTCTTGATGTCTCATCTTGCATTCAACATTCCCAATCAACAATGTTTCACCTTACAGAGTAGTAAGTTGGATGTTCAACTTGACTTGGAGGCTGAGAGTGCGGATGTGGTGACGAGTTGGCTTCAGGCCATCCATCAACTCCTTACCAACTCTGGTCGTAAAGTCGTGCATGATGAGAAGCAGCAAGCGCCATCAAGTGCCATGGGTGCATCCAATGGAAAGCCACTACGTCGCTTCTCCGTGTTGCAGGCGGAGAATTCCAGTGTCATGCAGAAGGCGATCAAGCATCAGAAACCAAAGCAAAAGTCATCTGCATCAGCAGCAGGTGCAAAGTTGACTGCACCCATGTCCCAATCATCGGACTCCATCCTCAACAATGGACAACAATTTACGTTGCATTCAACCAGTGCACCACATCAACGTCAGATTACTCTCTTCTTCTCGAGGGATGTGAATTCAGCGGATGGTAGTAAGGGAGTACTGTTCTGGACGGAGGATGGATCGCGCACCATGGATAGGAAGGCATCACTGGGAATCAAGAACATCACGGATGTTTACCTTGGCCCGCAACGTGGCGCATTCCTTGGCGCGACCTCCTCCGTCGTCAATGGTGACTGTTGTGTGTCATTGGTGTCCCAGCAGGGTGCATCATTGGATTTGGAGGCCTCCTCACCTGAGTCACTGAATGCCTTCCTCATGAGTCTGTCATCCCTGCTGTCAGGATCAGGCAGAGAGGTGCTGCTCGAGAAGGAGCCAGAGAAGGATACCAAACCCAAGAAGGATGACTCTCGATCCCAGGCACCCGCACGTTCCAGGAGGTACTCCGTTCAAACAGGCTCAAGTCCCTCTGGCACAGCACCGGCAGCCACTTCTTCTCCCACTACTATGTCCATGTCACCTGATGCTTATATTCGGATCATGACATCCGGTCGCGATGTTCGTCTGTATACGTATGATGAGAGCGATAGGAGCGTCAAGGCATCCAGTGGCTTTGTATGGTATGACTCATCCGCTGGTGACATTGGAACGATTTATGCCAGCGCTGGCAAGGGCAGCGATAAGGCTGCTAAGAAGCAAAGCGCACCCTTGTCACACTTGAGGGATGTGTATGTGAGTGCCAATCATCCCATCTTCGTTCAAGCCGATGTTGAGCGTGCCTCACTGAAGAATTGTCTGTCACTCGTTGGGAAGGGCTTTGAGTTACATATGGACATGGTGAGTTCGGAAGTGTTGAATGCATGGCTGGCAGGACTACAGGCCATCCTGACCAAGTCGGGCAACAAGATTGTCAAGCAGGAGTTGAAGCGACAGAAAGCAGCGTCAAGTGCAAGCGCAAGTGGCTCGAATGCCAGCGCCGCTCCAGCAAAGGGTGTGTCAGCAGGCGAGGCCGCCGTCAAGCACATTCAATCTGGTTCTTCTTTCACTCGCTTCCTCAATGGTCATGCACGTCGTTGCTTCGTTTGGTACAACCCCGCCAAGAACGCACCCATGGGAACCATCTTCCACAGTGAGGATCAATCCGCTGCTGTCACCAAGGAGGAGCAGGAGGAACGATCCATGCCCATCGCATCTTTAATTGACATCTTTCAAGGCAAGAAAACTGCGGGTATGCGATCCAGTGTGGCGAGCATGGCACCGAGAGAGCAATGTATCTCATTCAAGAGTGAGACACAAACACTCGACCTATGGGCTGGATCAGATACAGAGGTCAAACAATGGCTGGCGGCATTGAGACACATACTCTCGACTGGTGGTGTGCAAGTAGTGGATTCGAAGGCGACTCCAGCCAGTGGTAATCGTCGTATCTCCATCATGCAGACCTCACTGGGTGGCAACAAGCAACAAGTTGGCTCGCATGCACTCGTCGCACATATTACGAATGGATCCGATATGATCATGCATCAATCAGCCGAGCAGCGATCAAAGGTCACCATCTGGTATGCTCCATCTGTTGAGAATGATCGCGTACCCAGCAACTCCTTATTCTGGACACCTGTTGGTGAACCGAAGACTCCGAATCCCAGTCGTCGATTCCAGTTGCGTTACACAACGGATGTGTTCATGGGACGCCGGGCCAAATCCTTCCCTGCTGTACCTGAATCCGTTGCATCACGTGATCGTTGCTTCTCGATTCAAAGTAAGAATATTGTCTGGCATTTGGAGGCAGCATCTGAGCGTGAACGCAATACATGGCTGGCTGCATTGAAGGTTGTGGTTGGTGAAGCATTGGGCAAGAGAGTGGAGGAGGCGGGTGGTGCACCAGTGGCTGCTTCTCCTGATCGACGTCCAGCACCAATGAACCTCGGCGCTGTCCCTGCACCACTCAAGTCACTCATCGCTCCAGCACTCAGTCTCAGTGCAGCTGAACTCTTCCGTCTGTTGTTGGAGGGTCGCGCATTCTATATGCATGAAGCGAGCAAGAATGATGCGACCAATGCCACCAAGAGCAAGGTTTGGTTGTTCTACCGTGAGGGTGAGGTCAATGCCAAGGGCAAGAAGAGCAGAGGTACATTACATTGGATGCCCATTCCTGATGATTCGGACAGTCTCAATGGTGAGCCGGTCATCAGTGAAGACAAGACATTTGATCTTGGTCTTGTGACTGATTTGTTCACAGGCAAGCTCACACCTGTGATGAAGAGTGAAACAGCATCAGCTGCAAGTGAGGATTGTTGCTTGTCATTGGTTGGCAGCAATGGTGTACTCAATCTGGAGGCCTCATCCTCTGAGTCATGTACGATCTTCCTGGCTGCACTCAGTAATGCATTGAGTGGTGGCGGACGTGGCCTGGTATTGGAGACCGATAGGAAGAAGACCGCTGGTGTGGCGAATATTGCTGGTACAGATAATGCGGCATTGAGGAATGATCGTGTCCTCACATTGGCATCCAGCAATGCCATCATGCGTCTCACGAAAGGAATCGATTTCACCTTGTGGCAAAAGGATGCCGCCACAAAGAAGTTGCAAAGTAAACCAATCAGCATCTTCTATGAGCTGCCCGTGTCAAGTACCGCCAATGACTCCGATTGGGGTCATCTCTATTGGTGTGATCGTGGTGAGAACAAGCTGGTGAGTTCCTCCACACTCAATGTGACCGACGTACGTGAAGTATTCTGTGGCAAGATCTCACCAAACTTCCAACGAGACGACGCGACCAATGCTGTTGAGGATCGATGTGTCTCGCTCGTCACTGTACGATCCATACTGGACCTTGAGGCACCATCGTCTGATGCATTCTCCACCTTCGTCGAATTCCTGTCTGACCTACTGACAGTGCATGGTGCATCCTTAGTATCGGATGCATTCAAGCAAGATCTCTCTGTTGCAGAGGAGAAGAAGAAGTTGGAGCAGGAGCAGCGCAGATTTAAGGTATCACCAGGATCAGAACTACAAGACCTTGCGCATGCCGCATTCGAGAGCTCAGCATCATCAGCAGGTATTGCTGCGGATCCTGATCGTGCGAAAGCAGCATTGAATGCCATCGTTACAGCGCGCAATTTCGACATCGAGGATGAGTCATTGCGCGGTGATGTACAAGCCGCCATCGGCAAATTGACGAAAGGTGTCGTGATGAGTGGCTATGCAGAGGATCGCAATGGTTCAGTGGAGAAGCGTGAGATCCTCGTCTTCCTCAATGATGCCACCCGATCTTTCCATTGGTGCAATCCAAATGACCGTGATGAAAGTCCATACCGTTGTCTGGCAGTTGGTGATATTTCTGAGTTGCTATTAGGCAAGGCCACTTCCATCTGGCAGAATGATGTTGCAAAGGGTGTCAAGAATGAGAGCTGCTTGACTCTGCTATCCAACGCCAATGATAATGAGGTTCGTCAGGTGGATGTAGAGATGGATGCATCGATTCGTCGCGAATTCGTATTTGGTGTCGAGGCATGTCTTGCACGTGAGGGACTCACACTGAAGCGCGTTGATTTAGAGTCGAACACCGTTGGGCGCAATCGACGACGTTACTCCGTACTTCGTGCCGCTGCATCGAATCAATCACTCTGTGAGAAGTATGATATGACCGAAATGATGAATGGGAATGGCGCAGATTTGCTTCGTCAGTTGGCTGCTGGTCTCCTCACCTCCTCACCCGTGTTATCTGAGGCACTTCGCATGGTTCAAGATGGGTGTCCTGCTGTTCGCTACTTCAATCGTGATGGATGCATCCTTCGTGAGGAAGTCGTGTTGTTCCATGTGCCTGCACCTGGCTCAGCTGGTAGTCTTTATTGGTGTCCACGTGATGCCGAGCGTGTACAGAATGAGTCGAACCGATTCGATCTCACCTGGTTGAGAGATGTCTGTCTCGGCCATCGTGTACAAGCATGGCAAGCACCCATTGCGGCAAGTGTCAATCGCCAACGTTGCTTCACGTTGTTGGCAAAGTCTGGTCGTGCCGTATCTGGTGTGAGTGAGCTCAACATTGAGTTGGAGTCACCACAACAGGTTGGTGTCTGGATGTACGTGATTCGTGCTCTCGTCTCCAAGACTGGCTTGGGTACACGTGTCGAGGATCCATTGGCGAGGGGTGCAGCATCACCAACGTTGACTCGTGCTCCTTCTCCTGCCACACACAAGCGTATGAGTTTCATCCGACCAGAGAAGAGCGGGGCAGCCGTATCGTCGCGTGGTAGGCCAAGTCCATTGGCAGCACGTGCGATGAATACATTGCTGACAGGTAATACAGAGGAGGCTGTACGAGTGATGGAGACTGGATCAGAGTTCAGATTGTATGAGCTGCATGATGGAGAGCCAAGTATCAGTCAAGTGTGGCTGTTCTATTCAGCGGATGATACGATGCTCGGCTCCGTCTACTGGAATGTACTTGGCTCATCGAAGCAACGAGCACAAGAGAGATGTGTACCTCTGCATGAGATCACCGACATCTACACCGGTCGTCAGACTGATGTACTGCGTCATCCCGCCTTCTCCGGTGCAGTTGACAGCTTGTGTGTCTCCATTGTTGGTCGTAATTCATCCATCCATACTCAAGCCAGCAACAAGCAACAGTTGAACACATGGCTATTCGGAATGAACAAGATCATCAACTCAAGAGGTGGAACAAAGATTGTGTTGGAGGAGAACCCCACCCCCATCCCCCATTCTCCCTCCACCGTCTCTCCTGTTCACTGTCCATTGATGCGTGCGGGCACTGTCGCCAATGTGCATTTGGAGCGTGATGGGCTGTTGAGTGTGAGGAAGCAATTCGTCTTCTATGCAAGCAACGCACCACATGGACCAAGGATATGCTGGACGGATGTCGATGTCAAGACTGAGAAGGAGACGGAGCGACTGGCCATCAAGGACTTGACAGATGTATACTTGGGTAAGCAGACTAGTGTGAGTCGTAAGATGACAGCGGATCGTCGTCGTTGCCTGTCATTCGTGACCTCCTCCGTGAGTCTCAACATGGAGTTGGAGAGTGCAGACATGGTGAAGGGCTGGGTTCGTGAATTAGCGGCTGTCATCAAGCATTATGGTAGCAAGGTATTGGAACAGAAGCCAGCGTCCAATCGATCCGATCCCAACCAATCACGTGCAGATCAATTCAGACGTGCATTGAGTGCATTACCTGCGGATGCCAATGTACGCATCGCCAGTGAGGGGCGTATGTTCTATGTGTGGAGCAAGGATCCAGTGAGCGAGAAGGTCACGCGTAAGGCACAGCATTTCTTCTATGTGAGTGAGGAGGAGCAGAGTGCAGGTGGACTGGGCACACTCTTCTGGAGTGAAGTTGGACAGGCTGAGAGGGATGCGATGCGCTCCATGCCGATCATCAACGTCACCGATATTTACGCTGGCAAGCAGACAGCGACCCTTCGTAATGCTGCTGCCAGTGATGCGCCTGCTAAATGTTGTGCATCGTTCGTTGGTGTTGGTGGTCAACAGTTGAATGTTGAGGCACAATCAGCGAATATCATGTCATCATTCCTGGCCGCCATTAATACCGTGCTCACTGGTGCTGGCGCAACGGTCATCGTTAATGATCCAAAGCAGCAACAGGAAAAGGCAAGCAATGGTACACAACAGCAACAACAGTCGAGTGGTGGACGTCGATTCTCCATCATGCCATTCAGGAAGCCCGCATCCCTCCCCAGCACAGCCAATGAGACGATGAAGGCAGTGAGGGATGGTAAGGCTGCGATGAATGAAGCTGAGACGAAGGCAACGTTGGATATGATGCAGAAGGGCAGACGATTCATCCGAATCTATGAGAAGAGCAAGAAGGAAGTGGCGAAGGAGGAAGTGTCGGTATTCTACTCTGAGAAGGACCACACAATCTACTGGTGCAAGCCTGGTCAACGTACGACGGACGCCAAACAATCCATGCCACTGTCACCTCTGCGAAGGTGTCTGCTCGGTAAGCAATCTCCATTGTTGAAGTGGGACATTGCTTCAGCCTTCAAGGCGGATCGTTGCTTTGCTCTCGTTGATCGTCATGAGAGTACGTTGGCATTGGTTGGTGAGAGTGGTGAGGTGGTGAGTGCATGGGTTGCAGGATTACAACATCTGTTGTCGAATAAGTCACGAAGGCGGATTGAGGTGGATGGACCAGCGAAGTATGAGAAGCCCGCTGCCTTACCAGTGACGGCTGAGGAGACCGTGCGACAAGTCGCAGCCAGACGACAGACGATCATGCAACTGGATAATCGTGATACCATCGATATGATGCGTGGTGGATCCCGATTCTACCGCTATACGCTCAACAAGAAGAAGAAGGCAGTGCGTGAGCAGGTGACTGTCTTCTTTGATGAGCGTACATTCTGGTGGTGTGCGGCATCCGGAGGCAAGAAGAAGGTTGCGTCACAGAGTCTACCACTCAAGAATCTCACTGATGTGCATCTTGGCCTTGGCAAGGCATCGAAAGCTCTCACTGCACCTGGCTCTGAGTCCGTTGTCGCCAGTCGATGTGTTGCACTTGTTAGTAAGGATGGTACGGCATTGGAGTTGGAGGCAGAGTCCAATGAGCAACTGTCGGCATTCATCTTTGGATTGCAAGGAATCATCTCATCGGATGGGCGGGAAGTGGTGGTTGAGGATAAGAAGGCCGAGGCAGCCTCTGCCGCAGCCTCTTCTTCATCCTCACAACAATCCGGCTCACGCCGATTCAGTATCCTCTCACCAGGTGAGAGTGTTGCCGATGTCAGCAAGAGTCGTCATGCAGAGTTCAAGCGTGCCGTACTCTCACTGCCCGCAGATGAAACGATCCAAACGATGGAGAGTGGTCACCTGGCCAATGTGTTCACATTCGACTCGAATGGCTCATTGGTGAAGTCTGTCCAGCATGTCTTCTTCTATCCAGCCAAGCCATTGGGCTACATGGTTTGGACAGATTCCATCAAGGATCGAACGAGGAAGCCTGACAAATCCATCGACCTCAGCTCGTTGGAGGATGCATATGTTGGAAAACAGTATGCACCAGTCTTCTCTCAATCCATCGCTGCCTCATGTGATGATACTCGCTGTCTCAGCCTTGTTGCCAATGGTGGCAAGCAGCAAGTGTCGTTTGAGTTTGAGAGTGCTGCTGTTCTGACACTCTACATCAGTGGCATATCCAATGTATTGAATGGTGGTGGCATGGTTGTTGAGTTACAGTCGGAGGAGAGTGGTGCGTCATCATCATCCTCATCCTCAGCGAAGTCAGGAGGCCGACGCTACAGCGTCAGTCCATACACTCTGCCCTCTGAGGCGCCATCTGATCCGATGTTGATGGCTCAACAGGTTGCAGCACGTCGTCCAACATTGTTGGCTCTCAACAGTGGCTCAACCATCCTCATGATGCAAGAGGGTCGTGCATTCACTCGTTACTATCGTGCCGCGGATGGCGCCATCAAGTCAGAGGAGGTGACACTCTTCTATCAAGGTGGCGCATTCTGCTGGTGTCCAGCTGGTGAGCACAAGGCTGTTCCTGGCCAGACTCTACAACTCGACATCATTCAACATATATACCTGCAGAAGCAAACAGCGGTCCTCCAATCAGCGGCGGCTGCATCCGCTCCACCATCACAATGTCTGTCATTGGTTTCAGTCGATGGTACGAGTCTTGATATCTGTGCATCCAACTTGGAGCTGTTGTCTGCATGGCTGTTCGGACTCAACAGTCTACTGTCGAACTCTGGACGTGATGTGGAGTTGGATGATAGTCAAGCTGCCAACGCCGATGCATCCACCACCGGCTCTCGTCGTTTCAGTGTCGTCACGTCCAAAGCTGAACAGAAGCGACAGGAGAATGAAGCAGTGGCACATGACCCATCTGTACATGTCATGCAGGATGGTGCACGATTCTGGCTGTATGAGGTCGATGAGAATGATAGCACTGTTATCAACCGTCGTGATGTGCAGGTATGGCTGCAATTGAATGCGTCATCAGTGGGTGTGTTGAACTGGTGTAAGTCCGCCCTCTCTCCTCGTGTCGCCAAGCCATCGCAGAGTCTTGCATTGAACTCTGTGACGGATGTGTACAGCGCTGGCTGTGGAAAGCTGTTCACATCCCGCACGGGTATCCTCGCGGACTGTGTGGCAAGTCGTTGTGTGACATTCGTGACCTCCAGTGGCGTCGAGTTGAATTTGGAGGCTCAGCAGGATGGAATGGTCGAGACCTTCCTTGAAGGATTACGTGTACTCCTCACACAGGGTGGACGAAAGATCGAGGAGGAACAGATCCAAGTCGACCAAAAACAAGAGGAACAACCGGTTGCCAATGGTGAGGACCATCAAGCCGAAGTTCGAGGTGCACGCCGCATGTCTGTCATGCCTGCACCAGCCAGTGAGACAGTGTCATCCAGCAGCAGCAGTAGTGCTCCGTCCCGCCCAGTGCTCGGCCTTGCTCCTTCTGATTCCCTCACCCTTCTCAAGCGTGGTCAGATGTTCTTCCGTTACGTTGTTGATATGGATGGCAAGAACGTGAAGCGTGTAGTCGTCTGGTTGTACTACCGTCCATCTGAGTCTGGTGGTGAGAGTGGTGGTGCCATCCATTGGATTGAGAAGGAGCCACCGGTGGATACGGAGGAACTCGTACCAGATGCCGAGCACACACTCACTGTCTCAGCCATCACTGAGATCTGCACGGGCCATTCAGTCGATGCCTTCCTACTGTCTGAGACACGTGCCATCATGTTGAGTGAGTCGAGTAAGTGCTTTGCATTGGTTGGTGCGAAGGGTCAACAGACTCTGAGTCTTGAGGCTCTCAGCTCCGAATCCATGTCCGCATGGCTGATTCAACTTCACAACTTGTTCCAATCCGCTCGACGCACCATTGTCGATGGTGTGGAGGAGAAGAGTGAGGGAGTGACAGCCATGCAACCTGATGAGGAGTTGGCCAGTAATGAGTTGGTGGATGTGTTGGCGGGTGGAGCGGAGTTGAGTGAGGAGGAGCGACGGGCAATCATTGAGGCAAGTAACGGGAATCGCCGCCGCTTCTCAGTGAAGCCAGTCGAGGAGGAGGAGGTGAAGTTGGAAGAAGTTGAGGCGCCAGCTGCATCTGCACCAACGGGAGAATCCAGCGCAGAAGCGCCAGTGGCAGCAGCATCCAATGCATCAGAGGAAGTCGCAGCAGCCGCAGCGCCAAGTGAAGAAGCTGCAGCCGATGCATCACCGAACGAAGCAGAGGCGCACGTTGAATCCAACGCCCAAGCTGAGGAAGAGAAGGAACAACAGCAAGTGGAGGATGCCAAGGCTGAATAAGCCAGTACACGTATCACTCACATACACGTACACATACACATCACACTCACATCAACACACAATCGCACTCTCTCACACACACAAACACAAACCCAACCGAACAACCAAACAAACAAAAGCGAAAATAATCACAAACAGAAACATCAAAAGTAATGAGTTCCTTCCCGTGACTGCTCTGCTGTCGTTCTGCATTCCATCGTCGTCGACTCGCTGCACTCCTCTATCCCTTTCTGTCCTGCTGTTGATCTCTTGGGAGGGAGATTGAATGGCCATATCTGAAGGATGAGTTGAGAGTGGATGATGACATGATCATAGCAGATGCAATCTCACATCACGTCACATCACATCACATGACATGACAGGACGACCCCCCAATTTGCGTGGAGAGGTCAGCCTCTGAGTCAGTGGGCCCGTTGATCATTCCATCTGTGGACAATTTCCACATCTGTACTTTTAGCATGGATATGCGGTACACGCCACCTTATTATTCATATTCCTATCCATTTTATCCTTGCCATGGTTGGATGAATTGCTGCCATGCGGCGTGCGATGGCGATGGGTTCTGTGTGATGGCATGACTGCGGCCAATTTGGCTTTTTTTTTTTTTTTTCTTTT
>Ga0256777_1000191_pt1 | contig 13095 bp, 4 predicted proteins | sample MC6MC0928MT_FD_186042 | JGI IMG/M metagenome (GOLD analysis project Ga0256777, IMG submission 186042) | Metatranscriptome of enriched soil aggregate microbial communities from Iowa State University, Ames, United States - MC6-MC0928-MT... | ecosystem: Environmental > Terrestrial > Soil >... | reverse complement strand
GCGATGCGATACGAGTCAGTTGAATGATGGTTGAGTGGCTGGGTCTGAGTCTGAGTCTGACCTCAACCGACCACAAGCTCGCATCCTCACTCGTGAGTGAAGGAGTATTCGAGGAGGGCGGATTGGGGTGCGGATGGAAATGCAACTCAACGTTCGAAAGCCAAAGCGAAGCCCTGAGCACCGTGCAGCGCAGCGGCGCTGGACCCACCTGACCTCTCAACCAACTGGGCTCAAAGGATCATATCTCATGTTATACAAGTAGAACTGCTGCCATTCGGCGAGGAATGGTGCCGTCATGTTCAACAAATGTTCGAATTGACATTGACATGTGATGGGATGCGATGCGATACGAGTCAGTTGAATGATGGTTGAGTGGCTGGGTCTGAGTCTGAGTCTGACCTCAACCGACCACAAGCTCGCATCCTCACTCACACTCACACTCGATGTGCCTTGCTCTCATACTGTTTCGACCAGACACACTCATCCACTCTCATGCCTGCTCCATCGTCATCATCAGTCACTACTCCCACTGCTAACACTTCAACTGCCACCGCCGCTGCTGCTTCGCCACCCGCAACGCCCACCGGGACTCCTCCTCCGTCTCATTCTCACACCCACCCAGGCTCCCGCTCCTCATTTGAATCCTATCCATACTCATTCGCCCTCGGGCAAGGTATGGCATTGGGCATCGGCCTAACACCACCACCACGATCCGTGACATTGGGACAAAGTAACAGCATGCAGAGCGGCAACACCAGCGGGAGTCTAAGTGCTCTCAACACAGCGCAGCGGCAGCCCCACCATCACTCTGCGGTCATCACTCACACGACGCATACCACCACTCACTCACGTCCAAATAATACGAACATGCCAGTCAGAGGATACGGATACGCAGGTGCCGTGCAACCGAACGCGGCATCATCACGAGCACGCTCGATCTCTCCCTCACACTCTGCCGCTGCCTCTCCGCAACGCCACCCTCCATCCACATCCTTCTCACCCAACACACGTGGTCACCCATCAGCAGCTCCATCACCTATTGGCCGAACACCTGCCCACTCACCGCACTCATCTCCATTCACTTCTTCTTCAACTTCGCAAACTCGCTCTACTCCTGCATCCTCGCACCTTGCACCCGCTCCGTCTGCCGCACTCTCGACTCCGGGCTTCGATTCGTCTGAAGGAGGCATGATGGTGCGACGCAGTAGTAGCAGCAGTCGATGGAAACTCGTCTCTCGCTCGCCCGCTGGACAAACGACTGGTCAGCGGACCTACTCACATGTGCACGAGCCAGACGGCACAGAGCATGAGTATGATGAGAAGGATGGAAGCAGATATTATCGCAGAAGCGACACTGCAAAGTCGAAGTCAGACATAGGTGCTGCTGAGGCGGATGATGTTGGGTTCGAAGTTGCTGCTCGATTGGAACGGTTGGAGGTGTTGGAACGCCAGCAACGATCTCACCCACACCCACACTCATATCCACAGCAGCGTGTGGGCGCCTTGACTACACCAGCACAACGAATGCCAGAGACTGTATCAGGACCCCATCAATCACCTAATACGACCATGGTGACACCTGCCCATCCGTATTCATCACCTGCTCCCAACAGTACACCTCCTTTCCAGACCCATAATGAGTCGACCACATCCATCGCACATACCACCATGCATCTCAACTCATCGCCGCAACGACAGCCGTACAGCGCTCATCCAACCCAGCCCTACTCCAGCCAGTCAAATGTACCGGCATCAGCTGCCCAACGTACGACGCCACATCGTCATCACCAGTCATCTCCTAGCCATTCACAACCCATGCCCTCCCAACCACCAACACCAACCCCTGCACCATTGCCTAACCGTGCTGCCCCTACCCCTGGCAGCACTCCCCGTACCGCATCTTCATTCACTCCTGCTCCCTCTGCTTTCTCCATGTCCACCCCTCTCAACCCATCCACAACCTCTTTGAAGGCAATGATTCTCGAGCGTGATGCACAGCTACATGATGCAAATCTGCGCAATCAGCAGCTGGAGACACAGCTGGCTGAGTTGAGTGCACGATCACGCCAGCAGAGTCAGCACATCGAATCGTTGCAATCACAGAGTGAGAACAGGTTGAAGGCGCTCACACGAGAACGATCGTCATTGCAGAGCCGGATCGACGAACTACGGACGAATGCAGGTGACGAATCAGATCGTGTGTCCAAGTTGATGCGTGAGAATCATGTATTGAAGGCAGAGGTTGAATCTGCCTCATCCTTATCAGCTCAGCTGGCGGCCGCGCAAAAGACCATCCAATCACTCCGTTCTGATCTCAGTGAACGTGATGCAGAGATCGTGGAGCTACGGAATGCAGGCCGAAGCAGTTCGGCATCTGAACGTGCAAAGGAGCGCCAGCTAGCGGATCTCGAGTCTCGATTGAAGCAAGCACAGACAGAGGCAGCAAACTCACGCAAGCAACTACAACAGATGCGTGCAGAGAAGGAGAGTTTGAGACGTGAACTGGATAGTCGACTCACTACCGCCACCACTCATGCCGAATATACCCAATCCTTGAAGGAGCTGACTACACAGAAGCTTCAGCTTGAGTCTCGCGTTGCAGCTCTCACCGCCAGTCAGCGTGAGAGTGAAGGTCAAGTAGCGGAGTTACGCAATGATGTCACCATACTCGAGCATGAGTATGATAAGCTCATTAGTATGTATGACATTCGTGGTAATAAGATCAGTGAACTCGAGTACCTCATCAATGGACTGCGCGCGACGATGGCGAGGAACGACGCAGAGAAGGAGGAGACGCTGCGTCGTATTGATGAGACGCATGCAGAGATGGAAGCACACACGAATGAGAAGCAAGCATTGTCAGATGAGAATGCCGTGTTACGTGATCAAGTTGATGAGTTGAATGAGCAGATCGAGACGTGGCGTGAGGAGGTGGAAGTATTGAAGAAGGAGCGCATGGGAGACAAACGGGTCGAATCGGAACTGCGCGCACAAGGTGAGAGTGTGCGATCGGAATTCGACCAACAGCGAAGGAACCTTCATCAACGTTTGAATGAGCGTGATGCGGAGTTGAGGGCATTGAAGGAGAGGATCGCCGCACTTGAAGCTGAATTGGTGCAAACACGAAGCGAGCTCAAGCAAACGAAGCAGTCTCTCAATGAACGCGATGATGAGTTGGCCAATGCTCGACAGCAACATCACCGTCTGCAGCAGGATTTGACAGAGCGTGATGCACAGATCGCCCAACTCAAGTCACAGCTATCCACTGCCACCCAACAGCAGGAGCATAGTGAGGGGTTGCTGCAAACATCCCTCGTGCAGAGTCAGAATCAGAAGGCCACACTCGACTCCCTACATGAACAGATCGCTGACCTACAATCTCAACTTGCCGCCCTTCAACTGAAGGAGAGCAGTGTCGCAGCTGAGGCCAAGGAATCACGCGAGGAGGCGAATCGCCATTCCGCCGCATTGGAGTATGTCAAAACTGAGTTGGAACGAAGTTTCGAGACGAATATTGCACTCGAGTCACAGTTGAATGAGACGAAGAAGGAACTGGAAGACATGACTGGACAATGTGAGGAGAAGGTGAGGCAACTCGCAGAAACCAATACGAAGCTTGAAACAACGACGATCGAATTGAATGAGCTGCGAGTAACTAAGCAACAAGCACGGGATCAAATTCATTCACTACGATCGGACCTTCTCGCCGCGAACGAATGTGCTGAAGAGCATGCGCGTAAGCAAGCAACGACTGAGAGTGAGTTGGCCGAGCGCAATGCACGTGTTGATCAATTGCAATCAGTGGAGAAGGAGCGAGCCCTGTTGCAGGAGAAGCTCGCCACAGCAGAGGAGCAGCTGCAGGCAGAATCAACGGCGCATGGTCGATTACAAGCTGACCTACGTGTGTTGGAGCGTGAGCATGATTCACTCCAATCCAAACTCTCGGACCTGCATCAATCTTCATCCACACAGCGTGATGAGTTGGAGCGCAGCATCAACACCAGTCGTGCTGAGTATGATCGTGTGGAGCGTGACCTCCAACAGTTGCGCGGTCAACTCGCCGCCACCCAACAATCCCTACGGCGCGCAGAAGAGACAGTCGAGTCGTTGCGATCAGACTTGTCCTCCGCCAATGCCACCGTTGCACGATTGGAGACGAGTCTGAGTGCGAGTGAGAAGGAAGTGGATGCATCAGCCAATCGTGAGACAGAGCTGCGTCGGGCGTTGAGTGAGGCACAGGCATTACAGTTGAAGCTGGAGGAATCCCTATCCAACTCACAGTCGTCGTTACGTGAGGTCGAGCGTCAGCGTGCGGAGGACATGGCCATCATGCAACAATTCTTACATGAGTCTGAGAAGAAGTCATTGGAGGATAGTTTGGCATCAACTCATGCGCTCGACGAGGTCAAGCAACAACTGACGGCAACACAGCATGAATTACATCAAGTCAACGTACAGCTGGCAGCAGTGGAGGAGGAGCGCGATGCAGTGCAGCGACACAACGAGGAACTACAGAAGCGTACACAGGCCAATGCGAATGCATTACGTGATGCACATGAGGCAGCGGAGGAGACGCAGCGTACATTGCAGCAGCTGCAACGTAAAGTGACACGTGACTATGAGCCACGCTTAGGCACGGCGGACGAGAAGGAGGAAAAGCTGAGTCAGGTGGAACAGAAGTTACGTGACTTGACCCGTCAACATAGCGCGCAGACGGATGAGCTGCAGAGTGCAGAGGCCAAGGTATCCGACTTGACATCCAAGTTGCGTACCCAACAGATGGAGACAGAGAGTCTCCAGGAACGCCTCACCGCGCTTGAACGGGCGGTTTCCTCACATGTACACAAACAAGCTGCTGCCTATGATGCACTCCTCGGAGGCAGTGACACTGTCCCATCCACGTTGACGACACCTTCCTCTGCATCGCGCCGTAGTTTCCTCGCCACCTCACCGCAACATGCCAAACACCTCTCACGATCAAATAGTGTGCAACATCATGAAATTGCATCTCCCTCAGCAGCCGCTGTCTCTGATCATGCCGCCATGTCGCCGACCCCTCGCACATGGCGCACTGCATCTGACCCGCTAAGTGTGAGTAAGCCACCCGCTTTATCACTCTCTGACAATCCCTCAACCTTCTCTCCTCTCATCTCCTCCTCCCCACATGGCTCCTGGCAATCCTTCTCACCGTCCGCTCCCCTCTCCCCTTCACTCCGCTCGTCACTCGCATCCATGGACCCACTCTCCCTTCTGGTGTGGGAGCATGAGCGTGCCTCCAATCTATTCCATGCACATCATCGGCTGCGTGCTGACTCCGCTGCCACCACTGCTAGTCTCGTTCAATTGCAGCAGCAGATGGAAGGACTCAAGTCACAGCTGGCAGCAGCGGCTGAGAGGAATACAGAGACGCAGCACAAGTTGGATGCGGCAGAATCGAAGACTGTCACACTCAATACGCAACTTCGCCAACTCGAACAACAGCTGGATGATGTCAAGAGTGAGCGTCAACAACTGACTGATCGAAAGGAATCGCTGCAGCAGCGCATTCGGACCAGTGAGGATGCATTAAATGAGACACGTGAGCAGCTTGCATCCTTGCAGGTGGAGTGTCGAGCGAAGGAAGTTGAATCGACGCGATTACGTGATCGTGTGACAGTATTGGAGCGTGAAGTTGCAGCACGCACGGATGAGAAGACACGATTGGAGGAGGAGCATGATCGTGTACGCCGTGAATTGTCGTTACAGAATGCTGCACGCACTGATCTCAACACTGAGCATACGGCGCTGGTCGATCAGCTCAAGACAGCACAGGCAGAAGCAACAACTGCCAAGACGAAACTTGCCGAGCGTGAGAATGAGGCAGCGGAGGCAACACGCCGAGCGGAAAGAGCGGAAAGAAAGAATGCGGAGGTGGACGCGGAACTACACAAACTCAACGATGAAATGGCAAAGATGAGACAAGACTCTTCCTCCCTCCAATCCGATCTTGACAGTGTTCGTGCTCAGCATGTGGCGGCGAGTCGTGATGTTAGCCGACTTCAGAGTGAGTTGCAGCAGTGTGAGGAGCGTGCGAATGCAGCGTCCAATGCGACGAAGGCAGCCGATGAGAAGGCACGCAAACTGGCTGCTGACCTCGCAAGCAAGGAGGAGGAGTTGGAGGATGCACAGAGAATGCTACGAGCAGCACAGCGCAAGGCCGCACAAGCGACTGGGGCGAGTGATGAGAATGAGGCAGCATTGGCTACAGCTCAGTCAGCATTGGCCGCAGAGCGTGCGACATGTCGCGCGGCACAAGCAGAGGCAGCGCGACTGCAGGATAAGTTAATGGAGAAGCAGAAGGAAGTTGACAGCGTGCAAGCTGAGAAGATGCGAGTGGATGACTCACTCAATCAAGCTCAACAACAGTTACAGGAGATGAAGACTCTGCAACAACGGCTGCAAGCAACGAGTGAACAATTGGAATCCGTGCAGCAGCGATTGCAGCAGTCTGAGCAGCGCTGTCAACAGACGAATGACAGGTTGAGTGAGAGTGAGGCTGCCAGAGAAGCGGCAGAGCAGCGATGTGGCCGCATGCAGAAGCAAGCTGAGACAAATATTGAAGAGATGAATCAGCATCATGCGCGCCAGTCGACTGATCATGCAGCACGTACGAATGCACGGCTCACTGAACTGGAACAACAACTTGCAACTCAGTCCTCCTCACTCGCAGCGTCTCAGTCTCAATGTGCAACATTACAGAGTCAACTCGCCGCTGCCTCCACCGATCGTGACGCACTGCGCACTGAGGTTGGTACGCTCACAGGCAAAGTGGCACAACTGGATGCAGCACGTGCACAATCTGCCGCCAGTCTCAATGAGAGCGAGTCAGCACGTGAGAAGATGAAAGAGGAGATGACGCTGCTCAAACAAGAGTTGGATACAAATCGGCAACAGTTGACTGATGCGGAGACATCGCTTCATGAGGCTCGCACATCATTGTCACATGAACGAACGACGTTGTCGACCTGTCAGGCTGATTTAGCTGAGTTGAGACAATTGTACGATGCGGCTCAGCGGCAGGTTGCAGCATTGGAGAAGCAAAGAGATGAGACGAAGCAAGCGTTGAACGAAGCTGAACGAATGGTCAAGTCGGAACAGGAGGAGAAGAAGCAACAGACTGATGAGCTACAATCCACCCAAGCCGAACTTGAGGAGTTGCGTACTGCCCATGCATCATTGGAATCGAGTGAGCGTGATTTGCGCCGTCAACTGTCTGATCTCGCCTCCACCCATGACTCCACTAAAGTCGAACATCAGCGTGTGACTGAGAAGTTGGTTCAACTTCAACAAGAGCACCAGAGTGTATGCGAGAAGATCGACGTTGAGAAACAAAGCCGCGCATCGTGGGATGAGGAGAGACGAGAGTTGGCACAACAAGCAACAGCGGCTCAATCCGATCGTGAGAATGTTGCAGCAGAGTTGGAGCGCACGATGAATGCATTAGAAGCGGCAGAGAAGAAGAGTCAAAGTATCGAAACAGAGTTGCGTGACACACAGGCACAGCTAGTTCGCAGTGAGGATGAGGCTGCCACGGTTCAGCGGCGCGCGGAAGACTCTGAACAGAAGTGTCGAGAGTTGGATGCTCGCGTACACCAATTGGAGTCAGAGGTTTCAACCCTCCAATCACAACTTGCCCAGACAACACAGGCCAGTGACAGTGCTGCAACGCATGCTCACGAGCAGTTGCAGAGTGAGTTGAATGAGAGCAAATCTCGTCTGTCCCAACTTGAGTCTGAGTTGGCTGAGAAAGACAGACAGCTGAGTGAGCGTCAGACGCACATCCAAACTCTCACCGAGCAAGTGACGAGTGTTGAGACTCGTGTCGATGAGTCGCATAGTCGCTCCACTGCATTGGAGCATGAGCTGAAACAACATGAGCATGAGCTTGCTGAGAGTCGCAAGCAGTTACATGCATCGAATGAGTCATCACACCAATTGGAGTTACAGTTGATGGATGCAGAGAAGCGTGAGAAGGATGCAACATCACGTGTCAATGCGCTGAAGGAGGAGTTGGAACAAGCGAAGCGTCAAGCCGACCATGCAGAGAAGCGTGTGACTGATATGGAAAAGGCCAACAACGCACAACAATACCCGACAGTCAGCGCGAGCGATGAACGTGTGCGCGAGTATGAGAGGCGCATCAGCAGTGTTGAGCATGAGTTGAACGAGGCCAGGGAGCGTGAGACGTCAGCACAGCAGTTGTTGAGCAATGTGCAGCAACAGTTGGCAGCAGCGGAGGAGAGCCATGACTCGACACGACGCAGATTGGAGGATGCACAACAGAGCTTGACACAGGCAGAGCAGCGATACGAAGAAATTGAAGAGGAGAGAGAGGAGGCAGAGAAGAGGTTGGCTGAGTTGGAGCAGAGCCACTTGTTGGAGAAGGATTCCATGACTCGCGTCATGAAGGAGTTGGCTGCGCTGCGAGAAGCTCACACTCGCTTACGCATGGAGCATGCCAGCGCGGCCAGCGAGTACGATGCCGCACTCAACTCTGCCTTACACGACCTGCAGCAACGCATCCATCCTGCCATGCATCAGCAGCAACAGAAACAGAATGGAAAAGAGAAAGAGAAAGAAAGGGATGACAGTGCTGAGACGAAACGTCAGACCGATCAGCCAGCTATCAAGCAGAAGGCAAATGAACATGAGGATGATGATGGGTCTGCGAGTCAGCCCATGCGCCGTCAACCTATCGCTGATGATGCGACCATCATGGCATTGCCTGATGAGTCAGCTACTCCAGATGCATCATCGTCATCTTCCACTTCCCTGTTGCTCCCACCCGCACCACGTGTTCGTGCCTCCTCGACCCCTGCAACCCCGACTCATGCTCATTCTCCTCCTAAGCCTCTCATCATCCCGGGTCCACGGTCGGCTCGCTCCTCCATTCTGTTGAATGCTCCGCCACTGCAGCCGGATGGTCCTGATGCCGAGCTGCGTCAGTTGTGGCTAGCACGTGGTCATCATCGCTGGGCCAATGCCGCGGCTGCGGAGGCTGATCATGCACGTGGCCATGCAGCGGTCGGTGAACTGTCACGTGACAACCTCATCAGGGAGATTGGAGCATTGCTGAGAGAGACGAATCAACAAGCGGAACGCATTGAACAACTGGAGGAGCAGCTGGAGGAGACGCGAAAACAACTCAATGATCAAGATGATCATGCACATAGTACAGATGCAGCGGCCACTCCATCTGATTCTGTCCCCGCCTCCGAATTGTCCAGCCTCCGCGCTCAGCATCATGCCGTCTCCTCCATGCTACAAGCGACTGAGCTGCGTCTCACTCAACTGCAGACGGAGTTGGATGATGCACACAAACAGTTGACAGCAGTGTATGTGGAGAAGGCGAGGTTGGAGGCTGAGTTGAATGCATTGAAGCCAGAGACGGAGAAGGTTGAGCAACTCCTCGCCGATGCTCGCCAGCAACAGCAACACTCAACAGCCACATCGATGGAGAATGAGAATGAGACGCGTCTACGCTCTGAGTTGGATGCCGCCACTCAAACCATTCAAGCATTGCAAGATCGCATCTCCAAGAACGATGAAGCTGCAAAAGAACACCATTCCCTCGAGCGAAAGGATGATACTGATGCGGATAGTGCGGCTAGTACGGCTAGTACGCTCCCATCGTCCACTGGCCAGACTTTCATTTCTTCATTGGAGAGTGAGGTGAGTGAGTTGCGTGCCTCGCTCGAGTCCTCTGCTGAGAGTTACACTGAGCTTCATTCCCTCTTCCTCCAGCTTCAGAGTCGGTGCAGTGAGTTGGAGCCATTGGAGGATGAGTTGAGGCTGGCGAGAGAGAGAATACAAACGTTGGAGAGGAGACTCAATCGCATCAATGCTAACAGACATATTCAATGGCTGGATGGAAAGAAAGCAGGAGAGGTGCCAGATGATGACGATGAGGAGAAGGATGACGTGGATGATGATGCACTGAAGGATACAAGTACAACCATGGATGATGCCAGTGAGAGTGATCGTGTGGCCGTTGCGTTGTCAGCTCAGCGCATGACTCTGGAGAATGTGATGGCCGGCTTACAGGTTGAGAATGCAACGTTGCGTGAGGCGACCGAAGTGTTGAGTGAGCAGTTGGATGAGGCGCAGGAGGAGTTGAGAGCGGCAAACAAGAGGATCCATCTCATGCAAGCAGAAGAGGCGCGTGCATTGCTCATACAATATGTCAAGGATGCATCTCACAAAACCAAACCAACTGACGTCGACTCCACGCCTGGTGTTAGCACGAGCGATGTGCCTTCATCCTCATCCTCCTCCTCTCTGGCCTCATCATCTGATCTCTCTCCTCGCTCTCTCTCTTCCGCCTATGACTCCTCCCTCTCCACCATCGCTCACCTTCATGGTGAGTTACGTTATGCGACGAGTCGAGTGTCGGAGTTGCAGAGTGAGCTGGATGAGCTGCGTATTGCCGATCATGAATCCCAGCTGGAGCTATTGCATGATGAGAATGAGAAGCTGCAGATGCGCATCGATCAACTCGTTGAGACTTTGGATGAGATGCGAAGCACAGAAAAGCAAGGGAGGAATGAGGAGAGCGACGAGAATGAAAATGAGGATGAGCGCGGCATCGTGCGCCGTGGCACACCCCGCAAGTCCAAACACCCAAATCTTGAATCGCCACCGACAGGTGTTGACTGTGCGACATCGTCCAGTTCCACTTCCACTCCCTCTCCACCTCCCCCTCACTCAGCTGATTCCTCACTTCGCTCCTCCTCATCCTCCTCCTCATCTTCCTCCTCACCCTCTCATCCGTCCTCAGCTGCTATTCTACCCGCACTCGAGATTAATCCTGCACTCTCACCCGCATCCTCACTCTCATCACACTCACACTCACACACATCCATTCCATCGAATCAAACGGAACACAGCGAACAAGAGCAAACACACATGCAACAACAGCAACAACACCCACAGCAGAGCAATGCTACAGACGAGAGTCAATCCGCCACAGCAGATGGCATTGACTCGACCAGTACTGGTGCGATTGCCTCCTCAGTGCCCAGCATGCCTGACCTCACTGTCCGTGTATTGGAACTCCAGTCCGAGCTTGCTTCTCAATCTTCACTCATCTCCTCACTTCGCACTGAACTGGAAGCCGCTCAGACAGACCTGTCTGCTGCACGCGCCGAACTCGATGCGGAACGTCAACGCCTTACACGCGACACGGACAATGCCGATAATCAGCATCAACATCCGCACGATGATGAAGCAATCAAGCGCCTCAATGACATCATTCAATCACAGACAACAAGCCTGGAAATGGAAAGGACGTTGCGAGAAGAGGTGGAAGAGAAGCTGAGTGAGCTGCAGCATGAGTGGCAGACACAGAAGGAGGAGATCAACAAGCGTGATGCAGCCATCACACAGATGGAAGAAGAGATGGCACAACTGCAAACGCAATGCCATGCACTCGAACGACAGGTTGCATCACATACACAGCAATATCAACAGCCCGCTTCTACATTGAATGCTTCGACGGACATCGCTGCATCTACTGTTCCGAATGTTTCGTCCAGCGTTGTTGGTGCATCATCGAGTGAGCTCGCTCTTCCATGGCCATCCCCATTCCCACATGTGAGTGATGACGCTGTCGCACACTCACTCGCGCAACTCGCATCCAAATACGCAACATACAGACGTTCAGCTCAGAGTCAACTGCATGGTGAGGCAAGGACGAAGGACGACCATCACGCTCATCACAACAGTGAAGACAAGGAGAAGGAGAATGGTGACGATCACGACGTTGTTGATGGAAGCATGGTGTATGGCGACGATGATTATGTGAACGATCGTACTGAGCCTGTCCCCCTTGGCCACGTTGCTTGTGTGTCGACGTTGAATGTAGCGATGGAGAGTGTTGGTTGGTTGGCGGAACGGTTGGAACAGGCATTGAGTCAGCGCGCGATCGATGAAAAGCAGACAGTGGAGAGTTTAGTCGCATTACAACAGAGAGTGGCATTGCTGCAGGGAAAGATCGCACAACAGAAGCAGACAGACAGCTCGCACCATGAGGATGGACATAGGGATGGGGATGATACAAGTGCGATTCATCCCTATTCTCAACCTCATCCTCATCGCCGTCCTCGTGCTCTCCTCACCAACTCCTCGACTGATCTCACTGGGATGCGTGCTGATACGAACACTGGCACTGGCCTTGGCACCGTTGCTGATACTGGTGTGAACAGTGACAGTGTCGGTGTCAGTGGCAGTGACATCATCGCTCCGCACCATCCTCCCACACCCATGCCTATGACCATGCCCATGCCCAACCAGCATGCATCTCATACATCACCGCCTCGTTCACCCTACCCATCAGCACCAGTATCAGCATCAGCATCATCGCCACCGCCAGCATCACCCTCATCCTCATTCTCAACCCTTCCAGCCGCCTCCACATCCACACCCACATCCGCTGCCGCTGCTGCTGCCGTCTCCTCCTCGCCCTCCTCTCTCTCTCCCTCTCCCTTCTCCTCCTCCCCTCCTTCAACGCGCCGCGCCAAGCAAGACCATGGTCAGGTGCATGGGCAACGCCGCTCAGGCAAGAAGGGCTCAAAGGGAAGACAGCGCAAATCAACATAGCCCAACCACAACAGACAAACAAGCTCACACGACACTCAACATGGAGTCAGATGCAGAGAAGCAGTACAAGCGTATCTCTCTCATGCCTCTGCAACCCGATCCATTCATTGCAACACGCGCAGCGATGAGCCGTACACATTGTGAAGCACCGCCATACAGTCTTAATCTGAAACTGAAATCGTCTCCGCATCTCCATCGCCAATGACGCCACTGCCCTGACAGTGTCCCGCACGCATCTCAACTGAACTGGATCCAGCTCATGATTCGGAGCCACGCCGATGACATCAAGAGCAAAAAGGCAAAAGACATACACGAGAGGAACATGATTCCATTGTATTGTATCGGATTGGCCACTCATGGTTTCCACACCCGCCGCTTCTACACAGATGATCTTGAATTGTTCGTTGTCCGCGGATCTTGATGTCCGCTCATTCATGACCATCCATACACTACAGATGC
>Ga0256777_1000188_pt1 | contig 13178 bp, 8 predicted proteins | sample MC6MC0928MT_FD_186042 | JGI IMG/M metagenome (GOLD analysis project Ga0256777, IMG submission 186042) | Metatranscriptome of enriched soil aggregate microbial communities from Iowa State University, Ames, United States - MC6-MC0928-MT... | ecosystem: Environmental > Terrestrial > Soil >... | reverse complement strand
TGGTAGTGTATGAACTCATGACACCTTGTTTTGGCTGCCATTTATTGCTGTCAATTCAACGAATTTGTCGCTATTGGACAGTTTGAGTGAAAGTTGACAGCAGCAGGGAAAGTCCACTCCCCTCCATGCCATGCTATAATAATGCTACGCCAAACATCCACGTTGATGTCCTCCTATTGTTCTCAGGCATCTGGTGGCGTGAGTGTGGCTGATTGATGTGTTGATAGTGATTGGTTGTGGCCGAGAACTAACCCTTGCTGCGGCAGTAGGAAAATCCATCTGTTGCGCGATTGTCGTTGTGGCAGCGCCACAGGAAACTCAGAGTAGCTGAACTAGGATAGTATCATATCCTGACTGTACATCAACTGAGCCAGATACTGGCAATCTCTGATAATGAATGTCAATGCCACGCAACGACATCATCATGACAGTGGCAGTGACAGTGACACTGACAGTGAGACAAGCGGCACCTTGGCCCCAGCCACGTCTACTCCAATCCCTGACAATGTCACACCTACAACTGCACCAACCAATGGCACTGTGGCTGTAGCGCCATCAGCATTATCGTCATCATCCACGCTGTCATCCACCAATGCCGCCGCCATTCAAACTCCCACTCGCACCCTCGCTCCCACTTGTTCTCAGAGCTCCGCACCGACCAAGTCACGCGCAGGCAGTCGTTTGTTCAATGTCGTGCGTGCTGCCACTGCTGCTAGGCATAGTCACAGCCCAGCCACAACGAGTAGTATTTCTGCTGCCACCAGTCCCCGATTCATCAGTAAATTTGCATCCAAGTGGCGATCACGCATCGCTGCTGGTCATAGCAGCAGCAGCAGTATTGAAGGTAATGGCCATGGGCCAGCACAATGGGTCGATCAGCCATTAGTGGAAGAGGAAGCGCAGCAAAACAAGAAGAGAACCTCGTCTGGTTCCATACTCGCCAATCTTCCGCTCTCATTCTTCGAGCCTCAACCTGGTGAGAGCGTCGATGCCTTACGAGCCCGTGTAGCCGCCGTACTGGCTGATAGTGAAGCAGATGAACTGCAATATCTCCTCAACACTGCATCCTCTCCACTCTTCTCCAATCAACACGTCAAACACCTTGTCACTAATGTGGCAGCTCTGCAGAAGGTCGATGTTGTTCGTAAGCAGACGAGTGCGGGTGTGACGAGGGAGACACAGAAGCTTCGACTGAGTCGCACATATGAGAAGTGGGCATCAGGAAAAGTCGACGCAGAGAAGATTGTTGAAGAGAGAGCGAAGGCACTGGCAATGGAGGATGTGCCAGAGAAGGATGGGGCCGATGGAAACGAACATGGTAGCGTGAGTGAGAATGGCACGGCGCCTCATCATCTGTCGATTGATAGTGAGGCATCGGACACATCAAGCGAAGACAGTCAAGATGGCACGGAGGTTGTCATTCGTAAACGGGCCAAGCGAGCGAAGTTCCTCGCACGCAAAGCTGAACGAGAAGAGCGCTTAAGGAGGTTCCTCGAACGTTCCGCAAAGAGAGAGTTGAAGCAAGATGACACATTGACTGATGCTAGCACAGGAAATCATCATGAGGCTGATCAGCAGTCAGCGGAGGCTCGAGTGCGAGCAGCTGCAGAACAGTGGGCCACACTCCAACTCGAAGCTGTATTGGCTTCAACTATACCAAGGACACCGAAGTTAGAACCATCTGCTGCTACTGCAGGTTCTGGTTCGAATGGCATGACACCGACAGTGGCAATGTCTGCTCAGTCAGATGATGTCACACGAAGCGCCATATCAGATGGCAACGTTTGGGGTATGCCAATCGTTGAAGGCATAACTGCAAGGTCAAACCTTTCACTCAAGCCGTCTTCCGAAGCCCATAACCATTCCGCTGCTGCCATCGAGCGACAGTCTCAGTCTCAGTCTGTGCGGTTCGCTCGTCATCCCAGCGGTGAGTTGGATGAGGATGGTGTCACACGTGTGGCCGAAGAGATATTGGGACAGCATGATACCAACACCAAAACACAACACCGTTGTAAGAGGCAATTAAGCACGTCGATGCGGCAGCAACCAAGTGACGACAGTGTGCTCATACACACTCGCGAGGGAACGACGCAGAAGCGAAGCAACAACGGCCGTGATGGGAGGCGTCTCGCGTCGTCACTTTCAACTCCATCGCTCGCACATGGCAACACCAAACACATCGCTGGCTCTGCACGTGCTGGTACAACTAGAGCAGCGAGTAAACGAACGCAACAGCAGAGACAGAAAGCAGAGACGAAAGAACATGGGTCTGCGAGACAATCTCGTACGAATCAGCCAGGTCATTCACCGCGTACAGTTGATCAGCCTGTGCGCTCTCCTCCTCGTTCTCCTCCCCCTCCTTCCCACTCACGCCACAATTCTCCTCATGTCATCGATGCCTTCTCGCCTCTTCTCTCTCCACATCACGCCCGCTCCTCTCCGATGCCGTCTCCCACACGCCACCTCGTTCATTCGATTGCTCTCACACTGGAGCCGCACATTCATCCACCAGCATACCTCACAGCACGCAACCCTGAGCAGCAACCGATTCGACGGCCCAAACCGGGACAGATGCACTATTTCAAGCGCACTGACAGCAACAAAAAGAAAGTCAACAAGAAGCAGAAGACGAAACAAGATGAGTCGGATGCATCACACAGGAAGGCTGAACCGGTGGCTTTTGGGTCAAGTGCACCCCAACGACCTCGGGTTGGCCCATTCAGTCGCGCATCGGATGACGTGGATGACATCATGGTGCGAACGCCATATTCACCGTATCGTCGAATGCGTCGTGGTTTTGTCGGCAGCAAATCGACTGGAAGACTTGGCCTCGATAATGCATCATGGCGCTCCATTCATTCGCCACGTACATCGGATACACCAGCATCCACCAAGTCCACAGCAACGAACACTCCTCCCCGCGAAGATGTGAAAGCTGATCACCCCACGGATGCGATCGCACGTGGTCCTGATGCATTCCCCGCCACACTGAAACCGCGCTGTAATATGTATTTAAAACGAGTTCAGCAACTCAAAGGCACTCCATTCATTACCATGCAGATGAATGAACCTTCACATGCTCTGCGTGATCATATGCTTTCCAGCGCACACAATTGCAGCGTGCTGCCTATGCGTGGTGAGGATTCTCACTCTCGATCGGTACTTGAGTTGACGCGCCGGTCCGTTCGTAAAGATATGACTCGGAATCCTAACAGCTCCAGCTCACCCAGTTTGCTATTTGTGCAAAGGAAGCGAAAACCAACAACAATCAGACTTCCATCTGATCCATCCCCTGAGGCAGACTTGGACATCCTCATATCACAATTACCACTTGTGCAATCTGCATCTTCCCCCAAACTGGTGAGTCATACGCATCCTGATCATGTCGTGAGCACTTCAGCATCAGGGTCCTCCTCATCCAACTTACATTCATCCTCGGACTCATTCTCACCGCCTTCATCTTCCAATAGCACGCTGGATGGTATTGACGATCAGCCTCGTCACTCATCTTCTGCACGCCACCATTCCACTTCCCATTCCGCTTCCCACGTATCACACACTGCCAGCCGTCCTAATACTGCACGCATGCGTGTGCCACATCCTGTCGCTATAGCTACGTTTGTGACAGATGAGGAATATGACAATCCTGCCATTGCATCACGTGCATTGACGTCCAACACGAGTGGCTCCATCCTCATTCATTCACGTTTACCTGCCCGTGCACCGCTGCACTCCTCTGCATCGCATCGATCATTGCACGGGGACGTGCGTGGCTCCGCGTCAATGTCAATGACTCCATCATCGAAATTGCAATCTACTCATAGTCGTGCCACTCTCAATTTCTCTCCATCTTCATCCATGTCAGCAATGGATGGCTCAACATATGGCACAAGTCATGATCGCCTGCGTCAGAATAGTCTGACAGGAAGTTGGATCGATATGATGCTGCACGAAGTGGAGCAGGCTGCATTGCACAAGTCGTCCTTACATGAGAACTCACAGCAGGGCCAGGATGATCGCAACGAACCATCCATGATGAGCCAGCGAACTCCAATCGAACGACAGAATGATTCACTCATGCCTGATGAAGAAAGCAAGGAACAATTGGATACAGGAGCGCACTCTCAAAGCATCGTCAATAGGCTTGTTCCCACTTGGAACCAAGCAACCCCGCCGCATCGCACAACTCTGTCTCCCGCTCGTTCCCCGTCGCGATTTTCATCCCCATCCCCATCCGTCTCCCTTTCCCCGTGTCGGCCTCCTCTCTTCATGAAGCTCCGAATGCGTTCATCACCCTCAACATCAACATTAAGGAATGTGAATGGTGTGGGTAGTGGGGTGGTACAATGAGGCCTCTCGTCACGACCACGACCAATTTCCCAAACGGACACCCTTGCATCACCACGCACCGTGCCGTGGATCCACTTTCATCTCGTTCGCATCGTCCCAACCATGATGACATCGGAGGAGTGTCTGTGGGAGGTCTGCCGCTGCCTGCCTCTCCATCTGAATGTCATCATCTACATGTCACCCTCGCTTTCTCGCCGTCTGATTCAATGCCGTTTATGCAGTTTGGGGTTGCGGCAATGTCGTTGAGGGCTGGTAGCTATTCAGTCTCACGACTGTGTACGGAAGCACGCAACCATACCTTGAACACTTGCACGTGAGCACATGCGCTTCAACATAGCATGACGAATACGTTGGTGGCTACATTCCATCGATCGATCACGGGTATGGCATCATCACCGTCGCTCACACCATGATATAAAGCAATGATGCTAATCAACCAGACATTGACTTCCATGTACCCGCTGCCGCCCAGCTGGTGAATGAGGTGAGACGCTAGATGCCGAATCGAACGGTACGATAAACTCAAAACTAGTGAGGCCTGTGCAAAAGGATTAGCGCCGGGTGACAGCCAAGATGATGGAGGCAGTAAGAGTATTGGTGGTGCGTCAACGGGAGGTGGAAGAAAAGGACGGAAGAATTGGAGGATGCAGACAATCACGGATCGGCGTCTGATGAGAGACAATCCACCTGACCTCCGCCGTGCTGCTTGACCCAGCTGTTCCGCTGCCGAGAGTTCATGATCAGGCTTAAGAGCACACGCTGCTTGGATGACGCTCTAATCATGAACTCCACGTACTGTTATGATCAACCGTTGATTGGTATGGTGACATTCAGCCTCGCACTCCAATTGCCTTGGTCCGAGCTCCGACAATGGCAATTGTTGGCGAACTTCGCGCCACCAGACGTATGGCTCAAGCAACGACACATGTTAGGTGAGGTTGGCGTCGAGATGAGGCATGCATGATTTCGGGGTGCAACATGGCCATGAATGTCGGTGTTGCTTGCTTTCATTCATCTTTTCTCCTTTCGCCCCCTATGCCCATACTTCAACACCAACACACGCACATTGCTGTCATGATAGTCGTCACTCGTCACACCATTCCTTGCCATCGATCTGGCCCTGACCGAATCATTCGCTCCATGATCCCATTCATTGGGCGCACCTGTGAGACATGATACAGGTTGACGTGGCTCAACATTGCTTCATCAGATGACAGGGAACATTGCCGCCCTTCTGGCGCATCTGCGAACCCAATCCCCCCTCATCGACTATGGATGATGTCTGCGACATGGTTTTGGCACATCGCCCTTCCCGTATTGAGGCTGGTATCGATATCGATGTCGATATTGTACCCAACTGATGACCTAAAGCCGCTGCAACATGGCATTGCAGCATCGCGCTGGCTGATTCATGATAGTTCCATGAGAGACGAGCGTCCAGTTCCCTTCCTCGCAGAGAGATCACGATGGATTATCGGCCGTATTACACATTGATATCTCCTTTCCCGTCACGCTGGCATCGATGATATCCTTCGATGATGCTGGCAGCCTTTGCGACACCACCAACATATTTCCGCCAAATATTCTCGTGGTCATGATCATTCTCACGCTCGCCACGTCATAGTACTAGTATGCCATAAGTTGGGTGCTCATTCAAGCAACCAGCTGAGATGAGATTGAAAGTTCATGGTTCACAACTCCAAACGATTGCGAAGGCAAGTAAGCTCTGGCTCAACATCGGATGGTCAAGAGGTGTTGTCTGCCAATTGCTCCAGACAAAAAGGGAATGGGGGCGGTGAATCAGATCAGGCGATTCTCAAACTCCTCTGGCATCGTTCTGTCTTTTCAGCCTCATCCACATCGAGCTGCTAATTCTCGCTGCTTCTTCTCGCCACTCCTATATCTTTCAGCGTTGCGTCTGTCTTTTCTTCTCAAATGTGGAACGATTTCGTCTCCCCTGCGCCGTCCTTCCTGCAGCACATATATGTATGCGCAATATGAATGCCGAAGCCGACATCAGTGATGACGCGGATTCTTACCTTCCCATCACTGCAGCGAGGCGAATGGAAAGCCAACATTAACGTCAAACTCTTCCGATCTTGTCCAGTGCTATCAGTATCACAAGGATCAAGGTGCACCAGACACATGTGCAGATGCGGATTCAGGTCATCAAAGATGAAGGGACATAATATGCAGATGCACATGATCATGAACGTGCACCATCCGACCTGATCCTGGCCTTCAGGTGATGAGGGAGGTGTCCAGCGGAAAATATCCATAGCAGCTATATATGAGACCTAAGTTCGTATTCCATTGTTGGCCCAGGTGATGTGGCACTGCGGCAGCAAGCAAGGATCCTTACTTCTCTGAGTCTGACTCAGCCAGCTGCCGCAGCCGCACTGCACCCGCCACTCCTACTAGTATTAACTTGGCCAGCCAGTCATTGTGTTGGTAAGTCAAGCAACGATATCGATGTGATGCCATGCAGGTGCATCATGGATCAACCGAGTAATTGTGTTGGGTTCAACCACGAGGCTGAGCGGGCGTTATGCTCATTGACAAGTTGGAAGCCATCTGCTCCGTCAATAGAGCACAAAGCCGCTCGTGACTCTGTGGCCCAAGTGATGCTGGTCAAATTCTCTGCAGCATCGCCCAGCCCACGTGGGACTTTCCCCTCATCTTTGGCCGAAAGCCTCATTCCGTTAGCGTAGATCTAGATATTCAGAATCTCACCTGGCAGATATCGATGAAACCATCAAAGCGCGGACGATATCGATATCGATGGCGATGATGATGCAAGACGAGGAAGAATCTGGCACTGCAATGACCATTGCAACGAAGGTCAACATGTACAGATCAGCCGGACCTCGCATGCATTAGCTGCATGACAGTGTTCATGATCATGATCATGAGCAAGGTCGCGGCGGAGTCAGATACGTTGGTCGGTACTACTATCACCGACGATGCCATGTTGAACGTCAAAATGATGATACCTTGAGCTCGGAATCGTCCGTATCCTCTCCAAGACTAAACAACATGGAGAAACAAGATAGGCTCAAGCAATAAGGAATGCTCAATGGTGCAGACCAAGCAAGAGCATGGATGCAGTTGTGGACATCATTCACTCTGCATCGTTCATCCTCCAATCTGACCCAACTTTTTCAGCCCCGCATGGTGTCTGATGAGTGTTGATGGATGAAATTGGATGACGAGTGAATGTCATCCACTGCTGCATCTGCACATACATTGACCTTGACCTTGACCTTGACCTTGACCTGTCCCCCAGGCAGCGTCGTGATGATCCTTCGAACCTTGGAACTCAAGCAACGCTCATTTGATGCTCGCTGACTGGATCCGGATTGCAGCAGAGCGGCAATAGAGGATCAAGCCAAGGAGTGGTGACTTGGTTGCTAAAGATTGCTCTGCTATATTTATTCTTCATCTATAGATCTATGTACAAACGCTGGGCCATATCTATGGCCACACAGGATTGAGTCTGGTGGAGAATCGAGTCAGATGCAAGAACCCATACAGATATGCATGCATATGCCATGCGGATGTGGAAGTGGAGGTGGAGAAGATCATCAGTCACCAAAGGACTAGATGCCAAGCTAAGAAGAACCAAAAGCTCGAGAGAAGGGGAAAGAATGAACGCATCGAGATTCCAATGTGCTGGAAGAAGTCTGAACACGTCATGAACTCTTCAAGTTTACCAACTGCTAGCTACTTGGGCCGTGGACATTGCAGTAGATAGATGATGATGTGGTCATGCGATCAGCTCCGAGGAGGATGGATGGGGCCAGGGACGGGATGAGATGGCATGTGATGGGATGGGATGGGATGCAGCGTGGGGAATGAGCGATTCATTCATAGAACGGCTGTGCAAGCAAAGGCATCGAATCGAATGAAAGTGCCGCATCGGCAAGAAGAGAGAGCAACAGAGAAGCTGGATACGGCTCTGATAGGGAGAGAGAGAGAGGCTCACTGTCGAATTGCACATTTGCAAGTTCGGATATCGAGAGATGTTCAATGGTTGAGGTGTGGCTATGATGCTGCTACAGCAGAAGCCGACGCTGCTTGCTGCTTCCTATCATCTTTATCCGTCGACTTCGATGCTTGTTTCTTCTCATCGTCATCATCCCATTCATCATCCTTTGACTTCGATGCTCCTTCAAGTGATGCACGCCGTGCAGCCATGATCGACGCAAGATTGTTGACCGGCGCATCATCGGGCGTCTTGGAGGCGGAGGATGATGATGTTCCGCCACTGCCCTTCTTCCCTCCATTCTCCGCCAGTCTTGCCTTGCGCAACTTCTCATTCTTGATTCGAAGTCGTTTCTCATACATTTTGATTTCGGATTGTTTGTAGTTGTTGATGAAACGCTCGAATAACTTGAAGAAATCGGTCGGCTCAAAACTGTTGCCACTCTCACCGAAATATTCAAATAGATCTTGAATGAGGTCCGTCGCATCTAAATATCTCTTCTTCATCTTCTTTGCTTTCTTCATCGCATGCTCCAGGAATGCTCTCATTGCAACGGGGAATCGATCTGACGATGATGCCGCGCCTTCTGCATCCATCGTTTGGACCTCCTTCTGCAACTCTTGTAAGCCATGCAACAGTACCTCTCGATCACTGTTGAGTGCCTGCCAGTCAATCAGCGCTGCATCACGAACCAGTCCAATGCAATCCAAGTAGCTGGGTACAGAATTCGTCTCCAGCATCTTGGCATCGGGATCCTCCTCCAAACGCTCATCGTCCGTCTTCTTGTGCCGATCGACATACTCAACGATGAAGTCGAGCAGAGTCATCTTATTATCCGTCGACTTGGTATCATTGATCTTATCCAAACTTGCGAGCTTGAATGCCTGTGCACCACCCGTCCTCGTTCCTGCGTTGAGTTTATTGCCAACATTCAATATCGTTTCCATGACCTTCTGCAGTGGTTTGGATTCATGCACCTGCTTACCGGCATCAATTAAGCGTTGATAATTCTTGGACATCTCCTCAACCAAACGATCAAACTTCGCCTGGAAGAGTAGGAGACGTAAGCGTGTATCGACGCGAGGAATCTCCAACATATGTAGGGCAAATTGTTCGGCATTGCCAAGCTTATCGACAGGCTTGCCAGACTTGATGTACGCTTTCAATGCCTTCTTCTCCTCATCCACGGGCAGCATACTTAACAATGCTTGAATCTTATCGACTGTTAAGATGGTCGTATCGACTTGCAGGATGGCATCCCTCAATGCAGCATTTGGCATGCGGAATGATTTGAGAACGATCTCAATGTTATGTGCACGCTTGCCTTCAAGTACGCGCGCCACTGCTGGCTCAGCTGATGCATCCTTCTTCTTGAGTGCCTTGAGGTCAGCAGCTTTGAATAACTCCTCCAACATACTCGATGCCTCCTCCTCAAGATCATCACTAATCAACGACCAAAGCGTGCCCTCAGCCGTCGACATGTCACCCGGCGCAAGAACCTCCCAGTGAAAATGCTTGAGCTTGGGTCCATTGTAAACTGGCATGCCGAATGCAGGAGCTCCTGGAACTCCGGGTGGTGGAGGTGGAGGCGGAGCTCCCTCTCCAAGCACGATGTCTGGTGCCACGATGAGCGGTGGGGCTGGTGGTGCCCCATCTCCCATCACCGGTGGTGTGATAGGTTTTGCTGGAGCTCTCTTCCTCCTTCGTGCTGCATCCGGTCCAAACAAGTCGATATCATCCGTATCCTCATCATCACTCTCCGCCGCGAAACTCTTACCCAGATGCTCAATATCTTGCTTATCGAACTTCTTGGCGAGATCCGCTCCAACCTTCTCTTCTTCGGCTGCATCCATATCAAAGCCAAGCTTCTTACCCAGACGTCTGGATGAGCCCTGACGTCGACTACCAGGCTTGATGAAGGAGAAGAGATCATCATCATCGCCTTCGAGGCCGTCCAATACCGAGCTGATGTACTCCTCGATGCCTGTATGCCATGCACTCATCATGCCAGCGTCCTTGCCTTCCAAATCAATGGAGCAGTAATTCTTTTCATCGTCAACATTTGGATTTGGTTTATACACGATGCTCATACAGCAATTCTCCTTCGCTTGCTTCTTTGTATCCGCTTTGAAACGATTGTCCGCCTTTCCGAGTTGGCATTCAACAATATTCTCCATTGGTATCGTCAACAATGGGTCCTTTGGATTGCCTGAACTATCCATGCCATCCACATCGCCACTTTGGGAGTTGGTTACAATAATTTGACCGCATGGCTCAATCGGGCGGAAGTAGACAGTAACGGGACCGACACATGACGGAGAAGGCCCGTCCCAACAAGTCATGCTGGCGCCGGCCATCATAAATGCCAGGGTTGAACGAGTAAAGAATGGGCGCAATCTAGATGGCTTCATACTCGCATCATCCGCTGCACTTGCATCTGTGCGGTGTTTGTACTCATCAACGACCGATCGATAGGATGATCCGGTGTACTCTGGTCCAACACCCCAACCTGGTATGGGCTGCTTTGGTGTAGCTGTCAGAAGCATGTATGCACCAGCTTCAACGAGTAGAGCGTCAATGCGTGCGTCATTGGCATTCCTCAGCTTCACCATCATCTCTTGACCCATGTATTTGACAAAGAAGTCCACCCTCACCACTGATGTGCCCATGAGGTACTTTTCGTTGAGTTGATGGTCGAATACATTGAGCTTGACGGGGTGGTTGGATGGAGGGATCGTGAAGGGGAGCATGAGTTCCTTGGAGAAATTCGGATTGGCATTGCCTTTCTGCCACTCTGTTTCATCAATATTCTTGAATACTCTTGCATTTGTTTGTTTCTCTGCCATGATGATGATCGTGTCATTACTCTCATCTGAGCTCCATGGCATGGGTGGTAGATTTCTCAACTTTGCTTTGATGATTAATGTATTCTGAATGACTGGTGCCGAGAGCATCTCATCTTTATCAAGAGTCGACACCTCCTTGACTCCATACCCGGATCCCGCGAGTATGCGATGAATCCCAATGAGGAATGCTTCGGCAAGCTCACGACTCTTCGCCTCCAAATCCAATGTACGATGACGACCAACGATGCTGAAGCAACGAGACATGCGCTCTTTTGGTAAGACCTTACGATACTTGCGGAATGCCGATGTCTGACCTTGCTCGAATAGACCTGTGATGGTGTGCAGTGGTATACATTTATCTTTCTTCTTCTTCTTCTTGCCAACCTCATTCCAATAAATACATCCAATGGGATTGACACCTTTCGCTGCCTCTTTCTTGTCCCTCTCATACCACACTAATCGCTTCTGTGGTGGTCCACCTGATCCAAACGGATATTTGAGAAATTCTGCTCCTTGCAGCATGATGGCGAGTGCTTGGTGAATATTCTGATCAGCTTGAGGACCGACGCCGGAGTCTAAACCACCGGCTGGCTGCACTGCACTGGCCTTGAAACCGACCTTGACGGATGCACCTTGGGACACCAACCTCTCATTCCGTGCCGCATCACTATCGTGCCATAAGGGAAGTTCAATGCTGATTGGCGCAATGACTTGTACGTCCAATGCGGACACTGGAACAGCTTTATCCAACGCAATGATGACACTGCCCAATCGATCATCCTCATGAATGTTCCCATCAGCTGTTCCATCCTCATGGAAGGATGCATTGTAGATATTGAGTTGAAGCTTCTGTCCATGACCTGGACGATACATACAATGTAATAGCTTCTCAAACTTCGGATGGGGGCTTTTCTTGAGTGCTTCAGTGTGACAGAGGAAGTTGAGCATTCCACTGTTTGGGTCAATGAGGAACAAACCACAGACTGGATTAACATTGCCGAAGTTTTTTCCATGAACGACAAGGTCGAGTGCGATCTCACGGCCCTCTGCTGCCGCTTCCATCATCTTGGCAGATTCAATGCTGAGGGAGATGGGTCGAGGTATGGGGAAGGATGGGAGGAAATGATGTTGCAGCAATGAGTGGAATTGTCACTGGTAGTGTTCGTTCCAGTGTCGCCTGTCACTGTCACTGTCACTGTGTCAGCTGGCCTTCCGGTGTGAATGGTGAGCGGCTGCTAGTCTAAGAAGTAGGCGGCTTACACAGCGATGTACAGCTCACTCGGGAAGTTGGAGCGATGGATGGTGATGGGTGTAGGGAATGTACAGTCTACCAGAATGGTGAAGATGGGCGTGTGGTGAGTGGATGAGTGGTTGCAAGAAGTGGGTCCGATCCGATCCCGAATCCGATTCTGCTGGGCCCTTGGGCCTAACACCTGTCGTCCAACTGCAGACTCAGTGCAGAGACAGTAGCTGCTGTCGATCTATCACACACAATTGATGTATTCTAGTTCCATCTATTGTATTTGCGTGTGTTGGTTGGTAGGGATGATGATGAGGAGGATGATGATGGATGGTGACTGGTTGATTGAGGATCAAAGGAGAAAGGAAAAAAGAAGAGGACTGAGAGCCGAAGTCCGATGCACGTCCAAACTCACAAAAATGAGAAGCGTCGATGGTGACAATTGTCATACAGTTACCAAAATTTTGATGCAAAATTTATAGCGCACGGCTGTAGAATTATCACGATAGAAGAGGAAATGCTTCGTTGAGTAGTAAAGCCATATTACAAGCTAGCTTCCCAATTTTCTCTGCCCTAAAGTTAAACGTGTAAAAATGCTTATGTTTCGCTTATTAACGTGCTGCAATGTGATTTGTCATGGGAGCTATACGAGCTCCATCTTGAGGGCTCGTCGAGGCGGACAGATCGACAGAAGACTCGCTGTCAATGCCACCCCGTCCCGTCCATCCTCTCCTTCATCCTTCATCCTTCATCCTTC
>Ga0256777_1000186_pt1 | contig 13211 bp, 6 predicted proteins | sample MC6MC0928MT_FD_186042 | JGI IMG/M metagenome (GOLD analysis project Ga0256777, IMG submission 186042) | Metatranscriptome of enriched soil aggregate microbial communities from Iowa State University, Ames, United States - MC6-MC0928-MT... | ecosystem: Environmental > Terrestrial > Soil >... | reverse complement strand
CTTCAGTCCTTCAAGCGATCAGCTTGACACAATCTCTCATACCATAACTTATCGTTGTCGTTACTAAGGCACACACAAGGTCCCCTAGATAGTGTGTGCTCTTACACACATGAACACATCCGTAATCGAATTGCATTCGCTGATGGCTACAGTCGTTGGACAGAGGATGATTGGAGTCGTGTGATGTTCAGTGATGAGACACATTTCTATCTCGGGCATCATGGTCAAGAATATGTACAGCGTCCTGTTGGAGCAGCATTGGATCCGAAGTATACTCTCAAGACAGATCGACTGCAGGGCAAGGTTTCACTTTGGGGATGCACCTGTGCAGGAGGGTTAGGCCATGCAGAGTTGTATGTGGATTCACTGGATGCACGCAAGTATCAATCTATCCTCTCACTCAATCTCGTTAGTTCAGCTCGCCAATTCTGGCCCAATCAGCATTGGTGGTTTCAACAGGATAACGCCACCCCCCATGTCGCTGCTACAAGTCAAGTCTGGTTTCACAATCATGGCATCGATCTTATTGATTGGCCTGCATGGAGTCCTGATCTCAATCCAATCGAGAATCTGTGGAATGATCTCAAACGCCGCGTCTATGCGCATCACCCGCACACAATGGAGGAATTGGAAGCGTGGATCAAAGTGGAGTGGCAGGCAACTGATCTTGACTTTGTCTCTCACATCTGCCGCAGCATGCCTCGTCGCCTGCAATTGTTACGAGAATGTTGTGGACACAAGATATCATACTAACGCGATACCTATTTACTTCGATCTCGTCTCGATCCTATTGACTTGAGGAATGGGCTGGGCTTTTGTCCAGGGTTGGATCATGAAGACATGAAGGTCTCGCCGCGCTTCATACAAAAGTTACCAAAGCGTACGTCTTTCTCAGAATTATTCCAGATTTGCCCATGGCATCATGATCATGAATCGACTTGCAATTGGCATGCAAATTAAACTCCGAAATTCAATTCCATGTTGCTGACGTCAAAGCCATCGGATTCGAAACAATGATTTCAATCTTGTTGTAACAATTCACGCTGGAAGGCGTATCTGACATTGAACTTTTCAAGACAAAGCTCCTTGTTCTCATCGGAGTAATGGATTGGGAATCGTGCCAGGGATTCCACCTCGTCCTCCCATTCCGACAGGCGGTCCACGACCTGTATGCATGCCTCGGCCACCGACTGCAGCGGGCGCCATTGGCTTGGCAGAAGCGGATGATGTTGGTTGAGTAGATGGTCTGAGAGTCAGTGCCTGTTGTGTCGCAACAAGCAGTAGAACCTGTCCCGGACGATCTGGTCGATCCTTCGTTGAGTAAGCTAAGACATGCAAGTGAGGATGGAACGACATGTTCATACTCTCCTCACCATTCTCCAATAAAATGATACGATTACCCGTTGCAACATCAGCAATTTCAATTTTATGATCCTTTCCACCGTATGCAATAAATTGTGAATCATGACTCCAACTCAATGCACGAATATTATCTTCTAATCGTTGTATGCTCTTGATACAAACCATATCATGAAGATCCCACAGATGTAATTGTGCATCGGCACCAGCGGTCGCCAGTTGCTTCCCACTGGGATCAAAGGACACGGCAAAGATCGTATTTCCATGAGCCACAATGGGTGTTTGCAATGTCATCGACGGTATCACCAATACTTCTACATGTCCATGTTGATGTCCGAGCAGGAGGCGGGAGCTATTTCGCTCCCATGCCAAGCTGTTGACATCATGATTGAAACTGATGGATTTGAGTACTTGCATTCGAAGTTGATCCGCATCCCATTGGAGTAACGATACCAGATTATTGTTGTTGCACAATGCAATGTATTTGCCACATGGAGACCATGCTACATTGATGTTACCAGCGATGGTCGGAACCGTGTGCAAGCATCGGCCTCCACCACTTCGTACATCCCAAACTTTGACTGTCTTATCCCAACTACAAGTGGCGAGTTGATCTGGATGTGTTGGGTTCCATGAGCATCGATCGATTGCACCTGTGTGACCCTTCAATTCAATGTGTGTAATCCTTGCATTTGGATAAGCCCATGCAAGCGTGGCGGCGCTGAGTGATGTTGATCCTCCTGCTGCTGCCGATGCTGCTGAGGCTGTCTTCTCATTGCTACTTGAGCTGCTCGTCTGGTCGACTTTGACCCCACGCGGGAGTTCAGCTGACCAGACACAGACACTGCCATCACGACCGACTGTGGCGAGACGTGTTCCTGTGCAATTCCATGCAAGACCATCAACCTGTCTTTTGTGCCCGAGCAAGGGTCGTCTGTGAGCGGCCGCGTGGTTGAACAGCTTCGTTGCTCGCTCACATCGGACGAGTTCACGCTCAGGTGGATCAATCGACCACATGACGATGAGGATCGACGAGGCGACAAATCCACAGATGGATGCGCTCGATGATGCCGCGAGAAGTAGGACAGCACAAGTAGAATATACTGAAGTTAGACCACTCCATCAGGCAGAAAAGTGACAGAGCAAAGTCGAATTATTTTGACCAAACTGACCGTCGCAGGATTGAATAATCAATGTCAATTCCAACAGCGAATGCGAGGGAATATACCATAAATACTGGTGCAACATAAATACATTTATAATTGAGTATATATTCATACTGCACAAGCACTCCCATCGTCGGTATCAGAAGGCTATCCCCTGTCAAACTTCGTCTTTTCTCACGTGTCATTGAACGCTTGCCCTCATAACATCTATTTCATTAAAGGCTTAATAAAACCGCACGTATACCTTATCCATCGCTGTATCTTCAAGCGTGGATGTTTGTGAAAATCTCACCTTTTTGGCTTTGCGTGCAGCGAGTCAAGCCACTCAAGCTGCGATCTGCGAGATGAGGCTTGCCGCGACTGTCAAAAGGCAAAGGCTGGGTCTCGCCTGACCGCCTCTCACTCCCTACTAACTCTCATACAATCACTCATACCTCCATCATACCGCCAAGAGTGGTGTGCTAGTGGGTGTGAAAACGAGTCGTCGATTGCCTCGCACTCAACTCCTCTCGGTGTGCACGCTGGTCGGGTCAGGTCTTCGGTCTCCGCTCCTGCTCGGTCGCTAAGCTTTTTTGCTTCGCTGTCGCTCCTCAGCCTGAGTTTGACCTGCCACCTCATCGATCGATCCGAATCCAACCCCCACCCCACCACCCATCCATCCCATCCCACACTCCACACAGATGCGGACTGCCAATACCACCCAAGCGGATAGGCCCGGTACACCCTCATCTGCCGCTTTCTCTCCTCGTCTTGCTGCAGTGACCGGCTTGGATCGTCTGCCTGCCGGGATTGAGTCTGGATTCGATCTGACTCAGCCAGCTGGAGCAGAAGCAGGAGAAATCGCATCCTCACCCTCACCTGTCAACGCCTCTTCATCAACCACCAATACCAGCACCATCATGAGTGGCAGCACTGTTGTTGCGAATGGTGATGGCCGGAGCAGCAGTTCGATGCATAGTCGCGTTCGTTCTGTTGCTCCCTCTCCTTCCCTCTCACCTTTCGAGGCCGCCATCACCAGCAGCGACAGCAGCCTCAACTCCTTCACCAAACTTTCATTGGATGAGTATGTGAAGAGTAAAGGGGGAAATCGTATCATCCGTAAGATTCTGATTGCCAACAATGGTATTGCTGCGGTCAAGGCCATTCGAAGCATGAGACGTTGGGCTTATGAGACGTTTGGCAATGATCACGTGTTGGAGTTCGTGGTGATGGCGACTCCCGAGGATCTCAAGGCGAATGCTGCATACATCCATCTCGCTGATGAGTTCGTGCAAGTACCTGGAGGCAGTAACAATAATAATTATGCCAACATTCGTTTGATCGTGGACATTGCTGAGCGTACTGGGTGTGATGGCGTGTGGCCTGGTTGGGGTCATGCCAGTGAGAATGATCGACTACCAGAGATGCTCGCATTGACCCCATCCAAGATTGTTTGGATTGGACCACCACCGCAAGCGATGAGAGCACTGGGAGATAAGATTGGATCAACACTCATTGCACAATCGGCGGGAGTGCCATGTATGAGCTGGAGTGGAAGTGGATTGGAAGTACAATATGCAAAGAATGGTTTGCCCAAGGATTTGTATGAGCGTGCCTGTGTGCATAGTACCGCTGAGGCCATAGCCGCCAGTGAGCGTATCGGTTTCCCCATCATGATCAAGGCGAGTGAAGGTGGTGGTGGCAAAGGAATTCGTAAAGTGGAGAATAAGGAGGAGATTGAACTGGCCTTCCCACAAGTACAAGGTGAAGTGCCGGGCAGCCCCATCTTCCTCATGAAGCTCGCATCGGGCTGTCGACACTTGGAAGTACAATTATTAGCCGATCGATTCCATAATGCCATCGCGGTATTTGGAAGAGATTGTAGTATTCAACGTCGTCACCAGAAGATCATCGAGGAAGGTCCAGTGGTTGCGGCTCCACCAAAGATTTGGAGAGACATGGAGAAGAGTGCAGTGAGATTGGCGAAGGAAGTCGGATATGTCGGTGCGGGCACAGTTGAGTATCTGTATAATCCTGATGGTACCTACTGCTTCCTCGAGCTCAACCCTCGTCTTCAAGTCGAGCATCCTGTCACGGAGCTCATCTCCGGTGTCAACCTTCCTGCTGCACAATTACAAGTGGCCATGGGCATCCCCTTACACAATGTGCGTGGAGTGCGTCGTATGTATGGAGAGGCTCCGGATGATTCCACTCCGATCGATTTCGACAATCGTGATGCGAAGACCTTGCCTGGCCATGTGATCGCCTGTCGAATCACCGCGGAGAATCCCGATGCATCCTTCCAGCCTACCTCCGGTGCCATTCAAGAATTGAACTTTCGTGCGACACCGGATGTGTGGGGCTACTTCTCCGTCGGAGCCAAAGGAGGCATCCATGAATATTCGGACTCACAATTTGGACACTTGTTTGCACTTGGAGAGACGAGAGAGATTGCAAGAAGGAACATGGTGTTGGCCTTGAGAGAGTTGAGTATTCGTGGTGACATCCGTACCACCGTCGAGTACCTTCAACAGATCTTGGAGACGGATGATTTCCGAAATAATAACCTCTCCACTACTTGGCTGGAACGATTGATGTCGAAACGGGCGGTCATCACCGAGAAGCCTCCCGTGCTCCAAACAGTTGTACTTGGTGCCATCTGGCGTACATTCAAGCTTCAACAATCACGCATGAAGGAGTATATGAACATGCTTGAGCGGGGTCAACTGCCGCCACCCTCACTACACAATGATCTCATCCATCATGAATTGGATCTCATCTATGACAAGGTCAAGTATCATCTCATCATGGAGAAGAGCTCGCCACATTCATTCGATGTCACCATTGGAAACAAGGGTGCGAAGGAGGTCTCATGGGGTGGCTCAGTCGATACGCACACCTTGACGGATGAAGGACTGCTGTGTATCCTATTGGGCAAGAAGCACGTGGTGTATGGACAGGAGTTCCCAAGTGGATTGAGATTAGTCGTCGATGGCAAGACTTGTCTGTTCCATGAGGAGTATGATCCCACTCAGCTTCGTTCAACCATGCCGGGTAAGCTCGTTCGTTTCCTCGTGGCTGATGGTGACCATGTATCGAAGGACAAGCCCTATGCGGAGATTGAAGTCATGAAGATGTACATCACGTTGGCTGCACCGGAGGATGGCGTCATCAAGACATTGAAGCCGGAGGGAAGTATCATTGAGGCAGGAGATCTGTTGGCAAGCTTGGCATTGGACCATCCGGAACGCGTGCAGAAGGCGGAACTATTCACGGGCAAATTCAATGAACCATCCACTGCTGTCACCACGACTGCTGTCGCTAGTAAGCATGAATCATCTACGAGTGCTCATCCCAATCAATCGTTGAAGGAGACTCATCGTCGTCTGTTGAATCTCCTCGGTGGTTATGCACTCTCCTCGGAAGGCATCAAGAATGGCCTCCAAGAGTTGTTGAATGCTCTGCGTGCCCCTGCCTTACCATTGGAGCAATTCCGTGAGGCTCTGTCGACCATCATCAGTCGCATCCCAGCGAACTTGGCACACAACTTAACAACTATCTTGGATCGCTATGCATCGAGTGTGGCACAGCATCGATTCGCATGGGAGTCACCGGAGGAATTCCCCGTGTTGGACTTGCAGAATGCAATCGAGCGTGCACTGCTCGCACTACCATCAGAAGAAGAACGCACCAAGGTATCGACGAGTTTGAATGCATCGGGCATCACTCAATTATTACAATTGTATAAGTTGGGAAATCATGGGTATGCCATTCATGTGCTGTTCGAGTTGCTGGAAGATTTCTATGCAGTTGAACAGCACTATGTGGATGATGCATCTCATGGATCGGCATCGATGTCTTCCGCCTCGTCCACTGGAGGTCAGGCGGAGTTCGTCATCAAGAAACTGCGTCGTCAATTCAAAGATGAAGGTGTGGAAGCGGTGGCACGTGTGGCCCGAGCTCATCATCAACTGTCGAAACGAAGTGAATTGATCGTACTATTGTTGGAGCTGTTACATAAGCAATTGGCACCACTGCTTCCAAGCTTCCGTCCCATACTCAAGAAGCTGGCAACATTGAACAGCAAGGAATGTGGAAGTGTCGTGTTGGCTGCACGTCAACTCATCATGTCGACTGAGCTCCCGTCGAGTGCTCAACGCAAGATTGCCATCCAAACCTTGTTGAGTACCGCGAGTTCCTGTCATTCCTCCGAGCAGCGTCGTGAGCGTCTGGCACCGTTGATCGATCAATCGCAGCCAATTGAAGATCTCATCTTCCAATGCTTCGAACATAAACGATCAGCGATTCAAACGGCGGCGATGGAAGCGTATATTCGAAGAATCTTCCAAGTATACTACTTACCGTTCGTCGATTGTCAGGTGGTCAAACCAAACATGCTGATGGGTAAGAGTGGAAGCGGGGATGCATCTGGATCCTCCACTGGTGGATTGAAGCTTCGTATCGATGGCACCAACGAGGAGCTCTCTGCACCAATCTTGTTGGGTCGTTGGCATTTCAGTATGGATCAGACGAGTCGAGCATTGGAGATGGAGCAACATGCCAATGCCAAGTTGCCCGTTCAAGGCTCTCCCTCACCATCTCCCGCAACAGTTGGTGGACAATCATGGTCTCCTGCTGCTGGAGGCGCATCAAGTGCCAGTGGATTGTCTCCAAGTCAGAATGTGCGTCAGACGAGCGCTGGACGTCCTCCTCTTGCTACCACTTCATCCAGTGGTCAACAGCAGCAGCAGCAGCGTAGTGTTGTGAGTGGTCGTCAGATGCAATCTCAATATCTGTTGAGAAAGTCGGATTCAGTCAGTGATGTTCGTAAGTTGCGTCGTGGATCAAGCAAGGATTCGGCATCGGCAACCAGCACTGAGCCCACAGCTGAGGAAGATGAAGCCCTCTCGGAAGAGGAGGAGGCTAGCAAGAGTGCAGAGGGAGAGACTGTACCTGCAGGTAGTGCCGCTGCGTCATTCACCACCCTCGCCACCTCCTCTCCTCGTCAGCCACGTGGATCAATTGGTGGTCGTCCATCCGATGTGCGCCAAGGTGTCCTGGGCTACTTCACCTCCTTCGATAGTATGAAGCGCTACTTCGCTGAGCTGTTACCATTCTTTGATACTCGCGTGCAATTCGTGGAGCCCATCCATGTGTTGTATGTTGGATTCCGTTGGGGTGCGGGAATCAATATTGCAGGATCCGGTGCAGCGAAGATGCCACCTGATGATACATTGAGTACGTACCTCCGTACGTTCCTCTCCAGTCAAGAGAAGGCATTGGTACAAGCAGGTGTGAGACGTGTGACATTCATCGTGACGGCATCAGCCGAGGCCGGTTCAATCAAGGAGGAATCACCTGCCATCTTTACTTTCCGTCATCGTTTGAATTATGAGGAGGATACATTGGTCCGTCATATTGAGCCCATCACTGCTGCACAACTCGACTTGGAGCGCTTGAGCAACTTTGATCTGGCCCACCTGTCCACCACCAATCGTGCCGTCCATCTGTTCGCGGCCTACCCAGCCAAGGTACCTGGTAAGGGTGTTGCATTGCATGGTGATGCCGTGCCACCAACGGAGCCGATTCAACAGGCCACCGCATCAGTCAACGCATATGATGGTCGTCGATTCTTCATTCGTACATTGGTTCGTAAGTTGGATGGTGGTGCACTCTTCCAAGATGCCGACTCCAGCAGTGATGGTCCAACACGTGGTGGAGTCATCCAGACTCCCTTCCACAGTGGTGCTGGTGGATCCTCATCTGTTGAAGGCTACTCGGAGTCAGATTTGGATGCCTATCCTGAGACGGAGTTTGCCTTCGTTGAAGCCTTGAATGCATTGGAGATTGCCATGGCCGGTGATGCCACTCGATCCCCATTCAAGTTCAATAGCATCTTCCTCAATGTTCTGGTGGAAGCCATCATTGATGTCAAGTATATTGAAGCGGTCATTCGATTGATGGCCAGAAGGTATGCAAGCAAGATCAAGAGATTGCATGTGGCAGTGGTAGAGTTCAATATCTGCATCAAGCCACCAGTGGATGATGCGCATGCCGACTCAGCCATGTCTCCTGCATCCGCCTCTGCAGCCAGCATCGCCTATCGTTTCATCGCCACCAATCCAACTGGCTACAACTTGCTCGTGGATACGTATCAAGAGCGTAAGGATCCAACGACGGGGAAGATCTTCTTCAAGTTGGTGCATAATCATGATCAACATGGTCGCAGCATGGTGTATGATGGTGCACAACAATCAGCGGAGTCGATGTCCTCCTCACTCTCATCCTTCTCATGGGATGGCTTAGAAGTCTCCACTCCCTACCCTGTCTCCACTCCCTTCCAGAAGCAGCGTCAAGTCGCCGCCAGTATGGAGACGGTGTATGTGTATGACTTCTTACCATTGATTGAGCATGCGATCAGTAAGCAATGGAAGCTTCGTTATCGTGCATTGAAGTATGCGGCAGCGAGTGCGGGACAGAGAAGGCCATCCATTCCAGGTGGGCCCGGATCACTGTTCGCACAGGTGATGATGGCCAATAGTGAACACTCATCCTTACCAGAGCGTGAGCATGCCTATGCTGAGTTGAAAGGTGAGGAGGAAGCAAGACTGTCATCCTTCATGCCACATCAATTACTCAAGGCAGTTGAATTGGTATTGGATACGGACCCAACGACTGGTCGACCAACATTGGTACAGAAGCATCGAGCACCGGGTCATAATAATATTGGCATGGTTGCATGGCTGTTGACACTCTATACACCAGAGTTGGTTTCAGCTGGCGCGAATGTATCCGCCTCGTCCTCATCGTCTGGTGCGTCGAGTGCAGCGAAGTTGCTCTCCATCCCCGGTTCCTCCTGTCCCGGTCGTCAAGTAGTGTTGATTGCCAACGACATCACCTTCCAAGCCGGCACCTTCGGTCCACAAGAAGACCTGTTGTTTGATTTGGCGTCGAAGTATGCACGTCAGCATGGCATCCCACGTTGGTACTTCTCGGCCAACTCCGGAGCACGAATTGGATTGGCCGATGAATTACGACAGAAATTCAAAGTGGCATGGCAGGATGGAAACCCATTGAAAGGATTTGCTTACTTGTATGTATCGGAGGAGGATTACCCAGCCCTTGCCAAGAGTGTCGTGGCCAATCGTACGGAGGTTGAGGTGAGCCATGCAGATGGCAGCAAGACGAAGGAGGTTCGTTACGTCCTGCATGATATCATTGGTGCGCGTGATGGGTTGGGAGTGGAGAACTTGCGTGGAAGTGGAACCATCGCGGGTGAGACGAGTGCCGCATATGATAATATCTATACACTCACCTATGTCACGAGTCGTACGGTGGGTATTGGAGCCTATCTGGCGCGTCTGGGTCAGCGTGTCATTCAGAAGCATAATTTGCCCATCATCTTGACTGGATTTAGTGCGCTCAATAAATTGTTGGGTAAACAGGTGTATACGAGCAATGTACAATTGGGTGGCACTGATATCATGTTTACGAATGGAGTCTCGCACTTGACCGTGTATGATGACATGGAGGGAGTCATGGCCTGTCTCAATTGGTTGAGCTATGTCCCCGTACGACGTGGCTACCCACTACCAATGTTGATGCCGGCATTCAATGATCCCATTGCACGTGATATTGGCTTCACTCCAACCAAGGCTCCATATGATGTGAGGAATATGTTGGCGGGTGTGAAGGGAGTCAATGAGGACGGCTCGACGAGTGTGTGGCAGAGTGGTTTCCTTGATCGTGACAGTTGGACTGAGCTTCTGTCCGGTTGGGCCAAGACGGTTGTCGTGGGCCGTGGTCGACTGGGCGGCATGCCCGTTGGTGTCATCGCCGTTGAGACTCGTACAGTGGAGGAAGTCATCCCCGCTGACCCCGCTGCACCTGACAGTAAGGAGCAGGTACTGCAGCGTGCCGGTCAGGTATGGTACCCCAACAGTTCATTCAAGACTGCGCAGGCCATCAATGACCTCGATGCAGAGGACCTGCCGCTCATCATATTTGCCAACTGGAGGGGATTCAGTGGAGGACAGCAGGACATGTTCGAAGAAGTGTTGAAGTTCGGTTCATACATCGTGGATGCACTCAGGAAGTATAAACAGCCAGTCATGGTCTACCTGCCGCCACATGCAACACTGAGAGGAGGAGCATGGGTCGTCGTCGATTCGACCATCAATGAGGCATGGATGGAGATGTATGCGGATGAGACGGCAAGAGGTGGAGTGCTGGAGACGGAGGGAACGCTCGATGTCAAATTCCGTAAAAAGGACATTCTGGCTGCAGCGCATCGATTGGATGACAAGTTGAAGGCATTGGATGCCGAGCTCAAGGCTGTTGCCAGTGTTCCTCTTGTTGGCGCGGCTGCCTCCTCCTCCTCCACTGGTCGTTCTCGTGATGTGATCCTGAAGGAGATCGCTGCCCGTGAGCGTCTCCTCTTCCCCATGTACCATCAAGTCGCCGCGCATTTCGCTGACCTCCATGATACACCTGGCCGAATGCAAGCGAAGGGATGCATTCGTGGCACGGTCGCATGGCCACGCAGTCGTGAATACTTCTATCATCGCATCCGTAGAAAGGTCGAGGAAGGAAAATGGAAGAAACGCATCCAGGCAACGATGGAAGAGACGGATGATAAGGATACAGTTGATAGCGCCGATACACTCAACATTCCTGCACCAACACCTGTGCATGAGTCATGGCGTGAGGCACAGGCATTGTTGGCTGGATGGGTTTCAACCATCTCCAATGGCAGCATCGATCTCTCGTCTGCATCCAACTCATCAGATGAGGCCACTTACTCATGGTTGGCTGCTCATACCAATGAGATTGAGGCTCAGTTCCAATCATGGCGCAGCAACAAACTCCTCAACAAGATTCGTCGTGTCGTCACGAAGGATGCACAACACCAGAAGGCTGCAACTGGAAGTGGTGCAGCACAGACCCCCGAGACGGATGCGACGGTGACCGGCTTGGCGAGCATCATCAGCTCCTTGACTGAACAACAGAAGGCGGCACTCAAGAAACTCGTCGCATAAACGGCAACTATCAATCACACACTCATCAACACTCCATCACCACATCATCACCCATCGCTCACATGCGCTTCAATCACACCATTTCAATCATCACTGCACTCACGTCCACGTCAATCCATCTCTCTCATCACGTCAATCCATCCTCTCGTAATATCTATTTAATTCACCCTCCACTCATTCCTCATCTCTCATCTCTTCCCCCCATGCATGTTCAGTGAATGCAGTCTGACTATCTATCTTTTCGTCATCCATCTTGATTGATTGACGCAATCCATCCATCCCATCCATCCATTTGTCGTCCACACTAGCTTGTGCTGCTGCCAACCCTCAGCAGGACGCTAGTGTTGAGACGCATGCATATTCCATATCCCAATGCCTCCTCCTCCTAAGCATCTCGAGGGCATTGCTGTCTTTTGTGTTTTTGTTGATTTTCCATCTTTTCCCGCTCCCAAACTTTGTGTTTCCTCATCTGTTTGATCCATCCATTCCATCCATCACGGCGTTTAGCAAGCTACTTGCTGTTTGAGCTTGATGTGCATCCTTCATCGCTTCCCATCATAGTGGTGGTGAGAGTGGCAGTGGCAGCTCTCCTTCCCTCCTCTCGCCAGCAACGTCATGTTTGCTGTTGACGTGGCACATGGTGAATGATGCACGGTCGGAGTCGTTGGACAAGGTGCGATGTGCCATCACATCACCCATCGACGCTGTTATCGACTCAAGTCATCATCAGCGATTCAATCATACAAGCAATTCATCATTACACTCATCGATCTTCTTGGTTGGCCTCCATTTTTCACGTTTTCTGTGCTAGCGTTGGCAATAATGAACCAATTTCATCACCAACTCTGCGAATTATGTTCTTATGCATGCACTTTTTCTGATATGCCCTCCATTCCTTCCATTCTGCCAAGAGCCGGGTCTAGTGTCCGATCAAGGCACGCTGTTCTTCCCGTTCTTCCGTTCATTTCTCCATTATTCATTCACTCATTCATTGTACTCTCTGATTCGATTCTCCTCAGCTTCTCACTCGCCACTGCTTCCTGTTGCAGTTTCAGTCTGTTGTGCACCCATCCATCGATCCGTCCTCCATTCTGATCATCTGCATTGTGCAGTCGCCTCATTGCTTGTTTGGATATTGCGGGAGCCGTCACCACATTGCCCTGACGATCATCTTCTACTTCGACTCGCATTGAGCGGTTGAGCCATCAGATTGCTCGTCGCAAGATCCGAATCTCAGCACTGAGCAGCTCCATCCAATCTGACGACCATTGCTGCCTTACAGTGTCACGACGCGCCGCTGCATTGACGCAAGACAAAGAGCGCAGCGTCACATCCAACGCGTGCATAGTAGTCCTAGTGTGGTGCATCAGGGCAAGGGCAAGGGAAAGAACAGGCACAAGTAGAGGCAGACTCATTCAACAGCCCTTAGCCAGAGGAGTGACATCCCTTGTCACGTCACATTCTACAGATCAGTATGGGTGGTGTATTAGCAAAGTTACGGTCCCTCTTCTTCTCCAAGCACTTGGAGATCGTATTAGTTGGATTAGCCAATGCTGGCAAGACAACATTCATGCATCAATTGCACTCTGGCAAATTCGTTGAGGAAGGTCCGACTGTTGGACTCAATGTCAAAGTCATGCAGAAAGGCGGAGTCACAACAAAAATATGG
>Ga0256777_1000185_pt1 | contig 13276 bp, 1 predicted proteins | sample MC6MC0928MT_FD_186042 | JGI IMG/M metagenome (GOLD analysis project Ga0256777, IMG submission 186042) | Metatranscriptome of enriched soil aggregate microbial communities from Iowa State University, Ames, United States - MC6-MC0928-MT... | ecosystem: Environmental > Terrestrial > Soil >... | reverse complement strand
CCTTCTCACATGACACATCCATCTCTCACGTCTCACGCTCACGCCGCATCAAAGAAGAAAAGAGCGACAGCGTGCAGCTCTCCATACAGGATATAAGGACACAAGTATTCGACGATTGTTAACGAACGAAGTGTCGAAAGCAGTGCTACTGAAGGGCGATCGTCATCGCTTCCCCCTCTCTGGCGGCAGCAGCCGTTCAGCCGTCAGTCGTCAGCCGTGAGCCAGCCAATCCTATTCACCACCTCTCCAATTCCATTCACTTTGAGCAGATATGCAGTCGTCTGGCCATCGTCGTGGCGTCTCCTCCTCCAATCCCTCTGCGCCCTCGCCATCAACCGCCACTCCCTCACCTGCCTCTCTACTCACCGCCTCATCCGCCGTCGCACGTGCCGCAGCATTAGGTGTTGGACCTGGTATTCAACATGCCGCCACCACCGCTGAACGTGCACGAGCCCGTCTGAACAGTGCAGCCAAGCCACGAGTCTACACCTCTGCTGCATCATCAGCATCAGCACAGAGGAGGAAAGCATTCAATGAAGAGAAGGAACCAGTACGATCTCGTTCCCGTTCTCGCTCTCCTCCTCGTTCCGGCCTGACGACCCTGAGTGGAGATGACGATGCTCCCACAGCCAAAGTGGCCCAACTGCGTCTTCCCATCCTGCGTGCAGTCTTCCAACCGAATGAGAGCAAACAACAGCAATCGAGCCCAACCAATCATGCCAATGCAACGACAGGACTCAATGCAACTTCTTCATCATTTGTCGATGCTGTTGCTGGAGGTATGGATGGGTTGGTTGATCCCTCCTTGATCGATCCCTCCATCCCCTCAACCATCGTGGGTGGTCCCGATGCCAACTTCCATGAATTTGAAAAAAACCTCAACTTACGAACCGGTGAAGATGCCATTGAATTCTTTGCACGAATGGGCAACAATTCTCCACTGAAATTCGTCTATTGTCTACGCGCTGCTCCATCGACTTCGACTTCGACGCGCTCCGTCGGTGGTCGTGAGGAGTTTCGGCCCTATGATCTCCAAGTGGTCTCCAGGAAGCGGGTACATGGTGCATCGGAATACTTCACCATCTCGACCAATGGAGTCGTACATGTTCGTGCGGGAGAGGCAGCAGCGGGTGTAGGAAGCAGTAGTACCGGTTCAGAATTCGTGAGCTTGGATCGATGGATGCATGAATCATCGATGTTCAATGTGTTGCGTTCCATCCGTTTCTTCAAGCATTATCTCCATGCGAAGATGTTTCGATTGTGGAGAAGTAATGTGCGCTATCGATTGTATGTCAAGCAGCGTCGTTCATTAGCGAAGCGTCTCTTCCTCGCACGTCCAAGTTTCGCTGCACCATTGTTGGAAGTCAATCGTCTCATGTATGAATTTGATCAAATTCCCTTGACTCAAGTGCGTGGAGGCACGGGAGGCACGGGAGGCACAGGCACGGGCACGGGAGGGCCAGGATCGGGCAGTAGTGGAGGTGTCTACTTGGCGGAAGCATTCATCAAGGAGCAAGCGGAAGCACGTAGTACAGCCAGTAAGAAATTTGAGGAGAAGTTTGAGAAACTTGCGGAGACGGTTGAGAGAGTATGTAAAGGTGTCAAGGAACGAGCTCGACAGTATGACCACAGGATTGCCAACGACGACCTATCGAATGCAAGATTTGCACAACACTTGTTGGGTGGATCGGGCAAGATCAAATCGATGGTATCCATCAAGGAAGAGCGTGCCGAGAGATTGAAACAACTCAAACATGCCAACTTGGAAGCGGACATGCTCGGAGATTTCATTCGACTCATTGACTACATCCAAGTGGAACACTTGGTACAACGTAGTATCTCGACCACGGTCCAATTCTTGTATATGCTCCTGCAGAGTAACAAGGCATTGTTCCAGACGACGGTTTCATTCGCCATGCCTGGCCAGGGCAATGCTCATGGATTGAAGTTCAATCCCACGGCACGTGATATCCAACATATTGTCGCCTCCATGCATGAACAATGTGTGTCGACGGTCGATACGGTCGATCGTATCCTGCATCATCCGAAATTCAAGCCATTCGTCAGTCCATTGTTGACTGATTCTCCGAAGATCGCTCGTTTGATCGGACATGATCGCACCTACCAACTGGCTCGAGGTAGTATCTCCGAGAAGATCCTGCATGATTTCCGCACCGTCGAATGGAGTGTGGCCTTTCTGGAGAAACATCGCCCAGTATTCGAATTTGGTCTCAGTTGGAATTTGGAGAGCTATGCGAATGGACGCCAGCATACCGTCGAGAGTATCCAACGAGACATGCTTCAACAAAGTGATTGGCATGTCAATATCCGGAAGGTACGCGACCTGTATGATGCAGGCATCTTCGAAGCGAACACCAAGGAACTCAAATCGAAATTGACACCCGTCACCGAGACAGCATTGGCAGGTATGAAAGAACTGCTACTCAATATCTTCCATCATTCTTGTTTGGAGCTCGCGGAGATTTATGCGACCAAAATGAAGCAGCTCGAGGAAGATCCCGGGACACTGCCCTCCTTCGCCGAGTATGTGGAGACGTTTACCGCGATCAAGATTGAAGGGGTCTCATTGTTGGATCGCTCGAAGAAAGTGGAATCGATGCATCGACTCATGCGTGAATATGAGATGCAAGTGCCTCCAGCAGACGAGGTTGCCTTCGACGACCTCCAAGCCAGTGTCACCAACTTCGACCAGGCATTGCTGGCAGCGGAAGCCAAGGTCGATGAGAAGATGCCCGCAATGAAACAAACCGTCTACAAGAATATTGCGAGATTGAACAACGAGCTTGAGTCGACGAAATCATCGTTGAATGAAGGAATCTTCATCGATGCCTCCGCCAACCCCAAGGAGGTGCTGAAGGAGCTGGATCGTGTCTCAGCAACCCTGAGCGAGATCGCGAAACAAACCAAGACACTACAAGGATATCAGGTGTTGTTTGAGAAGAATGAACCGTATCCGTTTGCAGCGTTGCCGGCCACATGGGAAGTGTACGAGAAGAAGCGCTCATTGTGGGAGCTGTACGGCGGATGGTTGGAGAAGAGTCGCAAGTGGCTATCGGAAGACTTCCTCACGATTGATGTCGTCGAGATGGATCGACAAGTCAGTGAGACATATGCTCAAGCGGTCAAATTCAACAAGGAGATGCGTGACTCGGCTGTGACCATGAAGGTCAAAGGTATGGTGCAAGAGTTCAAATCCCTCATGCCCATGTTGTTGGAGCTTGGGAACAAGGCGGTCAAGTCACAACATTGGAGACAGATCTTTACCAGCATTGGTGCGGGCTACTATCCGAACCAGGATAAGATTCGTATCAAGAACTTGAAGAAGCTCAATGTCTTCGCACATCGACAATTGATCTCGGATATTTGTGAACAAGCCGTGGGTGAGCATGCACTTCAGACAAGCTTGGCCAACATCCAAAAGGGATGGGCCACTCAGGAATTCACACTGAGTCCGTATCAGAAATCGAAGGAGATCATGATTCTTGGAGATGTGGAACCAGTGTTAACATTGTTGGAGGAGAATCAATCCACCCTCTCTTCACTGCTGTCATCCCCCTACATCCAAGCCGTGGCCGCCGAAGTTGATCTCTGGGATAAGAAGCTGTCGTTCTTGGCGGAGGTGTTGGATGAGTGGCTCATCTGCCAACGCAATTGGCAATATCTCTCACCGATCTTCAGTAGTCAAGATATCCAGCGTCAGTTGCCCTTAGAATCGAAGATGTTCGCGGAGGTTGATCGATTCTGGAAGGAGATGATGCGCCGGGTTGCCAATAACCTCAATGTCATGTCCCACACGACCCACCCGCAGATCCTCGCACACTTCATCAAGGCCAACAAGGAATTGGATCGGATCCAAAAACACTTGGAAGAATATTTGAGTACGAAACGTGATGCCTTCCCAAGATTCTATTTCCTCTCCAACGATGAATTGTTGGCCATCCTTTCCAAGACGAAGGAGCCACAAGCAGTCCAGCCACATTTGAGCAAGTGCTTCGACAACATTGCCTCGCTCCAGTTCACCGAGGTGCCGAACAGCATTGAAGTGGTGGGGATGGTCTCCGGGGAAGGCGAGAAGGTATCTTTCACCAAACCCATCTTTACCAAGGGCAACACGGAGAGTTGGCTGTTGGATGTGGAAGGGATGATGCGCACGACGGTCAGACATCTCATCTATAGATGCTTGAAGGATTACCCCGTGAGTACGGATCCATCTGCGACAGTTGATCGAAGTGAGTGGCTGAATCATTGGCCTTCCCAACCAGTGTTGGTGGTGGATCAAATCATGTGGACACATGGAGTGGCCCACGCACTTCAACGTATGGAGAATGGTGAAGATGCCGATGCACTTCGATCCTTCTTGCAGTCGAGTAAATCCGCCATTGCAAGTATGGTACACATGGTTCGTGGCCCCTTGTCGAAGCAAGTGCGTCAGATGCTTAGCTCGCTCATCATCCTGGATGTGCATGCGAGGGATGTCGTCGAGAAGATGGTGGATCAAACCATCTTCACTCAGGACGATTTCGAGTGGCAGAAACAGATCAGACACTATTGGGAGAGCACGCTGGACCCAGCTCTGGCGGCGGAGATGTCTGCACGAGGTTCTGCAGCCGCGGCGGGTGACGAAGATGACGTCGTGCCGGAAGGCGAGGAGTGTATCTTGAGACAAACGAATGCAACCTTCGATTATCGATATGAATACTTGGGCAATTCCAGTCGGTTGGTCATCACACCCTTGACGGATCGTGCCTACTTGACACTGACTGGTGCCTTACATCTACATTATGGAGGTGCACCAGCTGGTCCAGCCGGTACCGGTAAGACCGAGACAGTCAAAGACTTGGCCAAAGTGCTCGCTGTGCAAAATATCGTCTTCAATTGTAGCGATGGCCTGAGTGCGAAGATGATGGCCCAGTATTTCTCCGGCTTGGCACAGGCGGGTGCCTGGGCCTGTTTCGACGAGTTCAATCGAATCGATATCGAGGTGTTATCCGTGATCGCCCAACAGATTCTCACGATCCAAACTGCGGTGAGCTCAGCGAAGACACAATTCGAATTTGAAGGACGTCTCATGCCATTGGATGCACATTTTGGAGTGTTTATCACGATGAATCCTGGCTATGCTGGTCGGACGGAATTACCCAACAACTTGAAAGCGTTGTTTCGACCTGTGGCCATGATGGTGCCGGACTATGCACTCATTGCACAGATCATCTTGTTCTCGGAAGGATTCCAAACTGCCACAACCTTGAGTAAGAAGATGGTCCAACTGTACAAACTTGCCTCGGAGCAATTAAGTCAGCAAAATTGGTATGATTTTGGTATGCGAGCCATCAAAGCCGTGTTGGTGATGGCGGGCCAATTGAAGCGTGCCAGTGCCAGTGCCAGTAGTGCACGAGTGGAGAGTGAGGAGGAAGAGACCTTGTTGTTGATTCGTGCCATGCGTGATTCGAACATTCCCAAATTCCTCGCACAAGATGCCCCACTATTCAAGGCGATCATCCGGGACCTTTTCCCGGAAGTGTCCGTGCCAACCATCGACTATGGAGACCTCCAATCCAACATTGAAGAACAGCTCCTCGCCAACAACATGCAAGTGGTACCATCATTCGTCACGAAGATTCTACAGTTGCATGAGACGATGATTGTACGACATGGAGTCATGTTGGTGGGTGCACCCATGACTGGCAAGACAACCGTCGCCAACACCCTGGCAGCCGCACTCACGAAGTTGTCCCAAACCGGTCAACATGCGAAAGATCATCCATTCTATCGTGAAGTGGTCCAGTATCGATTGAATCCCAAGAGTGTGACCATGAATACTTTGTATGGTGCCGCGAATATCGTGGGAGAGTGGCAAGATGGTCTGGTGCCAACCTTGGTGCGTCGTGCGGTGGCCGATGAGACCGACTCCAGCTCGAGCAAGTCGAGGAAGTGGGTCGTCTTCGATGGACCGGTCGATGCGATCTGGATCGAGAACATGAACACGGTCCTTGATGATAATAAGATGCTGTGCTTGAACAATGGTGAACGAATCAAACTCAATGATCAGATGACGATGCTGTTCGAAGTGGAAGATCTCGCCGTGGCCTCTCCCGCGACTGTCAGTCGATGTGGAATGGTGTATGCGGACACCGAGAGTCTGGGTTGGGAGCCGATGCTCGATAGTTGGTCGTCGACTGTCCAAGAGTTGTTGGCAGATCGTGCCGAATTCTGTTTGCGGGTATTGAAGAATTGCTTGAGGGCATTGGTCGAGTATGTGCGTGAGGAATGCAAGCAGCTTATCCCCGCCGTCGATGCAAACTTGGTACGAAGTGCATGTACATTGTTTGCTGCATTGGTCAAGAACGTGAAGGCGGCAAGTGAAGCAGATAGTGAAGGAGGCATTGCAGATGAGGATTGGAGCACGGTCATCAATGCACAATTATTCATGGCACTCATCTGGTCGATCGGTGCCAATGTGCATGATTCATCCCGATCAAATTTTAGTTCTTTCATTCGTGCCCAATTACAAGTGACACTGGTTCCAACCCTGCCGCTCGAGGGCGATGTCTTCGATTACGTGTTCGATGTCCAGAGTGTGAAGTGGGTGAGTTGGGCAGCATCCGTGCCGAAGTTTGTGTTCGATCCCAACGAGGCCTACTTCAACATCCTGGTACCCACCGCTGAGACAGTCAAGTATACATTCATGTTGGACGCCTTGTTGAGCGGCGAAAGAAATGTGTTGATGATGGGAGAGACCGGGGTGGGCAAGAGTGTGATTGCGGCAGATTATCTCAAGTATGCCGCCACATTACCTCCAGCAAGTACTGGTCCAAACACTGGCTTGTCCAACAACAGCAATAATCATGCAGAGAACAAGCGCATCTTTGGTGGAGGCAGCGGTCATGCCTATGTTTCCCTCACCGTGTTGATGTCTGCCCAAACCTCCGCCGGCAACTTGCAGGATGTCTTGGAAGGTAAGATGGAGAAGAAGCGCAAGAATCTGCTGGGTGCACCCATCGGCAAGAAGGTCGTGCTCTTCGTCGACGACTTGAACATGCCACAGAGGGAAGTGTATGGAGCATCACCACCGATTGAATTACTACGACAAACATTGGATCAAGGTGGATTCTACAATCGTAGTAAGCTCTTCTTCACTCGTGTCCAAGATCTACTCGTGGTGGGTGCATGTGCTCCACCGGGTGGTGGTCGCAATCCATTGACACAGAGATTGACGCGCCATTTCCATCATATCTGGCAGCCACTCTTGAGTGATGCATCCTTGCGATCGATCTTCAGTGCAATCTTGGGCGGCTTCCTCTCCCACCAGGCCAGTCACTGGAGTGGTATCAATGTACTGAAGGTTGCCGCCTCGGTCGTCGATACCAGTGTCGATATCTACAACTCACTGAGGAAGCACATGCTGCCCACACCGAATAAGGCGCACTACACCTATAACCTGAGAGACCTCTCCAAAGTCATTCAAGGTGTGTGCCAAATTAGTCGCAAGCACTTGCCCGATCTCACGGCGCTACTTCGACTGTGGCTCCATGAGAATGCGCGTGTCTTCCGTGATCGATTGGTGGATGACCAAGATCGCAACTGGTTCAATCGTCTCTGTGCACAACGTCTGGCAGTGAGCTTTGATGCCGCGTGGGATGTGGCGGACTTCCAAGATATCATCTTCTCGGATCTGGCGGCAAGTGGCAGTGGCGAAGATCGGGACTATCGTGAGATTGAGAACATGGACAGCTTGACGACCATGTTGGATGAGCAGATGACGGAGTATAATCTCATGCAAAGTAATCAGATGCAATTGGTATTCTTCAATTCTGCCATTCAACATTTGACACGTATTGCACGTATCCTTCGTCAACCTCGTGGTAATGCATTGTTGATCGGTGTGGGTGGAAGTGGTCGTCAGAGTCTGACTCGTTTGGCCTCCTTCATTGCGGGCTACCGATGTGTCAGTGTGGAGATGACACGTGGATTTGGTGAGGCGGAATGGAGGGCACAATTGAAGAAAGTTTTGGAAGCGGCCGGGTGTGAGAATAAGCCCCTCACCTTCCTGTTGTCGGATGCCCAAATCGTGAAGGAGAGCTTCCTCGAAGATATCAATGGACTCCTCAATGCCGGGGAAGTGCCCAACCTGTTCGAGGCCGATGAAGTCGATCAGATCCTGCAGCGTGTGAGACCCATGGCGAAGAGTGCAGGACGAGGCGAAGGACGTGATGCTCTCTGGAGCTACTTCGTGCATCTAGTTCGAGAAAACTTGCATGTGGTCTTGGCATTCAGTCCAGTGGGCGACACATTCCGAGCGAGGTGCCGAAGATACCCTTCGCTCATCTCCTGCACGACCCTCGACTACTTCTCGCCGTGGAGCGAAGAAGCACTGCATAGTGTCGCCGAACGATTCCTGGGTGATCGTAGCCTGCAATTGGATGCGATCCGACCAGAGATCAGTAAGATGTGTGTGAGGATTCATAGTAGTGTCAGTGCGATCAGTGTGAGATTCTTCAAGGAACTACGAAGACATACCTATGTCACGCCAACATCCTACCTATCCTTACTCAAACTCTACACATCCATGCTCACGGAACAACGTGATGTAGTCAGCAAGAAGATCTTGAAGTATCGCACCGGTTTGAACAAGCTTCAACAAAGCAACAAGATGGTGGAGGAGTTACAGAAGGAGTTAGTCAAGCTTCAACCCATCCTCAAATCATCCAGTGAAGAAGTGGCCAATCTGTTGGTTGAATTGGAGAGGGACCAGAAGGAGGCCAAGGCGACCGCGGAAGTATGTGCACGTGATGCGGAACAATGTGCCGAGACCACTCGTCAAGTTCAATTGATCAAAGATGAATGTCAAGCAGATCTGGATGAAGCCATGCCTGCATATGAAGCAGCCGTCAGAAGTCTGGATACATTGGACAAGAATTCCATCACCATTCTCAAATCCTTCCAGAACCCGCCACAACCAGTGAAGAAGACGATGGAAGCCGTGTGCATCCTCATGGGTCAGAAGCCCGATTGGGATACGGCCAAGAGACTATTGGGTCGCACCGACTTCCTCAACATGTGCAAGACCTACGATAAGGATCATATCCCGAAGAAGACCATCAAGGCGTTGGCGATCTATATTGAGGATCCACAATTCACGAGTGAGGCATTGGCCAGTGTCTCGGAGGCAGCAGTCTCATTGTGCATGTGGGTTCGAGCCATGGATGTGTATTCACGCGTGATGAAAGCGGTCACTCCGAAGCGTGAAGCATTGGAGGCCGCGGAAACCAGCTTGAGACAGGCACAGGAAACGTTGGCCGGCAAGAAATTGAGTCTACAAGTCGTCGAAGCACGTGTGCAAGCACTTCAACAAAAATATCGACAGAAACAGCAAGAGAAAGATGAATTGGAACAAAATATTGAACGAACAAAAGTACGATTGATCCGTGCAGAGAAGCTGGTCAAGGGTTTGTCAAGTGAGGAAGTACGCTGGAGTCAATCGGCTGAAACACTCCATGGCGACTTGAAGAATCTCGTGGGAAACATCCTGGTTGCTGCGGGATGTATTGCGTATATTGGACCGTATACTGCTGCGTATCGCCAAGAGTTGATCCGAGGATGGGTGTCGTACTGCTCTCAACTTGGCCTGCCAGTTTCATCGAATTTCAGTCTGGTTCGTACACTGTGTGACCCACTCGTCGTTCGTAAGTGGCAGATCGTTGGGCTTCCCGCTGATGAGTATTCGACACAGAATGGTGTGATCTCGACGAAAGGTCGTCGTTGGCCATTGTGTATCGATCCACAGGGCCAGGCCAATCGCTGGATCAAAGGTATGGGGAAGCGCGAGAATTTACAGGTGATCAAATTGAGTGATCCTAACTACCTCAAAGTGTTGGAACAAGCGATTCGATTTGGACAACCGGTGTTGTTGGAGAATGTGGAGGAGAAGACCTCGAGTGGCGCTCCAGGATTGGATCCTGCATTGGAACCATTACTCAACAAGCAGATCTTCCGAAAAGGTGGACAGTGGCTGTTGAGACTGGGCGACACAGACATTCCATACCATGAAGCATTCCGATTCTATATCACATGCAAGCTTCCCAATCCACACTTCCTGCCCGAAACATTCGTCACAGTGCTGATCGTCAATTTCGCTGTGACACGTCCGGGATTGGAGGATCAACTCTTGACGGTCTTGTGTGGATTGGAGCGCGCCGATCTCGAGCAGAAGAATGATCGTCTCATCGTTCAGATCAGTGATGACCAATCGGAGTTGGCCGCAATTGAAGATAAGATCTTGGAGATGCTCTCGGCTTCCTCAGGAAACATACTCGATGATGAAGCACTCATTGATACGTTGGCTGCAAGTAAGACGACAGCAGTCAATGTTACACAACGCATGGTTGATGCCGAACAAACTGTCAAGACCATCAATGATGTTCGTGAGGAGTATCGATGTGTTGCGCAGCGTGCATCCATCCTATTCTTTACATTGGCGGACATGGCTCGTGTGGATAACATGTATGCATACTCACTGCTCTACTTCACACAACTCTATCGATCACGCATTCAAGAGACGGACAAGTGTGAGGGGCAGCCATTGAGTGCGCGATTGGAGGTGTTGATGAGTGACTTGAATGAAAGCCTCTATGTCAGCCTGTGTCGTGGCCTGTTCGACAAGGATAAACTGCTGTTTGCATTCTTGATGGCGTCCAACATTGCACGTGCATCTGGTGGATGTAGTGAGAGTGAGTGGTCCCAGTTCGTTCGTGGGAGTGATGGAGCGAGTACCAAGTCCACACCGACCAACCCTCAGCCGAACTGGCTCGCACAAGAGAGCTGGGAACAAGTGTTCCATGCCATTCAGACATTCGCTCCAGTCACAGCTGATCTACAGGATGCAGAGAAGGCTGAAGCATGGCATACATGGTGTAACTCCTTCACGCCAGATACACCAAGTGGTGCCGCCTTGCCCTCCTCGATGTCATCCGCCACCCCATTCCAACGTCTGTTGCTTATCAAGCTCTTCCGTCGTGATCGTGTCATTGCTGGCATCAAGGAGTTCGTCACCACTTGTCTTGGTGCACGCTTCACACGCCCTCCACCATTCGATGTGCGAAGTGCCTATGCCAGTAGTAATCCACGCACACCAATCATATTCGTATTGAGTGCGGGTGCTGATCCCATGTCATACATCATGAAGCTGGCCAAGGAGAAAGGCATGGATGAAGGAAGATTCAAGCAATTATCTCTGGGTCAAGGTCAAGGTCCCATTGCTGAGGAGATGATGTCTTCGGGTCGGCGGGACGGAGATTGGATCCTGCTTCAGAATTGTCATCTGGCCGCGAGCTTCTTGCCTACTTTAGATCGTATCTTGGAGCAGGCCTCGAGTGAGGAGGTACATGATGACTTCAGATTGATACTCACCTCCATGCCAACCGATGCATTCCCCGTGCCTATCCTCCACAATAGTATCAAGATCACGAACGAGCCTCCCAAAGGGCTCGTCAACAATTTGATGCGCACCTTCCTCGATATGAGTGAGGAGGAGTACGAAGGGTGTGGCAAGCCGGCCGCATTCAAGAAGCTGATGTTTGGTTTGGCCTTCTTCCATGCGGTCGTACAGGAGCGTCGAAGATTTGGTGCGATTGGATTCAATAATACTATCGATTTTAGTGCGAGTGACTTGGAGATTAGCCAGAAGCAACTGAGGCAGTATCTCGATCAACCAACTTCGATCCCCTTTGCCACACTCACGGAGATCATTGGCTCTGTCAATTATGCGGGACGGGTGACGGATGATAAGGATCAGAGATGTGTCAGCTCATTATTGGCTCGATGCCTCTCTCCATCCATACTCGACGACGGCTATACACTATCGGATAGTGGAGTGTATGTCGCGCCGCCTGCAACGACATCCCTCAAGGAAGTTCGTGAATACATCCAATCACTTCCAGACGACACACCGGATGCATTTGGATTACATGAGAATGCCGATATCACATTCCAGCTGTCGGAAACACAACGATTGGTCGATACACTCGTCTCGATTCAGCCACGTGTCGTTGGTGGTGGCAGTGGTAGTGGTGGCCAAGAGAAAGGTCCCGATACCATCGTGCTCGATGTTGCCTTGAGTATCGAAAGTCGTCTTCCGTCCTCCTTGGATCGTTCGAGTGCTGCCTCCTCGACCTTCGATGATTTGGCCGGCTCAAATACGCTGGGTGTCTTCCTGTCACAGGAGGTGGATCGATTCAACAAACTGTTGGCAGTCATGCGTGCATCCTTGACGGAGTTACAACGAGCCATGAAAGGACAAGTGGTCATGAGTGGAGAATTGGAAGGCATGTATGCGGCATTATTATACAACCAAGTCCCACCGGCATGGGCCTCCGCCGCCTACCCTTCACTGAAGCCCCTCGCGGGGTGGGTGGATGACCTTCTGGCTCGTCTCCAGTTCATTCGTACCTGGATGGAGAATGGAACACCGACTGGTGGCGCCTATTGGCTGTCGGCATTCTTCTTCCCACAAGGTTTCCTCACGGCGGTCTTACAACGGTATGCACGCCAGACACGTATACCCATTGATACACTCAAATTCCATACACATGTGCAAAGGCATCGCACTCCATCCGATCTGACTGCCGAAGACTTGCCACAGAAAGGTGCACTCGTGTATGGCCTCCATCTGCAAGGTGGATCCTTCGATGTGGACAGTGGTGGTCAGGGGCAACTCGTCGAGTCTCCACCCGGCGAGCTCTTCACTCCCTTGCCAATGGTGCATCTCGATCCAGTAACAACGGAGGAACCACCCAAAGAAGGAGTGTATGATTGTCCAGTGTATAAGACGAGCCGACGGGCAGGAACATTGAGTACGACTGGACATTCGACCAACTTTGTGCTCTTCATGCAGCTTCCGACGGCTGCCAATCCTGATCATTGGATCAGACGTGGAGCTGCACTCTTGCTACAATTGGATTAAGATGGCACAACACTTCTGCCCTCTCCGTTCTCTTTCTCCATCCATTCTATACCAGTATCTGCACTCAATCATCATTGTCGATGGCCTTTTTTGCATCACCATGTTGTGATCTGTATTGAGTGACGTCCCTGACTCTTTTGCCTTGGGAATTCGAATTGAATTGAAACCGCCTAGTCCACACTCTTTTCATCATACATTGATGACACAGTCTTTGACATGGTGCCCTGTTTCCAATGATGATCTGCGCGAGTTGCAGAATTCGAGTTCAATTCTTGGCGTTTCGCAAGTTTGCAATTG
>Ga0256777_1000183_pt1 | contig 13360 bp, 2 predicted proteins | sample MC6MC0928MT_FD_186042 | JGI IMG/M metagenome (GOLD analysis project Ga0256777, IMG submission 186042) | Metatranscriptome of enriched soil aggregate microbial communities from Iowa State University, Ames, United States - MC6-MC0928-MT... | ecosystem: Environmental > Terrestrial > Soil >... | reverse complement strand
TCGCGATCGGCACGATAAATTTGGATCGATTTGTTCGTGAACGGGCGGGCGGCACTTGTCGACGTCTGATGGGAGACTAGGACATTTTTGGCGAACTGCAATAACAAAACAGGCAATTATTGCAAATCGTGAATGTATTGTGAAAGCAGCAATCTGCTCTTGACGACATAAAAGGCTTGCAGTCGTCAAACCTCCGATGAAAATAGCAAGACATGACCCAGCGATCTCCTTGTCCGTGAAGTACTTCACGGAGCGTGTCGATTGTGCACGAGAGTCGTACATGCATCGCTCATATTCACTGCTGCTGTGCTCCCTCTTGTTGCTCTCTGAGTTGCATAAGTCTGACTTGTTCAATGGCCTCTGCTGCTTCGGCTGCTTCAACATCATCGTCATCGTCATCGTCATGCTCCTCTGCCTCCACATCTGATGGAGGCGTGAATGTCGTTGCATCCAGCACACGATGATGGATGGGGAGATTGGCATTGGCATTGGCATTGGCATTGGCATTGGCATTGGCATTGGCATTGGCATTGGCATTGGTATGAGCGCGCTCAGATGGAGGATGAGGATGAAGATGAGAGGAGTCGACGTCCGCAACATGATCATGATCATGCTCTGCATCGCCATCGACGTCGGAATCTGCGTGTCTCACTAAACGTTGTCGAGCAGTGGCAGTGAGTCGTAAGCGCGACTCCACCTGTGTGCATAACAAATCCTCACCTTCACCATCAGCGCCATCGAGGACTTGTGCACCAACACCAACACCATCATTACCGTGATCATCATCATCATCCTCTTCATCCTCATCATCCGTGACAGCAGCATCCAGTACCTGTGCATCGTGTATGAATGCATCACCACCTAGATGGGGCAAGGGAAGAGTGGAATAGGAATGTTGCGGCTGCTGCCGTTGACGTTGTGTTGGTGCAACTGCTCGTTGATCATCATCGTCATCAGCGTCTTCACTCTCATCATCGACACATTCGGTATCTGCCGCCTCCTCATCTTCTTCTTCTTCTTCTCCATCCTCCTCACTCTCATCCTCTTCTTCACTCTCCACGATCCGCCCACGCCTCGATTGCTTCCCGTGTCGAGATGGAGATCGATGAGCGCGAGACACGATGATGCCATCACCATCACCATCACCATCTTCATCGTCCAACTTCCCCTCTCCCACATCCACGCCTTCACCTGCGCCTGCACCTGCCCCTTCATCGTCTTCCATGCTTGCATGACGGCGGGACGCACGAATGCGTCGAAGCTGCTCCTCGACACTCATACTCATCTCACCCGTGGACTTCGCTTGACTACTGCTGTGCGAGTGTACACCACGCTGAGTCTTACGAGAGGATGAGGATTGCCTCTGTGCTTGTGTTTGTGCTTGCGCCTGTGCTAGTCTCTGTCGTTCAGCAGCACGTGCAGCGATTTCTGCCTCGTGCTGCTGTACCCACTCGAGCGTGAACCATTCGATGACTTCCTCCAACATCGCCGCACTCACACCACCATGACGACTGACAACATCATGATCAGTGGAATCATACACGCTACCAAGATGCATCGAGGAACGACCAGAGGCATAATGATGCAACCACTCAATGCACCAATACAGGGAGGGACGACGATCCATCAAATATTGTCGCACCGGATGTCCCTCCTTGCGTCCCATATCCACTATCATGGTTTTGATTGCCCGCACAGTGAACGTTGGTGATGTCGCACGCCAATAGGAAGTCTTGTTAATGAGACCACTCTGCTCATTCAAGTATTGATCAATGCGCTGAGCTTGCAAGGAATCATTGACGGAGAGGATGGATGGCAGAATACCGAGTACACTGTCCAAACGATCAACATAATCACGACTACCACAATCATCAAGCAAACGTTGATATAAACGGCAAATGTGACTATCAAGCGCAACATTCTCCCAACAGAGATGTGTGATGATGTTCTTGTTTGCCTCCATGTTGCATCCTTCACGCATGAGTTTGCGAAGGAATACATCAGAGAAGAGTAGTTCACTCTCTGCTCGAGTGAGAGTATGAGCATGGAGCAGGAGCCAACGACTGCTCAGACGGGATGGTGGAGGAAGACGTAATACAAGGAAGCATGGAGGAGGCGACACACCACTAACACGAGCAGGAGTTGTTGGAGCGGAGGTCGAGGTTGCAGCAACGGCACCGCTGACGCGTGTTGGTGACGAGGGAGCCATCGCGTCCTTTTCTGGCAGGCCGCTTTCTTCCTCCTCCTTACTCTCCCCTTCCTTCTCTTCCGGTAGTGGTATGACTCCATGCTTGACGGTGAGCAATGTTGGTGGTAGTGAAATCGTTTCATCTGGTTCAACTATAGTTGTTTGCACGGCGATCGCAATGAGTGCCATGAGATGTGTGAAGTTGGGTGGATGGTCGGCATCCCCCATGACAGGTCGACGCTGCTTCTCACGGGATGCATAGGGAGAGAGATTGCCGAGATAGAGATCAATGGCATGCAACAGGATGGCATGACTCTCCAACAGGTACATACGCTCGTTATGGCCACAACAAGCAAAACTGCGGAGGACGGAGAAGTAGGGTACAAGACTCTTCCAGAAGAGTGGAACATCCTGCCACAGTGAGATCCATGCATCGATGAGTTGAAGGCTGATGGCACTGGGGGACTGGATGCTCTCAACGTTCGAACCTTGTGATGTCACACTCTTGGCTGGATTAGCGGGTGAGTTTGGCATGGAGACACTGGTAGTTTGGATAGGAATGGTGACATAGTTGTCATAGAGCGGTCGTTCATGTGGTATGATCAATGTGAGTGCATCTGTGACGAGCTGTGAGAAGAAGTCACGAATGAGTTGATTGTTGCACTCGAATAGGTAGAGACGGAGACGGAAGTGACTGCGACCACTACACATGAGATAATCATGCAACCACCAACAGACGGCAGGGAGATGCTGATTGAAGAGTTGGAACAGCACTTGGCGATAAGAAGCGAGGAGTTGTTGAGAGCGTGCAGCAATCATGACTCCCACACTATCCGGCGACGCGTCTCGATGATCGGTGAATGTTTGAATCTGCATCCTGGCTCTGTGCTCCATTCCATTCCTTCCTCCCATCGCTCTTCGTCTCTCCTGCTCATTCATCTGTAACAGCTCTGCCTCCATCTCTCCTTCCTCACCGACTCGTGTATGCTGCTTCTCATAGGCAGCGGGGTTGGTGACAAACTGTGCTCGAGCCAACACCTCAAGTATGTAGATACAGGCAAGCTGAGCGGGGAGGAGAGCAGACTGAGCGGCACGACTGAGAGAATGTGGAAGGCCATACTGAGGACGGGTAGCAGAGTCCGTACCATCATCTGCCATGGATGCTGCCAGTTGCAGGAATTGAGCCATGAATGAACAATAATCACGTTGGAACAGCTGACGACATCGAAGAAAGACAATGTTTTCCTCCCAAATACTGGCATAGATATCATGCGGCATGGAGATGGAGCCCTCTGAATGATTCTTCTGCTTCTTGCTAACGGATGCAGTCCGTGACATGGACGGTGAGAACAGTGCGGAGTCTGAGTCAGCTCCCTCTTCAAGCTTCCCACCATCCAGTATGAGTGGTGGTGGCGGGCTGCTTCTGAATGGGCTACGTGTTGGTGGTTGTGCGGGCGCGAAGTTGATCCGTCGTGCTGTATCATTATCAGTCTCTGCATTCTGCTGCCTCGCGCTCTCATGTCCATCTGTCGACGATGTCCGTGTAAGAGCGAGGCCAGATTGTGAGCGGGTTGGTTCAGATGGAGATCGGAGCAAACGAGTTGGAGTGAGCTGTAAAGCATCGAGTGGAGAAGATGAAGCAAATGGACGGACAGGGTCCGGACGGGAGCTGCTCGAAAGACGACGCACTGGAGAGTGTTGAGGGGTGCAAGCAACACTGCCACCCTGCCCTCCTGCCACTCCATGTGCTGTCTTATCCTTTGCATAGATGAGTAGGTAGGCTGATCTTGTTTTTTCAACTTCCTTTGTGATCTTCCTTCTTAGTCGATGATCCATGGTTGCAATGGTATGCGTGCCACCGAAGCATTCGTTTGGAATGTTTCGAGGGTCAAACTTGCGTACCACACTATCATTGAACTCGAACCAACGATCACCCTCCGACCCATCGGGCCCACGCTCACGCACGAGGGAGGTGTAATGACCACTCTCTGAACCACCACTGTGCAGCAAGATACCGACCAGCGTGTAGGATGTGACAGGGCCAGACGCAGCACCGGACATGGAGCCCATTGGTGCAAGAAATGGGGATGAGGTTGGTGGAGTAGAAGTATCGGCCTCTCCATTGCTTTCACCACCATTACCATTAGCAGTCGTTTCTGCTTGTTTGGATGCAGCTTCTCTGCGTGCGATGCCTTCAGCTGTATACGGCTCCATTTGAATGTTCATAGGGAATGCGACATAGTCATTGAGCTTCATCTTCAGCATGGATTCGTAGTCAAATGTGAATCTCTTCAGATTGAGTACGAGTATTTCAGGCAATGTCTTAATACACACACGCTTCAAGGTTCGAACCTTCCGTCCACACCCTTTACACCCATATGCATTCTCACCTTCCAACGTCTCACCACAGATGAAACTCTCCAAACTCGCACTGACGCTGCTCTTATTCTTGACATCGAGCGGTACACAAACGAATGGCTCCGATCGAACCGATGTGTGACCAGACTCACAGATGAGCTGATGCTCAAGCTCACCACCGAACGTATCCTTGATCAGAGTGCGAGATTGAACATTCGCCAATTCATCCGTTGGCAGATCCTTCAATGCGGCTTCAACCTTATCACACAGTTGATTAAAGAATTCATCCACATCTTGTTGAACTCGCGGGTCGATCGGCTGACCATCATAGCCGCGGAAGGAGTGACAGAAGGAGAGTGGATTATAAGAGCGCTTGACGCTCTCTGACAATGTGCCAAACATAAACTGAAGTTGATACAGGAGATTGTCATGTAAATCATCCTTGCCAGTACCAGACGAGGTGGCTGACGTGGATGATGGGGTGAGAGCAGATGTGGATGTGGATGCATTGGATGCCGTGGAGGCAACACTGGATTGCAGTCCGCCATCACCCGGAGGCAACTGCACATCCGATTTCCCTGCGCCTGATAGCTTGATTTGCATGATTTTGTTTCTGAATGTCGGAATCATGAATAGTTGCTGCATCATGGAGTTGAGGTAGCACGTGGCACTGATGTTGTGTAATCCACAGTAGCCCGTGCTCGATCGGCTATGATCATCTGGTGAGTACTCCCATTCAGATGGTGAAGTTGCATTCACATGATTATCATCCACATTCTGTCGATACAGCATTGCTGCCAATAGTTGGATGAGTGCCGGGTGAGAAGTGACGATTGTGAGCAAGAGATGGAATGCGGCCAGACGTGTGGGACGGCGTTTGGCACGAGGCGCACGCAGCGGGAGGTGGGCAGTCGACACACTGGGAACATCAAACAAGGTAGAAAAAATGCATTGAAGCAGATCAACAGTGCGGGACGAGTGTGAGGAGGGGGACGCAGAGGGCGAAGAAAGTGACGAGGTGGAGACAATGGGTGATGTGTCAGAATGCACGTCAGGCTCCGCGGAGCTTCTCTCCTTCTCCTCCTCTAGCTGCTGATGTTGGTGTGCGATGAATTGTTGTAATATCGGCAATCGTTTGATCATCGTCGCCATGATATTCATCAATCCAATCAACACCCAATCACAGTCATGAGTGAGTCCCGTTGAATGAGTCTGTGTTGCATGGATGGGCTTCCAACCGCTGCCGGCCTCACTCTCGATGATGGGCCGTTGTGCGAAGTCAGAGGCGAGACGTTGGAAGAATGCGATCCAATCATGTTCGGGTAGTACATGGCTGACCAGACGCCATTCCGAGCAAGGGAGAGGGTGAAGATGAGTGGAGCGCGACCAGTCATCACCATGCAAAGCAACATCCTCATCCAACACGTCGCGTACCAGACTGTCAAACAACTCGAAATACTCCTGCGAGAAGGATGCATAGGCAAGCTTTGAATTGACGCGCGGTAAGAGTGGAAGCATAACGTCCAGTAGGAGCAGTCGATGTAGAGCCATTGGATGCGTCGTGTCGGATGAGTGACGGGATGATGATGGTGACGAAGTTGCCTCCTTCACCTGTGCTCGGAAGTGTCGACATAGGTTCGTCCATGCATCTGCCTGCTCTTGTGCACACTCAATATTGCCATTGAAAAGAAGGTTGGCGAAGAGTGGTGGAAGGGAGAAACGTGAGAGGAGGGTGAGAGGAGTGTGAAAGGATGGGTCCGTAGAGTGTGAAGCGGCAGGTTGATGCAAGATGCAAGCAGAGAGTAGCAGTGTACTCTGTTTGATGATCATGCCGTCGAGCCCTTCTCCACTGTCCGATCCTGCTTTGTTGTCAGCGGAAGTGTGCGCATGGGTGATTTGATCCTTCGCTGTGGTGACGGTTCGAGCGGCGAGATGTTGTCTGATGTTTGACTTGTGCATGGCACGCGCACATGTCTGTAGTAACTCCAATGCCGATTGCATGAGCGTCGTTCGATCGATGTCACGTAGGAAAGATGCATCCGAGCTGAGACTTCGCATCAAGCCCTGTAGTTGCGCTGGAGTACGGGGATCGGATAGGTCACCTAGTTGAGTGGAGGAGAGGTCAGGCATGGCGAAGTAAAGCAGGTAGAGGACGTGATGGTTGCTTTGAGATTGCGCACAGAGGAGGAAGAAGGTAAAAAGCTTGGCTAGAAGAGCCAGGCATGCATTCCGACTCTCATCCCATGGTACAGCTGTCGAATGTGAGCCTTGAGTGTGTGCATGGTTCTTCGAAGCTTCCGTTCGTTGTTGCATGGTCGAGCACAGCAATTTGTATAGGTAGTGCACTCCACTCCGCGCAATGAAACGATTGCGCCAATCGACGCCTTCAACAAACATCCGCGATCGTTGGTCAGCAACTGGACTGGGGAGTGGCTGATGATGACCGGCAGCATCAACACTGGGCAGAGGAAGATGAGGAGCGGCAAGCTTGGAGATGATACGAAGGGAGTAGAGAAGCTTGAAGGGAGAACTGGGATCGAGCAATCGACTCCAGCCGCCATCAATGACATCTTGTGCAGCAGCTGGCTGTGTCTCATCAGATGAGTCCGTAGCGCCAGACGGCATGACGGTGTCCAGCGTTCGAATTTCAGCGAGTAGTTTACGATTGGTGGGTAAGCTCGTGATCAGCTTCCATGCACGTTGACTGATCTCCTCGGTCTCACCGTGGATGGTGCCACGCTGCAGCAGTGAGAAGAGGAGATCGAAGTAGGACTCATCATTGGCCAATAGATGAGCAGCATGACGTTGACGATGAGCAGTGGGATGGCTGCTGGGAGTGAGTCCAGCACCAGTGGCTGCTGCAGCGAAAGCAGCGGTGCCATCCATATGTGGTGTCTGAGGCAGAGGAGTGTCGTTGCCGAGCATGTTGCTTGTGAGATCGTCTTCGCGCCGCTCATTCCCCTTCACCGCTTGATGGAGGAGAACCTTGATCGCATCCTCACCATCCACACTTACTCCTGCTTCTGCTGCCAACACTGAGTGTGACATCTGTTCAGAGTTGTCCATCTCCTTGAGCTGCCGTTTTGTATGCACTTCTTGCTTCTCCAACTCCTTAACCTCACTCTTACCCTGACAATGAATGATGAGACTGATGGCCATGTCACGTGGGTTGATATCGAGCATATGACTGAGCTGCTCCTTCATACTCGCAACACTGCTGCCATCCTTCAATGAGAGGATGACATCAGGCTTGGGACTGGGGCTGGCCGCGCTGCCGATATAAACATGAACAGGGAAGGTCGCGCCACTGGATGGTGGACGGGCATCCGAACTGTCGGTGTCGACAGTGACAGTTTCATTGTCGTCACCATGCTCAGCGTCAGGTAACTGGCACGCCTGCATGAATCGCTGCAGAATGGTGAGACATCGAAGAATACGAGATGAGGCTGTGTTGGATGGTGAGGTGGATGAGAGAACGCCTGAGCCGACTTTCTCTGTCGTACCCGCACCCTTATGCACTGCGGAGCCCTCAGCCTTCGCATCTGAGATACAATTTCGCATGAGTTGCATACATCTCTCAACAAACATTTCCCCCATTGAATGCTTCCAGCCCTCATCCAGCAGTGCGGATGCACCTGCCATTGCATGCGTGTGCGGTGCGGCCTTGTCAGCCATTGCTGCCGCTGATGAAGTTTTGACGGGAGGTGGTGGAGCATCTCCATACACTTGAATGAGTAAGTCGGCAGCGAGTGATGAGACGTGTGGATTGGATGAATGAAAGATCTCCCACAGCTGATCGATACCAACAAGTGGCTGTGCTGATGGGAGCAGAGTGAAGGAGAGGGATGCAGACGATGGTAAGAGAGGAGCACCAACATGGTCATTATCACCGATGGCAGACGTGGAGTGCTTGGCCGGAGGTAGAAGTGGTGTATGCAGCAGTAGCCTTCGTGAAGCCTCATTGAGTACGAGGAAGAGATGTCGCCAACATAGGAATGCGGCATCATCAAACATCTCCCATGGCAGGCTGGATGGGTTGGATAGAAGCGAATGGAAGAGATGATTGGCCGCTTCATTCTTGAGTCCGTTTAAGTATCGTGTGGGGTCCATGATGCCGCTCAATGGCTTGCCCGTCTGTGCTGCCTGTTGCTGTGCCTCAGCCAGGATGAGTGTGGGTGTGCTCATTGGGCGTGGGATATGTAAATATCGCAGCCAGAGCATGAACATACGCCTCATACGCTGTGAGACACTGTTGAGGATGCATGCATGCCACAGGGATGAAAGCTGAGATGCATCAAGTGAGCGGAATGAATGTGCGAGTAGGAAGCGCAACAATTCCATTCGTACTAACATCTCCAACTCATGACTCAACTCCTCTGAGAATGGTATGGCATGACGTGATGAATGGGAGTTGGAACGCGTCATGGTTGCATGGGATGGGGTAGGTCCAGTGACATGAGTGTGCGCGTTGGACGATGCAGCCACCATGCTACTCTGCCCATGCCCACTCACTGCAGCAGCGCCATCACCAGCTGTGACCACTTGTTTGATGTCAGTGAGCAGCCCAGCAGAGAGGTCAAGGCTGGCGGGTAGTGTGATGGATGCGTCCAAATCGGAGATGGCAATACCCAAACACCCAACATCACGTAATGACCAAGCAGCACTGCTACCCACAGCGGCAGATGCATTGGCTGGAGATTGCAATGAGGTGACTGCGCCGGCATTGCCATTGCCGCTGCCACCTATGACGAATAAGGCAGGGTCAGGCAATCGACGTCTCATCCCAATTCTCTTGCGCACGGCAGCCTCAACCAGCGGCATCGAGTTCTTCGCACATGCAGTGTAGAATGTGAGATCTTGCAAGAGGAGTGTAAGCAAGCCATGCTGATCCATGAGTGTCCCCAACACTCTCCAACGCTGCAAACGTTCATCTGTCTGACGTTGAACAGTGTAACTGCTCAACAGGCCGGGCAAGAGCCAGAGCAGCATACCACTACTCGGGCCATACTCGCATAGCTCATCACTCCCCTTCTCCTTCTCCTCTTCTCCTTTTCGTGTCTGATGGGCTCGTAGACAGACAAGTATGCGTTGGATGTATCGCCATCGCACGGGCTCCACTAATGGTCTCGCAAGCAATGCAGTGATGAGATGAGCGCATTGTGAGCGCATGTAGAAGGAGACGGTGGATGGGATGCCATGAGGCATTGCAGGTGAGGCAAGTAGGGGTTGGGCAGCGTGCGGAGTGGTTGCAGCTGTTGTGTTGGTGTATGTATTGGATGGAGTTGTCTGAAGCTCATATTCAGTTTCATTTCCAGCTTCCATGCTAGCGCCATCTGGAGTCGTCAGCACCTGCCACAGTACATCGCATGCAATCTCACTCAGCTCGATCTGTTCCTCGACGTGTGTCTCTCCGTCACGTGATGAAGCAGCGAGCGTCACACCTTTGATGAGCTCCTGCACGAGTTTGATGTGATGACTATTCCACTCAGCATACGGTACATTGGCGATGCATTGTTGAATAAGCAGCTTAACATAACGAATGGGAAGCCATCGTACGATCGATGCGAGTAGGTCATGAACGGCCATACAAGTCGTCTCATGTACACTTCCAACAGACGCCTGCCACACTTGGCGTAAGTGGTCAGGACGAAGTTTACCCAGACGCGCGAAGAAACGAAGAATGTCAACACTGCGTGAAACGAGCTGTGGATGGGTGCCACCAATGACAATGGAGGAGGAGGAGGCAGAAGAAGAAGCTGCTGATAGGGAGGGTGCGATGCTCTGTGATGCATGTTCATCATGCAACACGTGTGGGTCAGAGTCATTTCCATTTGGGTTGTATATGCCAAATAGATCATCAAGTATTCGCACCTGCAGCAGCCAATCGCTGAGTACTTCCATGTTGAGCCATGCGGTGACTGGTGTACGTGTCGGGCCTGTGCCCGGTCCTTGGCCCGTTCTGTCCAATCGCTCTCTCACCAACGTCAGGTCAACGAATCGATTGAGGTCAGCCAGCCCATTCAATCTCTTCTCCAACAGTGGACTACAGAAGAGTTGATAGGAGAGGTAGATTGTGATGCATTCCATGATCTCATCGGCGTTGAAATTCAGCTCATACAGATAAGGAGGCGGAGACGGGAGAGATGTGAGCGCAGTGGATGAATCGATCGCACCATATGGATTGGCAGGGTCATGTGTGTCCTTCCATTCTTGATCAGCCTTCTCGCTCTCCTTATCCAGCACTGGCCATGTGATGCTCTTCCAGTGTCCCAAGTATGAGCCTCTGGTACGATATATATTCGACCATAGTAGTTCTTGCAGCAGATGTCTCAATGAGTCCTTATCGATCAATCTTGCTTCCTCTGACTGCATGTGTAACAATCGGATGACAACGACATTAACGAGGCGTGGGCCCAACGTCAAGTAGAAGGTCGGTGAGAGGCCATCGAAGACGCTGTAGATGGGCTCCAAGAACAATCCGAAGCGATGGATGGGAACACGGCCAAGCGTGGATGGGGGACAGTCAAAGGCGGCTGGAACGAGGAATGGAGCGATGGATGGGAAGGAGCCAGACGGTGGTGGCGGGAGGTCATCATCATAGTCAACATCCTCACCTTCTTTTACCTCTCGTCCCTCATATTGCCATTTCAATTTCTTCCATTCCTTCCATCTCAAATGTTCCTGTTTGTACCATGCACTCTTCGCTCCTTTGGCTGGGTTTCGACCCCTGCGCCATCTGACGTGCACGCGGGAATCAATGTTCGCATTGACTCCAACGCTCAATCGAGCGATCAGCGTCTCAAAACCACCGATCGAACCGAAATGTTGAATATTCGATTGAAGGAGTCCATGGGCAGGACTATCAGGTGGGGTGCTGCTGTATTGAACGGGCGGTGGATGCTGACGCTGCTGCTCTCGCTTCTCCACCAAATGCTTCTGAGCGGCAATCTTTGCCTCAATCTTCGCTGCCCTCTCCCTCTCCTTTGCCTCCTGTGTCTCCTTCCTCTTCTTCTTCATGACTTGAATGTATTGATCAACAGTCATCTTATATTTTCGCATGATGAGGTCCGCTCGTTGTCTGGCCTCTGTGATCATCATCGCCTCCGCGGCCTCATCGTCCGATTCATCCGAGCTCAGGCCAAGGTCCTCATCCAACTCACTCACACCAAGATTCTGCGGACGATCGTAAAAATGATACAACAACTGATGCTGCTTGTCGAATAGCTTATGAAGAAGATGCATGAGTGAAGGGCAGATGGAATCAGGGAAGAGTGGATTGACAGTCACCTCCACGATTTCTTCTTCTCCTTCGTTGCTGTTGCCTTCCTCTTTGGATTCAGTTTTCATCTCCTCTACCTTGCCTTTCAATTTTCGTCTTCGCACCAGCACCGGTTTTGTTGGCTCATGTAGATGTTTCGCGATGAGTGAGAGCACCAGCTGCATGAATGCATTGACACGCATGAGTAAGGCGGCCAAATTCCCTAACCCATTCTCATCCTCCAGACCGATCATGCGACTGCAACAAGACAGGTAACTGCGACCAAGCAAACACCGAACAAACGCCGGGAGAACAGAGGAGAGGAAATATGTCGTCAACTCGGGAGAATCCCAGAGTAGAGTGGGAACAGTGGCAGCTGTAATAGCAGTGGAAGTGGGTGAGGACGTTGAAGTTGGGGTGGATGAGGGTGCGTCAGATGGTTCTTGTTGTGCCTGTGGTGGTTGCGACGTCGCTAACTCGTCCTTTGGCGTTGCTAAGTATTGATGGATGATTTCCTCCATCTGCATGATATGAATGAGAATGGTCTCATCCGCTGATTCCATCATCTGCAACAATGTTGAAAATCGCGCTGAGAATTGTTGACGAGTCAACGGCGCCAAGTCACCATATAAGCTCAATAGATAACTCACCTCATCCATCTCTGACGATACATTTGTCTCACTCCGCTGCTCTGTGCCCTGTCGGCGTGAGGATGCATGTGTGGCAGCAGTGGAGAATCCATACGCAGATTGGTAGTCATATGTGTCATCCTCCTCTTCGTACGTGAGAGAATCCAGTACTGGATCCATGCTGCCGCTGGGGGACACGCGGCCCACCACACGACGACTCATCATGAATCAGAGGGAAGGGCAAGGAGTGGAGGGAGATGATGAGGAGTGATGATGGAATGGATGGTGGGATGAAGTGATGGATTCAGGAGAGAGATGATGGCAGCTGGTGGGATGGAGTGGAGTGTGTGGAGTGGAGTGGAGTGGAGTGGGTGTGTGACACAGTAATGAGGCTGTCACAGAGAGACGAACAGGAATAGAATGAGTGGGCAGTGCCTGAATCAGCACGCACTAAGCCGCATGCAACAATGAATGGCACTGAGCGTAAGTAACAGTTGAGTTGTGAGTGGTAGAAGGAACGGTGGCAGGTAGTGGCAGTGGATGGATTCGTGTGGATGCAACACTGCACTGTAGCAGCAGCACGGTGTGGGAGAAGCAAGTGACAGAATGATTGGACAAGCAGCAACTTCTCACAACACCACAAACGTTCAATCATATGTCGATTGACGCTCTCAACTAATGGGAGTGATGAGCAAGTCAAGATCGGAGCGTAGGTGATCGAGGCAGTCGAGTTGAGAGAAGGGAGATGGGGCAGACACACAGCAGCACAGCACAGCACAGCACAGCACTACAAGACGACTCCACTCAACTCAACTTTCCACTCAACCAACACGTCGCCCATATCCTATCCTGTCCTATGCACTTCTCATACACGTTGTGTCACTGACCTTGGCACAGTAGTTTGCTTCAATGGGTTCAGCATCTCCT
>Ga0256777_1000181_pt1 | contig 13369 bp, 2 predicted proteins | sample MC6MC0928MT_FD_186042 | JGI IMG/M metagenome (GOLD analysis project Ga0256777, IMG submission 186042) | Metatranscriptome of enriched soil aggregate microbial communities from Iowa State University, Ames, United States - MC6-MC0928-MT... | ecosystem: Environmental > Terrestrial > Soil >... | reverse complement strand
TTTCATTGTTGAATAACATGAGTGAGACTCTGAGAGGGTCAGACACGGACACGAGCGGAGTTGAGCGGAGGCATCAGACAGAACAGAGCAAAGCATCAACCATACTGAAATCCACACAAACGAGAAGTCGTTTTGAGTTTGACATAGAATATCGGCTCTTGTCTCTGAGCTTCATAGCTCCTGCTCGTTGGCACCATGCTCGAGGGTGTGGTGACCTCGCTGCTGAATCAGTATCTGGGCTCGTTCTTGGAGGGATTGGACGCGGAACAACTCAAGATATCGGTGTGGGGAGGTGAGGTGAATTTGGTTGATGTGAAAGTGAAGAAGAATGCACTTGATTTCCTCCATCTGCCTCTTTCGGTACAATCTGGACATGTCGAGAAGCTTCATATCGCGGCGAATTGGCGTCATTTGAGTAGTCGCCCTGTGAGTGTTGTGTTGAGCGGCGTCTATCTCGTTGCTGCGCCGAGTGAGCGGGCAACTGTCGACGAGAAGGCAGAGCTCCAGGCAGCATTACAAGCGAAAGTAGCAAGATTACAAGCAGTCGAAGAACTACTTTTTGGCAATGATGATGAGGGTGGCGAGGATGGTTATGTTGGTCGCCTTGCAACGAAGATTATTGACAACATTCAGGTGACGATTGAGGATGTTCATATTTGTTATGAGGACTTCTCGCCGCCTCAGCGTCAGACTTCATTCGGTATTGCATTGAAACGACTCAAGGCAGAAACCACAGATGACAAGTGGAAGCCTGTCTTCCTCCAAGAATCAGGCAAGAAAGGATACAAACTCGTCTCACTCACACAATTGTGTATGTACGTCGACCCAAAGGATCCTGTTGCATTGAAGCCACCGACTGACAATGAGTCGGATGCAGCACAGTCGAGTGCGAGTGAGGTCGATTCCAAGAAGGCAAAGAATCGAACGTTGTCGAGCAGCAGCAGTAAAGCATTGACTCGCTCTCCATCTGTCGTGTTCGATGAGAAGCTACGTGTGGATGCGGTGTTGAACAATCCTGATACATGTTTCCTACTTCGTCCTGTCAGTGGCCGTATGCGTCTGTGCTTCAACAAGGAGGTTCACCCAGCTCCCCGGCTATGGGTCGACAGTCAATTGTATGGCATCGAGTTACAGTTGATGCATGCACAGTATGCAGCCATGTTGGAGATGGTTGAACGTGTGGCTGCCGCTCAGTCAAGTATGGCACAATTGCTGGACTCATTCAAGGAGCGATTTAGACCTGGCACAGTGACGGAGAGGCGAGAATACACACAGCTGTATAAACGCACGCTTAATGCATTATGGTTGCCAGCCTTGAGTGAGAGTGATCTACGACGTAAAGAAGAGTTGGAGCGTGAGCTACGTTATGATGACATTGCCTGGTATCGTACGACTGCTATTGCTGAACTCAAGCGTGAGCTCGGTATCGTCGATGTACAGGAGACGAGCATTGATGACAAGGGCATGACGCCAGCACAGGTGAAAGCCGAGCAGGAGCGTTTGGCCAAGTTGAAGAAGCAGGATCGTGCTCGTGCGAGTGTCATGCTCCGTGCGGATGCAGAGAAGTTGACCGCAACATTCTTATCAAGATTCCATATTGGTCGACCGAAGGCAATCAAGCCTGAGCGTGAGTTAACGGATGCCGAGCGTGAGGCCATATTCGCACGTGTCCAATCCGAATCCATCTTGACACAGGAGGAGTTACCGAAGGATTACATTCATCTCAAGCTGGCATTCGCATTGGATGTACTCAGCTTGGCCATTGGAGATGAGCGCAATCCACAGATCACACAGCTGAAGGCACAGAATAGCGTGGCTGAACTCATCATGAGAGATAAATCCATGGCAACAAGCCTACACATCGGTGATGTCAGTATGGCGGATAATGCCACGCCCGGTACACTCTTCCCACTCATCCTTCATCATGCTGGCAAGGAGGCTGGTCCAACTACTCGATCTGCTTTACCATCTGCTCCATCCTCGTCATCCTCCTCTTCTGGCCCTGTCTTATCATTGGAAGTTCACTCTCCACCTCTTGATGAGAGATCTGACTTGCGCATTGCGTTGCGTCTCCGTGCAGCAACCATTGTATTGCAACGGCCATTCATGGAAGCCATCATCTCATTCTTCAAACCACCACGCCAACTCGACTGGTCTGTACTATCCGTCTACTCAGCTGAATCACTCAACACGCTACAGGCATTCAGCAGTGTCCAGTTGAGCGATGCGCTACAGAGTCACATGTCGATGGATGTGTCACTGGATATTGCCGCACCGACCATTATCATCCCACGCGATCCAACCCAGTCCCACGTGGATGCACTCGTACTCGATCTTGGTACACTGCAGGTTGGGTCACGTGTGCAGCCACGACAAGTATTGGAACAATTGGCGAGCAAGCTCAAGACAATGTCGAGTGAGCAAATTATGCAGATGGATGAGTATGAGAAAGAGAAATGCTATGATGTCTACAATGTCAACGTTCGTCATGTATCCGTCTATCTCACATCCGTTAGCAGTGTACTCCAGGGCACATCTGCATCATTACGTCATCACCTGTTGCAGCCATTCGATGCCAGTGTGTCGTTCTGGCAGTGTATGTCAAGTGAGGTCATCAGTCTCCCGGATATTCGACTCATCGCTGATATGCCTGCCATCAACCTCGCCATCGCCAATCATGCATATACACGACTCATCAATGTCGTCACTGCATTCGACACTATACTCCAACTATTCATGCCACCGGCGATCACTGAGAAGCAGCTACAAGCGCAGCAGAAGGCACGAGCCGCACAAGCGGGTGCAGGTCGAGCACTCAACGATGCGCGCAATCGTCTGATCGGAAGCTTGGCTGGTGTGGACCGTGAAGCCAAGAAACGCGCGGCAGCTCAACTGCCTGCGACTGATGAGGACGAACAACTGGATCTTGCAGCATTGAGCCGTATGACAGCAACCTTGGCTGATGCAGAGGAATTGATGCGTCAGGTTGATACGGATGGTAGTGGTACGATCAGTCGTGCAGAGTTACAGTCATGGGCAGAGGAGCGACAGAAGGCGAGACAGTTCAATGAGACACTCGACTTGCAGGTACAGTTAGGTGCGATCGCATTCACACTCTCTGAGGACCTGCATGCTGACAACACTCGACCACCGCAGCATACACCCATCATGCAATTCAAACTCGATCATATTCAGGTATCCATGCGACAACAGAGCTGGACCATGAAACTTGGACTTCTCATTGGAGGACTCAGCATTCAAGATATGGCATCAACGAACGCACGTACACGATGCCTCTTGCGCACATTTCGCCATGCCACGACTGGTGTCGCGGGCCGTACAGCTGCTCCCACACCCTCCCCCTCCTCCTCTCCCGCACCCATGCTTCAAACTCATTCTCTCTCTCGTCCTGTCGTTCAGAGTAGCACGAGCGCGTTGTATTTCTCTGGTGATGAGTTCGTGAATGTTCAAATGGTGACAACGTCGGATCGTTCCCCTTCCTTCGCTCAGCATCCCGTTGATGTCGATCTGCGTGTTGGCTTCAGTGCCGTGTCGATGTGTGTGGAGCCACAGACGATACACAGAATCACGGTCTATGCATTCGACACATTCCTATACAATCAGGAGGCAAACGAAGCTTTGGCAGCACTCATGCAAGGACCAGTGGAAGAAGATGCCAAACCAAGTGGTGAGAGCGCCGAGAGTGATAGTGGTGAGGCAGAGGCAGAGGCAGAGTCAAAGCTGCTGACTCCTTCCAGCAGTAGCCAGGAAGTTGGTCATGGCCGCTCCTCGTCCGTTGCATCCACGAGCAAACAAGCTCGTGATGTTCGTGTGAGTGTCAACATCTCAGCGTACTTTGAGAGTTTTGAGATGTGCATCTACTATCGTGACTCCCCGCTGACAGAGGCGCGCATGACGAGTCTGCGTGCCGATCTTCAACTCTTCCCGACCGCATCGATGAGAGTCGCTGCACAGCTGCAAGACCTGCATGTTAAGGATCTCACACCAGCTGGAGCGCAATACCCCATGGTCATCAGTATGAGGAAGCAACAACAGCAACAGCAGCAGCCGTCATCATCGAAGGAGAAGAAGAAGGAGCCGACGCTGGTGACGTTCGTCTATAATACATTCAGCGTTGAAGAGGCTGATTATCCTGGCTTCAATTCGAGTGTTGAAGCAGTGATGCAAGGCCTGCAGTTTACCTTCCTCTATCGCTTCACCTTGGAGATGATGTTCCTCTTCACGACTGGCCCCATTGCTGATCTCATGGATTATATGAGTGAGGCAAGTGCGCATGCGGCTCAAGTCAGCGCTGTCCAAACTGCAGTGGCGGATGCAATGGCAGGTACCGTATCCGCTGCACAGATGTCACGCGACTTGGCCAGTAGTGAGTACATGCATATGGATGTCACACTACATGGCATTGATGTCATCGTTCCTGCACACTCACAGTCAGATGAGACCATGCGAGCAGATATGCAGCAACTCAGAGTGACAAGTGCGATGCGACAGGATAGACAAGAGATCCTCATTGATGCATCTGCACTGAAAGCTGGTACATTCATCCTCGCACACTCCGAATCTCCCGTGCCACTGCTTGAGTTGACACCCTTCCGTGTCGTCATCACTCTACTCCCGGCCAGTTCACTCATCACAGTGGGCAGTGATGTGGATGCACTCACCATGGTGCTCACACCCATTCAATTCAATTGGTTGCTGTCGCTCGTCGGAAGGAATCTTAGTGAGCCAGCAACAGTCGTCAAGCCATTGAAGCAGAGTAGAGGAACGGCCGCCGATGTTCAACAAGCTGCTGCCACCCGACCCTCTGTCACTTCTCGTCCTGACCTGGCAAAGGCAGTCGAAGCAACATCGAAGAGCACCAATACTCCTGCTGATAAACAGCAGTTGGTTCTCCAATTGAGTGCGAACTTACGCAACTTGTCGCTTCGTTTGAATGAGGGAGCTGGCATGACTGAGTCTGGCCAGGCGTCAGAAGCTGGTGACCTTGTCTTATTCGAGATGTCTGATTTATCTGGTAAGATTGATATGTTCGCGGATGGTGGACTCGACCTCAATGGCTCATGTGCCAAGCTCGCGCTAAGGGACGTGAGTGAGAGTGGAGCCATGTTCAATGGTGGACATGTATTACCAGCATATCGAGAAATATTGCAACTGGTGCATGACAATCGTGCCAGCAAACAAAGTGAGGCTGCTGCTGATACAACTGCCCAAGAACAGCCGCTTTCCCTTCATCTGCACATGAGCGTGGATGAATCGGGTGCAAGCTGGATAGTGACCTCAGTCAGCTTGGCACATTTCCGCTTCCACTTGGCCCCCATCCTTCTACGTTTACCAGCATTCTTTGCATCCCTACCAGCGACAGCCGATGACGAAGAGCAGGAGCGGATGCAAGAGGCGATGATGGTGCAGCGTGCACAAATTGCTGGTAGTAAGCGCAAACCAGTGCAAACGACGAAATATGTACCGCCATCCTACATCGTTCTCAAACTTTCCCTCGCCAGCCCAATTCTACAAGTCGTGCAAGACCCAACCTCCTCTGTGTCCGATGCAATGCTCATGAGCTTCGGTCTGACATCGGATGTGTTGATGAGTGTCATCGATGGCGAGACGGTGATCTCCGCTGCCGCACGAGTCATGGCATTCAAATCATTCTCGACTCGTCTGGATGTCAATCAACTCGGCCAGGTTCAAGTATCCTATGACCCCGCCATCACCACCATCATTATGCAACCATGTGATATTAAGACGACTATTGGGCTCACATTCCCACGCCACACCATCACAGCGGACGAGCTATTGGAAAAGGATGTTGATATCACAAAGCCACTGCCACTGCCAACCTTACGTGCTCACATTGCAACGCAGCCTGTCCGACTTCGTCTCTCCTATCGCACCTATCGCTTGGCATTGCGTACGATGGATGCATTGGTGGCGGCAACGAGTGAGACGGAATCGGATGTCAAAGTCCAAATTCCACAGGCATCTGCAATCTCATCATCATCAACACGGCCATCATCGAGCACAGCAACTCGTGCCAAGTCCCCGACGAGCAGTAGGTCGATGCGGATTAGTGCAGACTCAGAATCAGCCAGTCGCCCAGTTGGCCAAGAGAAGGGTGACACGAGCAATGAGGAAAGGGAGTCTCCACTGTTTGCTGATCTGTATGCTGCAGAAGAAGAGGACGTTGATAGCAAGTCCGGCGCGTCAGCAGTGGAAGTGGCGTTGTTCAATGCAGAGGAGATAACGATGGAAGTGGAGGAGGTTCATGTCAGCGTTCTCAATGATGCCGCTGGCCTCACCATCCCAATCGCACGATTGCACCTCTCACCACTCAATGTTCATATACATGGCTATGCACATCAACGTGCGATCAGAGCAAATATGAAGATGAACATCGATTATTATAATCAAGGTCTCGTTGCATGGGAGCCTGTCCTGGAGCCCTGGCAATGTGAGGCAAGAATCATTCAATCCTACATCCTCTCCACTGCTGCCTTCAACATGTCCTTGCAGCAACACTCAGGAAAGGGAGGCATGGACAGTGGTCGAACAACGCGTTCACCTTCTGTTGAGGATGTAGCTGATCCGTCGTCCATCGCGTCTGACCTACCCTCATCGATGGATGATGACTCCTATCTCTCTCGCTACTCTGGCAACCTCCTCACACATTCCCTCTCCATCTCCTCCTCCACTCCTCTCAATCTCAACCTTTCTCACGCCATGTATAGTGGTGTGAATGAGGCACTCTGCATCTTCACTGAGGTTGAGCAGCGGCATAAGCATGCATTGGCGAGTGGGATGAATGAGGATGCAATGGTTGGATTGGACTTCTCACGTGCATCATTGCATGTATTAAGGGATGGAAATCGTGGGGAGATGAAACAAGGTGGCATGAAGCCACACGATGGTGCTGTCGATAATCGCACATTGGCAGCAGTGGAGAGCAATGAGTATGATATGCCCTACCGATTTGATAACTTCACTGAACTATCATGCCAACTCAACCTTGTCCGTCAACACAACAGAGGGATGGCGGCGAAGCAGGCAGAGGCACAGCCACCTCCATCAGCAGAAGGTACCGTTCCTCTCACTGTCGATGCTTACACATCACTGCGCTTCGCCTTCCCTGCCTCTATACCAGCTACCGAGCATGGCCTCTCCATGCGTCTTCATGCCAGCGGTTATGGTACGTTGGGCTTCAGTGTCCCACTCAATGCGAACTCGACTCACTCCTTCCTACTCCCGCTCACGATCGATGGCAGTCGGAATGCGCGTGTTATATTCGAAGTTCGCACACATGCCGGCACCAAGGTCATTCGTTTGCGCGGCGTCATTGGAATCAAGAATAAGACAGGATGTGCGTTGGAGATGAGAGCAATGGGAGCAGGCCTCAGTGATTCCAATGTGGCACCATCTTCCTTACGCTTCCCTGTACTCCAACCCGGTGATGAATACTTCATGCCACTCATGCCAACACATGAGAGTGGCGGATTCCTCGTCACTGTCAGGCCGCGAGCACAAGCTGGCACTCCATCTGCATTCTCATGGAGCTCTCCACTCATACTCATGCCAGAATACTCCGAACAAAACCAATTCATTGGATGCACGAGCACGAACGCTGATGCTGGTTCGACGAGCTCAACAGTGGATGAGCATGCGCCGGTGATTGGCAAGAATGGCGAGTTCAATTGTAGCGTCTCCATTCATCATATATGGTCGACGGAGCTACAGGACTCGACCTCCACACTACCTGCCAGTAAGCGTGGAGGTGAGTCCGCTGCTGCCGATCGTTCACTGACAGGACAGGTGTATGTTGTTGGTGCGTCAATGACCATCGAGAATCTGACGGCCGAAGCATGTGAGATCAAACTCATTGAAAAGGATGTGGATGACAACATTATTGTTCATTGGTCGAATTTGATGTCTCGTGGCGATCGTCAACCACTCCACATCCAATTTCATCGTCTACCCGCCTACATGCAATTGCGCATGCCCGCATTGGAATGTGTGTGGAGTGGCTTACTTGCATTGCCACAGCTCCCACCGGAGGGCTCATTCAGTGCAACCTACCCATTGGTTGTGAGGGATGAGAGCAGTCGAGAGATTGTGTTGCACGTGGAAGTCAGCATCAAAACAACGACAACCATTGTCATCTATGCACCGTTCTGGGTGTATGATCTCACTGGACTTGGCCTCATATTGAGTTGTGACCGGAAGCAAACGGTTCCACTCGGCTCCGTTGATGCATTCCGCCAACGCCTCCAAACGGATGCTCGTCCACCGCTCATGTACAATTTCCCGCTCGGTCATCACAGTGAGAAGAAGAGTGTTTGTCTGACGACTCTGTCATCCGTCGAGCATGCACGAAGCTGGACGGATGTACAATGGAGCTCACCCATCACGGTGGATAAGCCAGGGCTCAGTGTCACAACGACCATTCTCGGAGAGAAACAGGCAAGACTCAGACCGAATGAACAACCCATCCGACCATTACACGATATTGGCGTGTCAGTGACGACTGCCAGCGGTCGCTTTCGACGCACCAAATGCATCTATCTCACCCCGCACTTCCTCGTCATCAACCATCTCTCATGTGACGTCGAGTTCATGCAGAGGGTGAGTGGCAATCCTCAACTCGTGCATCAACGATCAGGGCCAGCTCCAACGTTTACTCTACCTGCTGCTTCTATGCGTGAATTCCATTGGCCTGACTCTGTTGCCAATCGCACACTCTGTCTGCGTCGTGCTGGTGCAAGCTACAAGGATTGGAGATGGAGTGGCGATCTCGATCCAACTGCTGTCAGTGATACTCCAATCATGGTGCGACACAAGAGTGAGCCCAATAAATGTTGGTATGCACGTGTACAGATACATCAACAGGATGCAACCATCGTCATCCAAATCAGTGAATATAAACGAAATGAGATCAAGACTATCATGCCATATCGAGTGTACAATCAGTGCGTCCATCAGACGATGCGCGTACGACAATATATTCCACCACCTGGTCATAAGTCCTGCATTCTCCCTGTGCCACCCTGCGATTGGTTGAGTGTCCCATCTTACAGTGGTGTCCCTGTATGTGCTGAAGTTCCTCTCTATGCTCATCCACTCATGTTGGAGGTTCAACTTGGCCTGACCTATGCACCGGATGGTAGTGTACGTGCTGAGCATACATGCGTTGTGAGCATGGATGAGATCAAGGGCTGCCATGCAAAGCTTCAGTTGCCACCTGCAGCTCATGATGAGTTGGAGCTCCATCAGACCGTCTATCTGTACAGTGCACAGGATGCGAATGGTGCCATCATCTTACATGCAAGTAATTATCCGAGTGCGGATGCATTGGAAGCGGAGTTGAAGGCGAAACTGAAATCGAAGTTGCAGCCTCATTATCTCGTTGCTCGTCAACGCGAGAAGAGATGGAAGGAGCTCATTGATATGCAAACACAACTCGAGCGACGTATTCAATTGCTGCAGCGTCGACGTGCATTGGAGTCAACACGACTGTTATCCGCCAGTCAGAGCAGCAGCAGTGTCGTTCGTCCAGCCTCACTCGCACCACGAGACTCCGCTCTGCTCATCGAACTACGCGCAGCACGTGGCTTGCCGTTCAGCACTGCTTACTTCAAACTTCACCTGCAGAATCAAAGTGCGAAATCTGAGACGAAGAAAGCAGGCAGCCGTCCAGCCATTGCATTCAACCAACGATTCATGTTCATCACGACACATGTACCGAGCAGCGCGAAACTAAGAGTGGGTGTGTGGGAGGATGGAGGATTATTCAGCTCGGATGAGGAGCGAGGGAGCATCGAACTATCCATACTTGATATGTCCTATGAGGCACAGACACGGAGATTGAAATTGCAGGGTCGTCGTGGTGAGAGTGTTGGTGAGGTTGAGTTGATTCTGTGCCATATCCCGCAATCCGGTGGTCGATTGGATGAGCATCTCCGCACACTCGACAGTCTTCTCACTGATCATTCCCGCATCCTGCGAGCAGTCCAAGCAGAGATGAGTCGTATGCAACAGAGAGGCATGGTCGATGAGAAGGGACGCATCATGCCGGTTCGATTACAAAATGATGTTCGATTCAGAATGAGGCTGAAGAATATGCAAGGAATGGTACAAGCTGTCAAGAAGATGCAGACAAAGGGAGATGTTGTATGCAGAGTGAGGAGTCAACTGACAGGCAAGACTGTGTCGGTGATGTGCTTCCACCATGATCCAAATCAACCAAACCAGCTGATTGATAACAGCAGTCAGAAGGGCTTAGCCAGTGCTCGCCCGTCCATCTCGGAGGCGGCATCATCGTCATCGTCATCGTCATCCCGCTCCCCTGCACCGTCATCGTCCTCTGCCCCATCCACACAGGACACACTGGTCCTAAGCTGGTCGCAGGATATTGTGATGAATGTGCCTGAGCAGATGGTGAATCGCGAGAATGAGACGTTGCATCTGTCATTCTTCTTCCAACAGGTTGATGAGCAGGGAGAAGCAGATGCAGAGGCAGCGGAGCAAGGCCGGGCAGAGAAGACAGTGACTACGACAGCCGACGAACCATCCAGCATCAACCTCTCATCGTCCTCGTCCTCTACCTCACCTACCCATGCATCCTCACATGCCGCCGTTAAGGATGCGGCTCTGTTACATGCAGCCAAATTGCGCGGTGCTGCTCCGCCATCGTTGCTTGGTACCATCGTCCTACCGCTGCGTGATGCCCCATTGGCTGGCAGTGAACAACCACCGGTGAAGGCGAGTAAGGGTGCACCTCCACCTATCAATTGGAGTGCACACCGTCTACCAGTCAAGCTCGATCCAAGTGTTGGTGCGTCTTCCGCTTCCGTCTTCGTCACTGTCTCTGTGGAGCGTGAGCAGGCACGCAGTGAAAGGAATCGCATTCAGACCAGTGTTGATTGTGACCTCCCGCTTCTCTCCTTCTCACTCATCGATGGTACACCACGTGAGTTGCTCTTCTTCTCCATCACTGGCCTACATGCACTCATTAATGACACATTGAGTTCACAGGAGATGGAGGCGAGGATTGATCGCATACAACTCGATAATCAGGATCCACGCGCTGTCTTCCCCGTCATTATCGGATTCAGCCCTGTGGAGGAGGAGAAGAGACAGCCAATGCTGCAGATGGCCATTGCAAAGAGGAAGACGGATGCACGCGCAAAGATGCAAATATTTGAGTACGCATCCGTCCTATTACAGAAGCTGGATGTGAAGGTTGAGGAAGAAGTGATTTATACCATTCTCAGCTTCATCAATTCATTCGACACTGCAGCCACGGATGATGAGAGAGTGATGGATGAGAGTTGGGTGATACAATCCGTGTCTGCCTCACGTCATATATCAGAGGCGAATAGTGAGCTGCTCCTCTTCTTCCATCTTCTTTACTTACAGCCCATGGCATTCAATATCTGGTTTGAGGCCAAGCCTGGCCTACGTGCACACATGGCCGACATGGTTTACAATCCGATGCAATTGCTGCTTTCTATGGTGGGAACAACGATGGCCAGTGTGCACAATGCTCCCATCCGTCTCAATGGCCGAATGTTTGAGCATGTGAGAGGAAGTGTTTCCGTCATCGTATGGTCACTGGCGCAGAAGTACAAGAATGAAATCCTCACACAAGCATACAAACTACTGGGATCATTGGAGTTTTTGGGCAATCCTGTTGGTCTCGTGTCGAATATGGGCAGTGGCTTAGCAGACTTCTTTACGGAGCCAGTGAATGGCGCAGTGCATAGTCCTCAACAGTTTGGTGTTGGCTTAGCGAAGGGATCCTTGTCACTCGTCAAGGGAACGGTTGGTGGCGTATTAACATCAGTTGGAAGTATTACAGGAACGTTCGCAAAAGGATTTGCCGTCGCTTCGCTTGATTCTGACTTCATTGAGTCGTCTACGGCACGCCAACACAATGCACCCAAGAATGCTGTGGAGGGCCTCGTGCAGGGCACAAAGAGTTTGGCTGGTGGAATATTCAAAGGCATCACTGGGATCATCACTGACCCCATCCGCGGTGCTCGTGAAGGTGGCGCTGCTGGCTTTGCAAAGGGCGTCGGCAAAGGTTTACTTGGTGTCGTTGCCAAGCCAGTGAGTGGAAGTATCGGCTTCGCTAGTCAGACCTTGACTGGCCTCGGCAACACGCCGGACTTCATCAGTGACAACAAGGTTCATCCCAAACGCGTTCGACCCATGCGACCCACAGCGCCCGATTTACCGCTCACGCCATTCGAACCAGCGGCAGCAATGAGATTCGAGAAGGAACAAATGGCGAGAGTGAAGAAGGAAAAGAAGGAGAAGGATTCATTGCTGGCTGGATTCAAGACAAGACCAAGCACAAGCTCAGATCAACGGAAGTAAATTGAATCAGTCAAGGAGTGACTGTCGCCCCACACTCAACGATCCCCTTCACCAGCATTCGATCATCGCTGTCTGTACTTATAATATCTGCGTCCCTTTTTTTGCGTTGCGTCTGTTTCATGTGAGCTCATAGCTTACACATGTGTGTATTCTCGCGTTGGTGGCGGGAACCGCGAAGCCCAGCCCGGGCATCAAAAATTTTGTTGCATGTCAGTGGATGTTAACACGACACCCATATACGATATTCAACATTGTTGTACGACGTTATAAATGTTCGTTGCGTTTTGTGATGTTGTTGGTGGTTGATATGTTGGCGGGGTGTGCTTGTTCGACGGGAGCAGTGTTTGACTTGACAATTCGCTGCCACGCGCTGCTCTGCTCCTGACTAGCACTGCGCTGCACAGAGACTGGCGACTGACGGCTGATACTCGAGCGCGACTCGATTGTGGTGTCGAATATTGAGTGGAACGAGGGCATCGATCATCGACGAGAGATTGTCAACAACATAGACACGCACCGTTGCCCAAATCGTCAACCAGACTGGGCTCCGTTCCTCCGTCCGACTCCCTGGGCTGCGCTGCACAGCAAGCTTAAGCTTGCAGCTTGCAGCGTTCGGCTCAGACCCATCCGTCCGTCCATCCATCCCTCGTCGCCTTCCATACTCACCAACTCATCACCTGTCCGTACTCGATTCTATCCATTCATCTCGTGTCCCAGTCATGAGTGCCATGTCAACCATTCATGCACTCATCCATAAGTATGAGAAGGGCAACAAAGCAGGAGCCAACAATGGCAATGCCAACCCCACCTCCAGCCGTCGATCAGTCTCTGCCTCTGCTGCGAATGCTACTTCGACCACTGTGTCTGCCACCACATCACCATCATCTCCACCGTCGGGGACAAGCTCAACCTCAACGGCAGTCTCATCGGTGGGCGTTGGACGAGGCGTGCAGATGCAGATGCAGAGCCACAAGAG